>ERZ1026903.103-NODE-103-length-48045-cov-23.218650_pt1 | contig 48045 bp, 48 predicted proteins | sample MGYA00380180_ERZ1026903 | MGnify/ENA primary metagenome ERZ1026903 (study PRJEB33269, sample SAMEA4719816) | human gut metagenome | biome: human-associated habitat; feature: organic feature; material: feces | place: Cameroon | collected 2013-10 ... | reverse complement strand
CGCATTTGAGGTATGATATCTTTCTTTTTCAAGTTGTGGGAATGAAAAATTCCTCATTATATAAATATTACTTTTGTAATATATTGATAATCAAATAATTATCTTTGCTTAAATTTTATTTGCTGAAAATTTGCAGCAGTCTATTTATATCAGCACGCCCAGACAACAACCGAGCGTGCCGAATATAGATAGCTTATTTCAATTGTTTTTTACCTTTGCTGATTACGATACCTTTAGCGTTTTCACCCACTTCAATGCCATTTAAGTTGTATCTTTTTGTATCGGCTTTAGAAGTGTCCACGGAAACGTTTTCTATACCGTCAGTGTCAGACTTACGTAACTCGATCCATCCCTTTTCATCGTAGGTAGAAAGATGCAACAAACCATTATCAAACATCGTAACCACGAAATTAACAACGCTTTCGCTATTCCATGGAAGCAAATGCAAAATGTATTTTCCGGTTTGTGAACAACTCAACCAATAGCCCTTAAACATCCAATCATTATTAGGAAAATAGAAACGTGTATAATTGCCGTCCTTTAGTTCCAGATACTTAGGTGTGTTACCTAAACGATATTCAAATGGAAAATTGGAGAAAGAGCCACCAAAGCCGTAAACGTCCCATTTGCCCTGTATCTCTATTTCATCCAAATTGTTGATTTGTGCATTTGCGCTCATTGCAAGCATAAGCAGCAATGTAGTTAATACCTTTTTCATACCTTATTATATTCTTAATAGTCCTACAACTTTATAAATACCGAACACATCGGCTTTGCAAACCTCAAAGTCTGGATATTCAGGATTGAATGAAACACACTTAAAGTTATCGCCATTATCATACAAGCGTTTAAGTACAGCACCGTCCCGAGTATCAAGAACATAGGTTTTACCCCATTCTATAACATCACAAACCTTTCTTATTGCTATTTCGTCGCCGCCCTCAAATTTAGGCTCCATTGAATCACCCTTAACAATCATTGTGCAGTCGTATGGTGGGAAAGCCTTAATAATCGGCATTTGTTCACAATCACTTGATTTGATACTATCACTAAAGCCTGTAAGAAGTCCGGCAACAACCGCCATGGGAATACGTGGGCGTGTCTCGTTGTTTTGTTCCAGTTCGGGCACGCTTTCACGTGCATACACATCCCCCACACCATCCATAAGCCATTTGAGGTTTATGTTATAAGCATGAGCAATCTTTTTTAGGGTATCAACCGTTATGGTTTGTTGCCCCTTTAGCATCTTACTAAACCCTGATGGGTCTATACCAGCCCCCTTTGCAAAGGTGGTTGGTTTGGTTAGTGCATCATATTCGATGTAATCACTAAGTCGTTTGATAAGGTCTTTTTGTTCCATTTTGTGCAAATTTCCTTTAATTTCCATTAAATACCATTAATTGTAAACGAAAATAATTGGTAATTCTTGGAAATTCCAATTATTACCAATATCTTTGCACTCGAAATAAGTAAGTAACTAACCTTACGAGTACAAGAAAGGCTGTCGGACATTTTGCCCAACATACCATAAACCCAACTGCAAATATACGGCAGTTTTTCTTTTTCTCCAAAGGTATAAGTAACTAAGTAAGTAATTTTAATAAAATTTATACTTTTATGGCAGACGAAACAGGAAAAGCAATCAAATTGACACGTGACGATTTGCGGTCAATTGACGTAGGAAAGACGAAAACGTTTTACCTACCTGATGCGAAAGCGTGCGACAACGGCAAGGCTTTAACGTATCAGTTTCAAAATTTGATGGGCTGCAAGTTCAGCGTTAAAACGGACTATACAGCCAACACACTAACCATCACACGTAACGCTATATGATTATCACCAAACCCGAAGTAGAGCCAGATGGTTTGTATAACCAAGGGCAAGCAGCCAAAGCGTTGCACGTGGATCGGCACACCGTCGCCCGGTACGCTAACGATGGGCTTATTAAGTTCAGAGTTAGAAAAGCTGGAAAAGGCTTAATCACTACGGGGGCGGAAATAATCAAGTGTTGGAAATCAATGTATCTTTAAAAATTAAGCCGTATGAAAAAAGTAATGAAGAATTGGCGTTATTGGCTGATGGTAGTTATCGGCTTTATCGCTTTTTTCAATCTGATTGGGATGCCACACAATGATAACCCCAACTATTGGGAGTTAGTGATCTATTCCAAGTTTACAGCCGTAGCACTCGCATATTTCGACATACGTTTGTATGTGTGGTTTGCGAAGCACAGAAAGATAGATGAGCTACTGGAGTACATCAACGAAGATAAGTAACATCAAAACATATACAAAGATGAAAACAGATTTTAATATTAACGTACAGGTCAATTTGGGTGTAACACCCGAAATCGTGGCTTTGGTAAATGCCATTTTGAGCCACCGACCAACAGTTGCGCCGACCGACGAGGAAGCACTCGACGGAAACGGACAAGTAGATAACAAGCCAGAGGACACCACCCCGGCACAGCCTCAACAGCCTACTAACAAGCGAGGCAGAAAGAAGAAAGAGGACGCAGCCGCCGACAAGCCGGAGCCTACCAAGGAGCCAGCCGGAGACGAACAGCAGGAGGCAGCAGCCAACGAAGCCGATGCCAACGGTGAGCAGGTAGCCGAGCAGGAAGAAGCCAAAGCCGCCCCACAGAATGAGGGCCAGGCCAAAGACCAGGCAGAGGCAGAGCAGAAGCCATTAACCGCCGAAGACGTTAGGGCAGCTATGCACAAGACACGCCAACGTATCGAGGGCGAAGACTACAAGGAGAACACCAACGGCGAGGCATACAAGAAATATCACAAGCCATTAACGGCACAGTTCAAGAACATAGCCGCTTTGTTAGGTGCTGAAAAACCGAGTGCTTTGCCACCTGATAAGATTGCAGATTTCATTGAGCAGTGCAACGGTTTGCAGATAATGGAAGACGGAACGATCGGTTCAAATTGCCCATTTTAATAACAACATTTAAGCATATACAATTATGGCAGGTAAACACGCTTTATTATCACCAAGTGCGGCACATCGTTGGATGAATTGTACCGCCGCCCCACTTCTGGAAAAAGACGTGGAGGATAAGGGCAGCACCTTTGCAGAGGAGGGAACGTTAGCCCACGCCTATTGCGCCAAGAAACTGAAAGAGTTTTTGGGTTTGTCGGTGGATGAGGAAAAAGCCGAGATAGCGCAGTTAGACGAGCAGTACCACAGTGGCGAAATGGACGAGTACACCGATACGTACAAGACTATCGTACTGGAAAAGTTCAACGCCGCCCGAGCTAAGACCAAGGACGCACAATTGTTGGTTGAGGTCAAGTTAGATTTTAGTCACTATGTGCCTGATGCTTTCGGCACGTCGGACGCTATCATTATTGCCGATGGCGTGATGGAGGTTATCGACTTTAAGTATGGCAAAGGCGTAAAGGTGTCAGCCGTGGAAAATCCACAAATGATGATTTACGCTTTGGGCGCATGGGACTTATTTAACTTTGAGTACGACATACGTAAGGTACGCATGACTATCGTACAACCACGTATTGATAATCTTTCGGAATTCGAGTTAGATGCCGCCGACCTCATTAATTGGGCAGTCGATGAGCTGCAACCAAAAGCCAACGAAGCCTATGCCGGAGGTAAGCAAAAGCCGGGCAATTGGTGTCAGTTCTGCAAGGTTAAGGCAAACTGCAAAGCCCTATCGTCTATGTGTATCGAGGCACAGCAAGCCAACCCAGACCCACGTAAGATTAGCAAGGAAGTAATGGAAAGCACTATACTACCTTTGCTTTCGACGTTCAAAACGTGGCTAACTGGAGTTGAGGAGTACAGTTTGGAACAGGCATTAAGTGGCGTACAGTATCAAGGTTTCAAAATCGTTGAGGGGCGCAGTATCAGAAAGATAACAAACCCAACCGCCGTGATGGAACTTTTAGGCAAAGAGGGTTTTGCTAAAGAATCCTACATTAAGCCTACCGAGCTACGAAGTATTACCGATTTGGAGAAGCTCATTGGTAAGAAACGCTTTGGTGCAATTTGCGCCGAGTACATCAACAAGCCACAAGGCAAACCAACGTTAGTGCCTGAATCAGATAAACGCCCGGCATTTAATCAGGCAGCAGACGATTTTAAAGACATTTAAGTTTAACATTTTAAATTCATACAATTATGATAAACCCTAAAGTAGTTAATGACACTAAGGTAATCTTTGGCCCATGCCGCCTTAGTTACACACACGTATTTGAGAAGTACACCCCAGAAGATGGCGGAGAAGGCAAGTATATGACTAACGTTTTGATCCCGAAGTCTGAAAAGAAGACTATCGAGGCCATCAAAAAGGCGATTGAGGCAGCTAAGAAAGCCGCTATCGTAGCAAAGTGGGGAGGCAAAGAGCCTAAAAAACTTGATATGGCTTTGCGTGACGGTGACGAAAAGGACGATGAGGTTTACGAAGACCACTACTATGTGAACGCCAAGAGCAACACACGCCCAGGCGTAGTTGATCGAAAGAAAGTGCCTATTGTGGACGAAGAAGAAGTTTACAGCGGCGTTTGGGCGGTTGTGTCGGTAACTTTCTACGGCTACGACGTGAGCGGCAACAAGGGCGTAGCGTGCGGCCTCAACAACATTATGAAGTTCAAGGACGACGACCATTTTGGCGGCAGAGTATCGGCCGAAAGCGACTTTGGCGATTTGGACGGCATCGACGATGAAGACGACGACGATTTGTAAAGTGCTTTTTTCTCTACGATAAAATGTTAATGTAGTAGCCCCGGCGGTGGAAAGAGGAAGCCGCCGGGGTAATCAAACAACAAAGCGTATGAAAGAATTAGGCATAGACATCGAAACATATAGTAGCAACGACCTAACCGAGTGTGGCGTTTACAAGTACGTGGAAGCCGAAGACTTTACCATATTGCTTTTTGGGTATAGCGTGGACGGTGGTCCGGCGAAATGTGTGGACTTTGCAAACGGCGAAACTTTGCCGCCGGACATCAAAGTAGCATTAACCGACCCCGAGGTAATAAAGACCGCTTTCAATGCAGCTTTTGAGCGTATTTGTATCGGCGTGTATTTAGGCATCAAAGGGCGATTAGACCCGAGACAATGGCGGTGTACGATGGTAAGAGCCGCCCGAATGGGTTTGCCGCTTTCGTTGGCTCAATGTGGTGAGGTGCTTAAACTGGAAGACAGAAAGATGACAGAGGGTAAAGCCCTGATAAGATACTTTAGTGTTCCAAACAAGCAAATCAAACAGGGCATAACAAAGATGATCCGGCACAAGCCGAGCGATGCGCCCGACAAATGGGCAACGTTCAAGGCGTACAATATACGAGACGTGGACGTAGAGCAAGCCATCTTAAAAAAGGTCAGGAGATTGGAAGCACCAGAGTTTGACGAAGATTTGTACACAGCCGATCAGCACATTAACGACCGTGGCGTAATGATAGACCAAGTATTGGTAAACAATGCCGCCCGATTTGATGAGCTATACAAAGATGAGCTATTTGCAGAAGCCCGAAAACTTACAGGCATGAGTAACCCGAACAGCCCCGGACAGATTAAGCAATACATATCCGAGAACACCGGGTTTACTATTGATAGCCTCAACAAAAAGAATTTGGACGACTACGAGGTACAGTTTAAGTATTGGCCCAAGGTGCAGAAAGTTTTGGCTTTGCGTAGGGAAATGGGTAAGACTTCTAACAAGAAGTACACAACTATGCAAAAATGTGTCTGCAAGGATAACCGAGTACATGGTTTGTTGCAGTTTTGCGGTGCAGCACGTACAGGCAGATGGGCAGGGCGTTTGGTGCAGTTGCAAAACCTACCACAAAACCATTTGGAAAGTCTGGATGATGCACGCTATTTGGTAAAGCAGGGCGATTTGGAAGAGTTTGAAATGAACTACGGAAACGTTACCCAAGTACTTAGCGAGTTGATACGTACCGCTTTCATAGCAAAGCCCGGTTGCACGTTCCACGTATGCGACTTTTCGGCGATCGAGGCACGTGTGATAGCATGGATAGCCGGGGAAACATGGGTATTGGACGCTTTCAGGCAAGGGCACGACATCTATTGTGAGACTGCAAGCAAGATGTTTGGCGTACCAGTCAAAAAGCACGGCCCCAACGGAGATTTGAGACCGAAAGGCAAAGTAGCCGTTTTGGGGTTGGGCTACGGTGGCGGTGTATCGGCATTGGAAGCGATGGGCGGTAAGAAGTTGGGTTTAACAGAATCCGAGGAAAAAGACATCGTAAACAAGTGGCGAGACAGTAACCCACATATCGTTAAGTTGTGGCGTACCGTTGAGAAAGCGGCTATCATAGCCATTAAGACAGGAAAAAGCGTGCAGATACAACGAGGCATTATTATTAGTTATCGTTGGGGTATGTTGCTAATTACCCTACCAAGTGGCAGGACTATTTGTTACCCACGTACAGAGGTTGGAATCGAAACAAACGACGGTTGGCGAGGCGACCACGAAATTATCGAGTATGAGGGTTTGAACCAAAAAACGAAGAAGTGGGGAAAATTGAGAACCTACGGCGGTAAGCTAACCGAGAACATCGTACAGGCTACGGCACGTGACATATTAGGTTGTGTGATACTTAGAGCCGAGCAGCGAGGGTTAAACGTAGTTTTCCATATACACGATGAGATCATCGTTGAGGCTACGAAAGACCAGACGTTACCGATGGTTGAGGCTTTGTTTAGCGAGCCTATACCGTGGTGCAAAGATTTGCCGCTCAAAGGTGCAGGGTACACCACCCCATATTATCTAAAAGATTAAACAATAAACAAGATGGTAGCAAAGACATTACCAAACATACACAATGATAAAGGGTATGTTAAGGATAGCGAAGATTATGCCAAGCGACAAATACAAAATTTGAAAGTTGGCGACATCGAAAAGGCTTTATCACGTGCCTACTTAGATGGGGCACAGTCGGCAATTAGGATTGGTTACCTTTTAGCCGAAAAGGACTATAAGGAGACAATCAAGTTTTATAAACAGCAAATTAAAGATTAGTAACAATAAAAGCATATACAAAAATGGAGATACAGACAAGTAAGGCACTATCAGACGTGCAGCAATTCAGATACGAGTTATTGCAATGGTGTGGCAACGTGGAAGATGCGGAGAAAGCCAATACCTTTGTGATGGGTAAGGACGAAAAGCCAGTACAGGCGCAGTTACCGAAATCCGGTGATATGGAGGACGGCATCTATTTGGTACACGCCGACGGCAAAGCAACTTTGTTTGAACTGGAGTACACCAAAGATGATAACATGGATAGCGAGGTAGTGGCTATCGGTTTGAAAATGGGTGGCTTTGGTATTAAGATAGCTTTGCACGATGAGGCTAACGGCGATGGTATCACACTAACTACGAAAGAGAATGGTAACGAGGAAAACGACCAAGCCTACTATACAGACAACTACGACGATGCCGTAGCAGACATGGACGGAGCAAGAAACACCAGCCATTTGCGTAATATCCTGAATCCACAGATAAAGTTAGCCGATGATTGGTACATACCATCTTTGGGCGAGTTGTACCGTATCTTTATCAACAAAAAGGCTATCAATGCAGCTTTGGAGTTTGTCAAGGGCGAGAGACTGCAAGACCGTTGGTATTGGACTTCTACCGAGGGCAGTGCTGCCGGCGCATGGGGTCTGCGCCTCGGCGGCGGTACGTTCGGTTGGGGCCCTAAGGCCAGCGTCACGCTCAGAGTTAGGGCAGTGTCAGCATTTATTTTTTAGCCCTTAATATTTTAGTTTTTAATCTTTAGCACGGCGAAAGCCGTGCCATTTATTCACCAATACCGCCAATTATGAAAAAGATGTACTGCAAAACGTGCCTATCATACTATCCTGATGAAGACAAACCGGGTTATGGAGTTTGTAAGCTATCAGAGTGTGAGGTTTGCGAGCAGTGCCCCGGTTGCATAGATTGGCGGTATTTTAAGATTTGGTACTTATAATATGGTTATTCTTTCTTTATTCGACGGCATGAGTTGCGGACAAATTGCGTTAAAGGAATTGGGCGTAACGATTGATAAATACTATGCAAGCGAGATAGATAAAAATGGGAAGTATCAGAAACACAACAGTACCGTATGTTGGGCAATGGTTGGACGGTAGAGGTTATAAAGCATATACTTTCGTTTTTACCCGATCATCTTAAAAAGTAAAACAATATGGCAGAAGATTTCAAATACATAAGGTTTAAGGTTATTAGGGCAAGCAACCTAAAATACCTTTTCGAGCAGTTGGACGATGAGCCACGACCTTTCATATTAGTGGTACACCCACCAATAGGCAAAATCGGTGTGCGCCCGGTTACTATCAAGGCAAGCAACGAGGAAGATGCTAAGTACTTTAAGGGTATCTTAGATAAGTTATCGTATGAATCTTTAGAAAGATTGGCACATGGTACAGATAAAGTTAAACAATGATTTCCCGATCGACATAGCAACAGCCCATAGCCGTATGGCTAAGAAGTGGAAGAACAAAGCAACCACATGGGCGAAGTTGGTAGAGCGATGCAGCGAAACAAAGCGAACCACGGAAAGCGTAAGCGAGTACGCCAAGATGAGCAGGGAGGAACAAAGCAGTATCAAGGACGTGGGCGGTTTTGTCGGTGGCTACCTATCTGGAGGAACACGAAAGACCGCTAACGTGATGTGGCGAAGTATTGCCACGCTTGATATTGACTACGGTACGCCCGACCTTTGGGATGAGTTCACACTAAACTTTGACTTTGCAGCGATGCTTTACAGCACGCACAAACACACACCCGGAAACCCACGCTTTCGTTTGGTGTTCCCATTGAGCCGTCAGGTACGCCCAGATGAGTATGAGCCGCTTTGCAGGATGATAGCAAGCAAACTGAATATTGAGGTGTTCGACGATACCACCTATCAGTTAGCGAGATTGTTTTATTATCCATCTACAAGCAGAGACGGCGAATATGTGTTTGAGTATCAAGATGGCGAGGCGTGCAACGTTGATGAGTTCTTAAAGCAGTACCACAACTATAAAGATGTGGCACTTTGGCCAGTATCAAGCCGAGAGGGTGACATCATCGTACACGAATTGAAAAAGGTAGGTGATCCAACCGAAAAGCCCGGCTTAATAGGTGCTTTTTGCCGTGCCTACTCAATAGAGGATGCAATCGACACGTTTCTACCTGATGTGTACGAGAAGACCGCCCACGATGGGCGATACACCTACATTAATGGTAGTGTGGCGGCAGGTTTGGTTTGCTATGAGGGTAAGTTTGCATACAGCAACCACGAAACAGACCCGGCGAGTAAGCAGCTTTGCAACGCTTTCGACCTTTGCCGAATACATCTATTTGGTGTGCAGGATGAGGGGACGAAGATAACAGACAACACACGTTTACCGTCGTACCTGAAAATGCAGAATTTCGTAGCCAAGGACAAAAAGGTAAGAATCTTACTTACAAAGGAGCGACAGGGCCAGGCCGATGATGATTTTGCCGACATCGAAGCAGAGGAAGCCGGAGACAGCGCAGTATCTGAAAATACAGATAAGTGGATGGCAGAATTAGACTTTGACAAAAAGGGCAGTATCAAATCAACGGCAAGCAATATTATTGCTATTCTGGAGAACGACCCAAGGTTGAAAAACCATATATGGCAAAATCTGTTTAACGGCTTTAACTACATAACAGGTGGTTTGCCGTGGAACGCCGAGGCGACACAATGGGGAAATACTGATGATGCAAATCTAAGAATCTACTTAGATGAGAAGTACGGAGTAACTGGAAAGGACAAAATCAAAGATGCTTTGGTAGCAATCGTTACACGTCACAGAGTACACCCGATACGTGATTACCTCAATAGTCTTAGATGGGACGGCGTGCCAAGATTAGACCGCCTGATTATTGACTACGTAGGTGCAGAAGACAACGAGCTAAACAGAGCTATGACACGTAAGCACTTTACGGCGGCAGTAGCCCGAGTGATGAACCCAGGGTGCAAGTATGATTATTGCCTGATTATTGCCGGAGCCGAGGGTATCGGTAAATCTACGCTTTTTAATGTGATGGGCGGCGATTGGTTTAGCGATAGTTTGGTAACGATGGAGGGTACAAAAGGTATGGAGCAAGCCCGGAATGGTTGGGTTATCGAGTTACCGGAGTTGGGCAGTATCAAGCGGTCAGACGTTGAGCAGGTGAAAGCCTACATAAGCCGTCAGAATGATATGTACCGCCCGGCGTATGGTAGTGTGATGGAATCCCACCCAAGACAATGTGTTTTTTGCGGTACGACCAACGAAACATATTTCTTAAAGGGTGAGACCGGAAACCGCCGCTTTTGGGTAATGAGTGTAAACCCAGAACTACGTAAGCATGGAGACCCACGCCAAGCGATCGAGGCAGACCGTAACCAGTTGTGGGCAGAAGCCGTGCAACGCTATAAGGACGGCGAAAAGTTGTATCTTAGCGAGGCTTTGGAAGCGGAGGCCCGAAAGCGGCAGGGTGAGTTTAATGATAATCAGGAAGACCCATTACCGGGAATGATACAGGCATACTTAGATATGAAGTTGCCGACCGACTGGAGTACATGGGACTTAAACCGCCGACGTGCATACATTAAAAACCCCGACCCACTGGATGAGGCAGGAACGGAAACACGTACCAAAGTATGTGCCGCCGAGTTTCTTTGCGAGGTGTTAGGGCGAGACGTTGGCAGCAAAGATTACAAGTACGAAGCAAGAAAGGTTAATAAGGTGTTGGGCGAAATTGGTTGGTTAAAACTATCGTCTGCAAGATTTCCGATATATGGGACACAGCGAGGGTTTAGCAGACCAACAGACGACGAAAGCGACCTTTAAGGCATCAATCGGGCGTAGGAATATGTAAACAAAGTGATGTTTACAGGGTTTGTTTACAAGCAAAGCAGCAAAAAGCAAATATCGCAAAATGCGTAAACAATTTATTTTGTTTACAGCTTTGTTTACACACTTTGTTTACACATAAAAGGCTGATTATCAATACTTAACTATATATGTAAACATAATAAACATAAAATATAGTATAAGTAATATATATAGTTATATACTATAAATATACGTATAAAGGGGTATTAAGTATATATGTATAGAATGTTGAAAGTAGAATGTTTACAAACGGCATAAGATAGAATGAAGAAGTTAGAAGCAATAACACGCCACGCCGAGGTATCGGAAAAGGCGATAGAAAAATATTTGGTGCAAGAGGTGAAAGCCATTGGCGGCATTTGCCTCAAATACTCAAATGCAAACATGGTGGGTTATCCTGATAGAGTGGTATGCCTACATGGTGGTAAGGTCGTTTGGGTGGAGTTGAAAAGTAAAGGCAAGAAACCGACGAAGATACAAACCATAAGACAAAATGAGTTGGTAAGCATGGGCCACGAAGTCTATACAATCGACAACAAACAGACGATCGACGAATTAATTAAAGTTTGGAGGGCAGAGAAATGAAGTACAGACCATACGAGTATCAGAAAACAGCGATGCAGTGGATATTAGACCACCCACGATGCGGTTTGTTTCTTGATATGGGTTTAGGTAAGACGGTAAGCACACTTACAGCCGTGCAACAATTGATGGATGATTGTGAGGTAAGCCGTACTTTGGTGGTAGCACCGAAAAAGGTAGCCGAAACAACATGGACTACTGAGGCAGAAAAGTGGGATCATTTGCAAAGCCTGAAAGTGGCAAAGGTGATGGGTACAGAGAAGCAGCGTAATTTGGCGTTGGCATCTAAAGCGGACATCTACGTTATCGGACGTGATAGCTTTGTTTGGTTAGTTGGAAAGTACGGCGGTCAGTTGCCATTTGATGTGTTGGTGATTGATGAGCTAACCAGTTTCAAGTCTTCTAAGTCAAACCGATTTAAGGCGATGCGTACAGCCATACCAACGGTTAATCGAGTTATCGGACTTACAGGAACGCCAGCACCTAACGGACTGATAGACCTATGGGCACAAATGTACTGTATAGACATGGGCGAACGTTTAGGCAAGAGCGTAACGAAGTATCGTGAAACCTACTTTGAGACCCACAAGTGGAACAACGTAATAGTACGTTGCGACATCAAAAAAGGGTGTGAGGACATCATCAAAAACAAGATTTCTGATATTTGTCTATCAATGCAAGCAAAGGACTATTTGCAGTTGCCGGACATGATCACCCACGAAACCAAACTTACTTTGTCGCCAAAGGTGATGGAGGCATACAACAAGTTTGAGAAAGAAAAGGTTTTGGAGTTTACCGAATTGCATACCGGAGAAAATGCCAATATCTTAGCGAATAGTGCCGCCGGGCTGATGAATAAGTTAAGCCAGTTTGCCAACGGTGCAATATACGATGAGGCAAAGGACGTACACGAAATACACGATGAGAAGTTGGATAAGTTAGCCGAGATCGTGGAAGCTGCAAACGGCAATCATGTGTTAGTCTTCTATCAGTTCAAGCACGATGTAACACGTATCACCAAGAAACTGAAAGGCTATACCGTCAAGTCATACGAGGGTGAAAAGGAGTTGAGAGAATGGAACGACGGCAAGATAGACGTACTATTAGCCCACCCCATGAGCACGGCGTTTGGCTTGAATATGCAGCAAGGTGGGCACTACATCGTATGGTTTGGTACAGGTTGGAATCTGGAGTTATACCAACAAGCCAACGCACGATTACACCGACAGGGGCAGCAGCACCCAGTACAGGTGTATAAGTTGATTTGTGCCAACACCGTAGATGAGAGAGCCAACACAGCACTAAGCGGTAAGCAGGGCGTACAGCAATCTTTGTTGGATAGCCTCAACTATTTGGTAAGGAAGTATCACACAACAATAACAATCAAAGATGAATATTAGGACATGGCAAAGGATAAAGATTACATAAGGCTGATACATACAGCCAAGTGGCTACGATTGAGACGTGACAAACTCAATGATACACCACTATGCGAGAGGTGCGAGGAATTGGGCAGAGTGGCAGCAGCTACCGAGGTACACCACGTTATCCCGGTTGAGGACGGACTAACGAAGCAGGAAAAAGAACGCCTGATGTTTGATTACTTTAACCTCAAAGCATTGTGCCACGATTGCCACGTTAAGGTACATACGGACATGGGCAGGTGTGGCAAAGTTCAGGCAAAGAACAGAGCCAAAGAGCACCTGAAAAGATTTGTGAATAAATTTTTGAAATGAGGTTGCGAGGTGAGACCCGGGGGCCTATTTTTTAAATGGGGTACACCCCCGGTTAAACCTCACAAACCCCCTTTTCCACACGTGAGCCGATTTTTGGGCCGTGGGGGATTTTGCCCAGATGCAAAGCCCCGGCATATTTGGCACGATATAAAAACGCCCACGTGTGTAGGTTAATATTAAAAATCAAGATTTATGAAGTTTGGAAACCAAGATGGCACAGGCTTTGGATTTGGCTGCTTTGGCACAGGTCAGACCCAAGCCCCCCCCCACCCGATGAGGTGGAGCCGGAAGAAACCACAGCCGAGACAAACGCCCAGGCAAAGCGAGCGCATAGACGTACAAAGGAGTGTACCGAGTTATCGCAACGCTACGAATACCGCCGGGCATTTAGCGAGGTCAAGTTATTGGAGGCAATGCAGTACGTCAAGCTGCAAGACCATACCACCTACAATTTTATCACCGCCGGGGACGTGGATAGCCTTAGTTACCTGAAAGTGGTACTTAATCAGCACGACTTAGACTATTGTTTGTTATCTACATGGTGCATGGCGGCAGAGGATATTTTGCAGGTACGGCAATGGTACGAGCAAGGGCGCATTAAGAAACTTGATATGTATTTGGGTGAGATATTCCCGGGCAGCTATAAGATTGAGTGGCAGATGGTGCAAAAGTTCTATCAGGAACACCCAGAGGCAGGACGCGCCGCAGTATTCAAGAACCACAGCAAGATATACGCAGGGTGCAACTACGATGAGGGCTTTTATTTCGGCATACAGACAAGCGCAAACATTAACACTAACCCAAGAACGGAGCAGGGAAGTATAACAGTTGATAAGGGACTGTTTGAGTTTTACAAAGACTACTTCGACGGCATCCGCTCATTTGAAAAGTAACGCAGCATGGAAGAAAAGAAACAAAAGTTTTTGGAGGCTTTGGCGCAGGGCTACGGCATCATAGCCACAGCGTGCGAGGCGATAGGCATAGGGCGCAGTACTTATTACCGATGGTACAACGCAGACCCAGAGTTTAAGGAGAAAGTGGACGAGATCACCGAGACGCAAGTAGATTTTGTCGAAAGCAAGTTGATGCAGTCGATAAACGCCAACGACACAACGGCTATTATCTTCTACCTGAAGACCAAGGGCAAGAAGCGAGGTTACAGCGACAAGGCGCAGCCGAAGACCACCGACCCATTGCCAGTTAGCCAGACTTTGCCGGAGCCATCCACAGAGGAAGACAACAAGAAGATAGCCGCCAAGATTAAGAGTAAGAAAGCGTATATCGTGAAGTTGCTAAAGAAGCAAGGCAAATATACCGCCGAACTTACATACCAAGTGGATATTACGGCTAAGTTGTTGGTACGTGCCGACATTTTGGGCGATGAGATCATGGCAGACGGACACCAGGCCGTAAACGTGGAATATAGCAGGGAGGGCAACGAGCGCAAGACGATCGACCCGAAAGAAAAGCTATATATCGAGTTGTTGCAGCAGGGACAGAAAGCGTTAAGGGCTTTAGGCATGAACACCGAGAGCAAGGAACGAAAGAGCGACAACGATAGTTTTAACGACTTTATGGCAGCGATGCAGGAGGGCGACGAATGACAGAGGAAGAAAAAGGAAGATTTCGACAACTGAAAGCCGAGGTATCGGAGCAGTTGCGGCAGGGGCGCAGTACATACGCCGACCGTTACCGCCGTGCGCTTATCGAAACAGATAAGCGTATCGGCGATTATGTGTTTGGAGTGATAGACCACCCGGACGCACACAACCTGTATGAGATATTGGGAGTAAGACGCTTTTTGCAGTTGCTTGATAAGTACGATTGGAAGCCAAAGCGAGTAAAGCGTTTTTTCAGGTTTTACGAGGCTTTGCGGTTTAGTGGCATCCGAGGGCGCACACGCTATAAGCTAACCCCGGTGCAGGCCTACCAGTTTGCAAATATCTACGGCTTTGCCCGAGACGATGGGCGCAGACTGATACGTACCGCCTACCTATTCGTGCCCCGAAAGTTCAGTAAAACGACATCGTGCGCAGCTTTGGCGGTTTATGATATGCTTTTCGGTGATAACAACGCCCAGGCATACGTAGGCGCAAATAGCTACGATCAGGCGAAAATCTGTTTTGATGAGATACGAAACATCATGTTTGATATTGACCCAAAGGAAAAGCACTTTAGGGTTAATCGTGAAAAGATTACTTTCAAAGACCGTGGACGTGATAGCCTCATACAATGTTTGACGGCCAACGCCAAAACCAAAGATGGTTTGTTTGCCTCATTGGTGATAATGGACGAGTACGCCCAAGCCCGAAACACGGCAGGCAAGAACGGCGCAGACCTCAAAAACGTATTGACTACTTCTATGGGGCCAAGGCGTGAGCCGCTAACTATCATTATCACCACGGCAAGCGATGTGGTAGATGGCCCATTTGCCCACGAACTTGACGGAGTGATGGCAGTACTACGAGGCGAAGCGGAAAGCGACACCATGTTTGCATCTATCTTCATGCCTGATGTGGACGATGCAGAGGACAGCCCAGAGACGTGGGCAAAGGTTCAGCCACATTTGGGTATCACGGTGCAACCGGACTACTACGAAAATGAGTATCAGACCGCCCAGTTATCAGCCGAAAATATGTTGGCTTTTCGCACGAAATTGCTTAATATTTTCACGATAAACGACGAAAAAACGTGGTTTACCCACGAAAAGGCAAAAGAATTATTGGGCAATTTCTGTATAGATCAGGTGCAGGGCCGCCCAGATTGTGCCGTGGCGTTTGATTTGTCGGTGCATGATGATTTCAGCGCAGTATCTTATACCGTGTACCTATCGGGCAATAAGAAGTTTTACACGCATACTGATTACTATTTCCCGGAGGGAGCGTTAAAAGGGCATCCCAACGAGCAGCTTTATAGACTTTGGAACGAAAAAGGGTATCTTATTTTTTGCAAAGGGCAGAAGATAGACACGGCGATGATTACCGAGGATATATTACGACGCAGTAAGTTGGTTAATATTATCCGTATTGGCTACGATGCTTACAAGGCGCAGGAGCTAACGAGTATCTTAAAGTCAGTTGGAGCGAGGAACGTGCTAACCCCATTTAGTCAGACCTACGGAAACTTTAACCTACCAGTCGAAAGTTTTGAGATGCTTGCATGGAGTGATCCGGTAAAGATAGAGTTTAACGACAACCCTATTAACGCTTTCTGTTTGGAGAATTGCGTGATAGATACCGACAATCTGGAGAACAAAAAGCCGCTCAAAGTGTCACAATACCGCAAGATAGATGGGGCGATTACAATGCTAATGACTTTAGGTTTGCTATACACATTTGAGAGGTAATTTGCAAGTTTTTAGAACATAAAAATATTTAATAAAATAATAATTTTACCACGATGCGCCAAGGTGTACCACGATGCACCAAGGCGCATTTTTTTTGCTCACTTTTGTGTTATATCTTTGGGGCTAAAAAGTATAATTATATATGGGTATTTGGCAAAACATAGTAAAATTTTTCAGCCGTAGCACCGATGCAGAGGGCGCAGTTAGCGAGCCACAGACACCGGGGCCACGTACCGGAGACTATATCCAGTTCTTTAACTTTTTCGGTACAGGCAATACCGCTTTGTCGGTAGCCACTGTTTACCGATGTGTGCAGTTACTTAGTGAGAGTGTAGCTAATTTGCCATTTTTGTATATGAGACTGAAAGACGGCATTTTTGTGGAGGACACGAATAGCCGTTTGCATTATCTTCTAACAGTACAGCCGGACTTTACAAAATCGGCGTTTGACTTCTGGAAAGAAGCCGTAGAAAATGTGTTGTTAGAGGGTAATGCTTACATCGTACCAGTGTACAATAGGGCTACTTTAGAAATAGACCGATTGGTTTTGTGTGGGCGCAATACTGTAAACCACGATGTGTATAACGACACCTACATGATTACCGATACCATCAACGGTATATGTGGAGTTTACGATGAAAGCGAGATCATCCACATTAAGGGGCATACAAGTAACGGCAAGCACGGCGTTAGCGTACTGGAGTACGCAAGGCAGACGTTAGACATAGCATTAACCGGAGACAGGGAGACGCTTAAACGATTTGCCAATGGCGGCAATGTTAGGGGTATCGTAAGCAATGATAAGACTACTACCGGGTTTGGTGAGTATCAGGACAAGGAATTGGAGAAGACAGCCGAAAACATAGATAGCCGTTTTCAGAATGGCGAGCGCATAGTTAGTTTGCCGGGACAGGTGGACTTTAAGCAAATTTCGCTTTCTTCTACTGATATGCAGTTTTTGGAGAGCCGAAAGTTTACGGTACGAGATATTTGCCGTTTCTTTGGCGTACATCCATCTTTCGTATTTGACGATACAAGCAACAATTACAAGTCGGCAGAAATGGCGAATGTGGCGTTTTTGAGTAATACGTTAAATCCGCTTTTGCGCAATATTGAAAATGAAATGTTGCGTAAGTTAATCGCCCCTACTCTATGCTGCAAACGTAAATTTGAGTTTGACCGCAGGGGACTTTATGCAAGCGATTTGGATAGCAAAGTTAAGTATCAGGCGGCGACGATCGCCGCAGGTATCTATACGGTAAACGATTGGCGCAAGGTGGAGAACCGCCCACCTATCGAGGGCGGAGACAAGGTTTTAGTATCGGCAAATCTTAGAGATATTGCCAACGAGACCGAAGTTAATAACGCACCGGAGCCAGAGCCAAAGAAAACTAAAAAGGATGATAAAAATAAAGATGGAGACCAAGACGATGAATAAAGATACAATCATAAGACGGTGTTTGTGTACTCCTACCGAGTTACACGTCAGAGAGGCAGCAGAGGGCGAAGCACCGAGCCGCACAATAACTGGATATGCCATATTGTTTAACGTACCGTCGGCCCCATTGTGGAGCGACGAAGATAGCGAGGCCCAGGAAGTGATAGCCCCGGAAGCCGTTACAAAAGAACTCTTAGACGGCCAAGACATCAAAATGACGATGTTTCACAATCGCCAATTGATTTTGGCAAGAAGCAATAAGGGCGGCGGTACACTTTCGTACACAGTAGATGAAAAGGGCGTGGCTTTTGAGTTTGATGCACCTAATACCGTGGACGGCGACAAGGCTTTGGAATTGGTACGCCGTGGCGACATAAGCGGTTGCAGTTTTGCGTTTTCAACACGCTACTATGATAGCGATTTTGTAGAGCGTCAAAGCAAAGTAGCGGCTAACGGCATTAACAATATTACCTATCGTGTCAAAGCGATTACAGGTATCTTTGATTTTACGTTGGCGGCTGATCCGTATTACCCAGATACGAGCGTGGAGGCAAGAGAGTTTACCGATGAGTTGAAGCGAGAGCAGAAGACCCCGGAGCCTCAACCACAGACAAGCGAGCAGAAAGAAAAAGCGTTAAAGCAGTTGCGTGAAATGCGCCACGCTGCAAAACGCAGTTTAGTATAACATTTAATTTTTAATTTTCAGACATGGACAAAAAGACAAAGAAAACAATTAACGTTCGTGAGCTGATTAACCAGTATCAGCAGAATTGCGACCGCATCACAGAGATTGCGGACGTATGCGAGAAAGAGCAGCGTGAGCGCAACGAGGCAGAGAACACCGAGTTTGAAACCCTCATGCGTGAAAATCAGTTGTTGCAAATGAAGATGCAAGCGGCAACCGCCGAGCATTTGCGTGAAAATCCAAACGCCCAGGAAGACGCAATTAAGATTATCCGAGAAAACGCCGCATCCGGTCAGCGTACCGAAATCATGCTTTTGCGTGATATGATGATGGTGCAGGACGTGGCAAAGGGTGCAATCGTGCCGCTTAACGTTCAGGACATTTTGAAACCTTTGCAGGAGGGCTTTATTTTGGATAAGGTAGGTTTGCCAATGCCAACAGGTTTGGCAGGTGACTTTGTTTGGCCTATGTACGAAATGGTCGAGGCAGAGTTAGCAGGTGAGGGCGCAGAACTTAGCGACACCAAAATACCTTTCAGCAAAATGACCGCAGCACCGGAGCGTATGGGTATTGCCATCCCGGTAACTAACCAGTCGCTCAATCAGTCGCAGGGACTTTTGGAAATGATCGTGCGTGAGGTTATGCCGCTTGCAATCCGTCTTCTTTTGAACAAAATCGTGTGCGGCGTAAATAAGGTTAATGGTGCTACTAATTTGGTAGGTCCATTTGTGGCACTCAAAGACAACCCGGTATTGCTTTCAGCCGTTCCAACCTTTAACGAACTTAACATGATGAAAGCCGCAGTACTTGAAACAGGTATCGACGGCAGCAACCTTTGTTGGGTAATGACAAAGAGCATGGAGGCTATTTTGGAGGGCACACCAATCAATGAAAAGGGTATTTTCTTACCTACGATCCAAAACGATACCCTTTGCGGTTTGCCAGTGTACACATCGAATGTTATCCGTGATACTAAGGTATCTTATCAGAAGTATAGCGGCACAGCGTGGGCGGCAGCAGAAGACTTTGACCCACAGAAAGCCACCGCTAAGTACACCGTGACAAGTGCCGACGATGTTAAGAACATTTCGGGCATGAAGTCAGGCGACTATGTTAAGATTATCGCAGGTACGGAGTTTATCGGTTTGGGTGATTGGCGTTATCAGCCTATGGGTATGTTTGGTACTTTGCGCTTTATCGTCGATCCATACAGCAAGGCACGCAAAGATAGCGTAGATTTCGTGCTCAACACGGACTATGCTACTAAGACAATCCGCCCAGAGGCCTTTAAGTTGGGCAAAGTCGGTGGTAAGAAGTAATCACAATTTATAAAGTTATAACGTTATGGCAGTAGTGAGTTTGGCACTTTTCAAGAAGCACGTAAGGGCTGATGATTTCGCCGATGATGACGAGTATCTGGAGCATCTATTAGAGACCGCAGAAAGCGCAGTTATCACGGCGACCAATAGAACCCAAGAGGAATTGGCGCAGATGGGTAACGGGCATGATGTACCTACCCCCATAAAACACGCTATAATGATGTTGGGCGCACATTGGTACAATCAGCGTGAAAGTGTGAGTAGCGTGCAGATGCACGCCGTGCCTGATTCGCTACAAGCCTTAATTAAACCCTATCGGAAATTAGCGGAATGAGAGCAGGAGAAATGAAATATCGTTTGCAGTTGTTGAAGCCTACGGCGACAACAAACGACTACGGCGAGGAAGCGACAACCTACGAGCCTATACGTACCGTATGGGCAGAGAGGAAGAAGCAGAGCGGAAACCGTAGCGAGGAAGTGGGCGAACATTTCCCCGACTATCGAGCCGAATTTAATGTGAGGGACGCACACCCAGTTAAAGAAAACTGGAGAGTGCAGCAGTTAGGTGGCTACCTTTATACGGTGATTGCCATCATCCCAAACATTGATAGAGGTATGAACACTTTAGTTTGTGAACGAGTAAACGAGTAATCAAGTTATGGCAAATCAATACGACGATACGCAGTTGCAGAAGTTGTTTACCGAAATGGACGTTAAACACCGAAAGCGAGCCTTAAAAGGTGCTTTCAGGAGAGAGGCGAACCAAGTAAGACGAACAGCTATTAACAATTTGCGCAGCTCATTACATAGCAACCGAGATTTGGAAAAAGGTATTAGGGCTATCGTATTTAAGAAAGCCGCCGGATTTCGTGTTACTATCGGCACGAAGAAAGCCAACCGAAAAACTGGAAAGGGCGAAAAAGGTATGCACATTAATCGCCAGGGACTAAAGAAACCTGTTTTGATATGGGCAGAGGGTGGAACGGAGCAACGAAAGACCAAGACCAAAACAAGGGTTTTTGTCAGGGAACGCCGAGGACACAATACCGGACGCATGAAACGATATGGCTTTATGCGTAAGACCCAAACAGATGTTAGGGACAAGGTAACGGAAGATTTGCGTAACGAGATAGTAGAAAGTGTAACTAAGACTGCAAATAAGTATGGCTGCAAATAAAACATCATTAAGCGCAGGTAGCATTATTCGTGATATGCTTTTGCAAGACCCCGAGGTAGCGAAGCATACTAAAAAGGTTTTCCCAGTTGCTACGGACACGGCGGTTTTGCCGTACATACTTTATCGCCGTGCCTCAATCGAGCAGAACCCGACAAAGGCAGGTTATCCCGGAGCCGACACCGTGACGATCGAGGTTATTTGTTATACCGAAAAGTACAGCGAGGGCGTGGAGTTAGCCGAGGCAGTAAGGGCGGCTTTGGACGGCAAGCAGAGCGAAAAGGACGGTTTAGTTATGCGCAGTTGTGTATTGACTGATAGCGAAGAGGGCTACGATAGTGATGCCTATGCGCAGCAGTTAGTTTTTAACATTAAAATTTAGTAAGATATGAGTTATTGCAATGGTAGTAATATGTTGCTTTATTTGGGTGAAGATGCTTTCGGGCACTGTACAACCCATACAGCGACAATGAACAGCGAGACCAAAGACCGTGCAGTTAAGCCAGCGGCAAGCAAGGTGAAGACTAACGGAATGTGGAAAGAAAAGGGCGTAACTGGTTTGTCTATTGCTATTTCAGCCGAGGGCCTTATCTATGATGGTGAGACCGAAGCAAGCTACCAAAAGATGTTGGCAGCGTGGAAGTCAGGACAGCCAGTTAAGATTAAGTGTATGCAGAGAGGTGAAAGCAAAAAGCCATATTTGGCAGGTAGCTTTATCATTTCTTCTTTGGAGCGCACCGACCCGGCACAGGACGATAGTACTTATACTATCAATCTTGACAACAACGGCGAGCCGGACACACTCGACGAAACGGCGTTTACTGATAGTGCCGTGGCGGCATCCGAAGACCATACAGCATAACCCAGTTAATTAAGTTCATATATGAAAAAGGTTGAGATTAAAATTGGTAACGAGGTTTTCCCATGCCGTCAGACAATGGGCGCAATGCTTAGATTTAAGCAGGAAACAGGGCGAGAGGTTACAGAAATCGACGCTACAAGTTTCACCGATATTTGTACGTTCCTTTGGTGTTGTATCGTTTCAGCATCCAAGGCAGACGGCAAGAAATTCAAACTTTCTTTGATGGACTTTGCCGATAGTGTCAGCCCGGAAGATATGAACGAATGGGCTAAAGCTATGGGCCAGGACAACGAGGAAGATGCCGAGACCGATGCAGACGAAAAAAAAAGTTTGCAATAAATGAAGTATTGGGCTTTGCTTTAGGTTGCATACGTCTTTCATACGATGATTTTTGTAGGCTAACACCTGATGAATTTAACAGCGTATGCAAAGCGTACTTAGACCAAGAGCAAAGCCAATACAAGGATAATTGGGAGCGTATGCGTATGTTGGCGTGCATAACTATTCAGCCGCACGTTAAGAACAAACTAACGCCCCAGAAGCTATTACCGCTTTCGTGGGATAATCGCAGGAAGTCGAAGCAAGCAAAGACCGAACACATTACGGCCAAGGAAGCGGAAGAAAAGAGAAAACAAATTATCGCCCTATTGGGTGACAAATATTAAAGACTATGGCAGGTAAAAGTACTATATCCATAACGTTCAAATTGGACGGAGACGGTAAGGGGTTTAAAGACCTTTCGCAAAATGCGGACGGCCTTAAACAAGCCATGACCGCCGCTATTGTGGAAGCCGACAAACTCAAATCGTCGTTGATCAACTGGAGCCAAGGCGTACAGGCTTTGGGCGCAGTATCTAACGCCGTCAGTCAGCTAAATGGTACTTTGCAGGACATTACCGCCGATAGTAGAGCCTTTGGCGCAGCTATGAGAGTTGCAAATACTATGGCAGGAAAGAACGCCGAGGGCTTTGCAAAGTTAAAAAATCAGGTAGCCGAGTTAGCCAAAAACGTACCTGTCGCACGTGATGAACTTGCAAACGGCTTATATCAGGTGGTCAGTAACAGCGTACCTGAAAACAATTGGCTTAATTTTCTTAATAAATCGGCTAAAGCATCCGTGGGCGGTGTCGCCGATTTGGGCGGTGTCGTAAAGGTAACATCTACTGTTATCAAAAATTATGGTTTGGCATGGGACGCAGCCGAAAGCGTGCAGGACAAAATACAGCTCACAGCCAAGAACGGCGTAACCTCATTTGAGCAGTTGGCCCAGGCACTGCCAAGAGTGACCGCCAACGCCTCAACATTGGGCGTAAGTGTCGATGAACTTTTGGCAAGTTTTGCAACGCTTACAGGTGTTAGCGGTAATACTAACGAAGTTGCAACCCAGATGGCGGCAATCTTTACCGCTTTGGTGAAGCCGTCAAGCGAGGCAACCGAAATGGCGGAAAAGATGGGTATTGAGTTCAATGCCGCATCTATCAAAGCCGCCGGAGGTTTGCGCAACTTCTTAACTCAGTTGGACGCATCCGTTAAGGAGTATGCCGCCGCTAATGGTGTATTGGAGCAAGAAGTTTATGCCAAGTTGTTTGGTAGTGCCGAAAGTTTGCGAGCATTGACACCGCTTACAAATCAGTTGGCCGAGAAGTTCAGCGAGAACGTGGACGCAATGGCAAATAGTGCCGGAACCATCAACGCCGCCTACAATGAAATGAGTAGTACAGGCAGCGCAACCACGCAAATGCTGAAAAACCAATTAGGCGCAATAACTGATGTGGTAGCCGGGTTTGTCGGCGGAGCGATGCCAATACTTAGTTTTACCTCACAGTTGGGTATAACCGCTATGAGTATTACAAGTTTGGTTAAGACCCTTAAAGCCCTGAATATCCAACAAGGCATTTTAACGTTACGTTCAAAGGCAGGTGGTGCGGCAATGCTTTTGTTTGGGCTTAATGCAAGCCGATCGGCGGCGTTTACACGTGTCTTTAGCGCAGCTTTGAAAAGTGGTGCCTATTCGGCAACCGCTTTCAAAATTGCCCTTAAAGGTTTGATGATTACCACGGTGGTAGGTGCTGCAATCGTGGCGGTAACATCTGTTATCGAATATTTCGTTAATAAGACCGATGAGGCTACCGACAAGACAAACGAGTTTAGCGAAGCCGAAGACGCTTACAAGAACGCAGCGGCAAACACTAAGGTTGAGTTAGACAAAGAGATTAAGGCTTTGGGCGACCTCATTACTGCTAAAAAGGACACCACCGACGCAGTAAACCACCTTAACGCCGTATATGGTGATTTGTTCGGGAGCCATAAGACAGCATCCGAGTGGTACGATACATTGACACGCAAAAGCCAGATATACGTTAAGCAAATTGGCTACGAGGCACAAGCAAAGGTGTTGGCAACAAAGTTGGCTGAAAAGCAAATAGAGTTGGAAGACAATTACGCTAAACGCCGTGAACTTTGGAAAGCCGGAGGCGCACAGAAAACCACCAAGCGGACAATAACCAACCGATCAACTGGAGGTGACAGCTACGAAGTTGTTACAACGGAAGATACCAAGGAGTATGCCGATTTAAAGGACAGCGCAAGGGGGCTGATACCGGAAATCCAAAGTTTGCAAAGACAATTGGGCATAGCCCAGGCACACATGGCCGATTGTTCTAAGCAGATGGCGGCGGTTGATGCTAAGATGGGGCGTAACAACAAGACCGTTAAGGTTAGTGCAATGACCTATCAGCAGGTAGCGGACGCAATCGAAAAGACAGAAAAGAAACTTAAAAATACGACTGATGGCAAGGAAATAGCCAAGCTAAAGGCGTATAATACGGAGTTACACAACCGTAAAAAGTTATTAGATAAATCGTTGGGCTTTGATACGTTCAAGGGTAATAAGAGTGGCAGCAAGAAAAATAAGTCCGTTGCAGACCCTAAGACCTACGAACAGCTAAGTACTAATATCGAGTACTACAAAAAGAAGCTCACCACGGCGAGCACCGCCGAGCAAGAAAAGATAAGGGCGAATATCCAAGCATGGGAGAAAAAGAAAGCGGCCATCGAGTTAGCCCAGAAAGCCGCCGAGCGACCCACCGAAATTAAGACGTTGCAAGACGTTGAAAAGGAATTGGACTATTTGCAGACCCTACGTAAGACCGCCAATAAGAATGATTTGGCAGGTATCGACAAACTGATAAGCAAAACCGAGTTGTTGGGCGCAGCTATGCAACGTCCGGCTAAGTTGGAGACCTTACAGGACATTGACAAGGAAATAGAGTACCAACAGAAGTTGAGGGCTACGGCATCCAAGGAAGCTATAAGCGGAATTGATGCAGAAATCAGTAAGTTGGAAACTCTAAAGAACTATATCGAAAACGCCACGGTGATAGATACACCCGACAACGCATTGAAGACGTATGAGCAGCTTAATATTAAGTTGGCATATTATAACGAGTTGTTGGAGAAAGCCACCGAGGAACAACGCCCAGAGATACAAAAGCACATTAACGATATTGAGGGTATTAAGAAAGCATGGGACGATAGTTTAGCCGCTTTAAATAAGCCGGGAAACATTACCCAACTTGATACCATCGAGAAGTTAGATGAAGCAGTAAGGTATTATCAGGAGCAGCAGAACAAACAGAGTGCCGACGAAATCCAAAACACGCAAAGGACGATCGACGCTTTGGAAGCGAAGCGAAAGGCGATGCAAAGAGGTATCGAAATACCATCAATGCAAAAAGAGATAGCCGAGATTAACGGACTTTCTAATCGAGAGTTTAAGATCAAGGTTAAGGGTATTGGCTTTGATGCACTAACCGATAAAATCCGGGAACTGCAAAAGCAGCTCAACGATACCAACAATCCGGTAACGGACGGACAGCGCAAGGACATCGAGGAAATGATTAGCACCTACGAACAATGGCGCAAATCTTCTATTTCTTCTTTCGACACCGTAAAGTCTGGTTGGGACGGCATCAAGGGTATTGGCGACAGCATCAACAGTATAACCGACGCTTTGGATGGCAACGGTAACGCATGGCAGAAAGTAACCGCTATCGTGGACGGCTTTATACAACTGTATGAGAGTATCAGCGCAATAGTAGGTATTATTGATATGCTAACGACCGCCTCAACCGCCCATACCGCCGCAAAGACCGGAGAGGCAGCAGCCACAACCGCCACGGCAACCGCCCAGGGAGTTGAGACAGCAGCGCAGACGGCGGCAGCGGTGGCGATGATTCCGGTTATTGTCGCTAACAAGTTGGCAACAGCAAGCTATATGGAATTGGCAAGCGCAATGTACTTTGCCGCCCATGCCTCAATACCATTTGCAGGTTTCGGAATAGCAGCAGGGTTTGTTAGTGCGGCTACTGCAATGGTGGAAGCCGTGGGAGTAATGCCATTTGCAAATGGTGGTGTTGTTTCGGGGCCTACGTTGGCTTTGGTTGGTGAGTACGCCGGAGCGAGTAACAACCCGGAGGTTATCGCACCACTCGATAAGCTACGTAGCATGATACAGCCGCAGGGCGGTATCGGTGGTAATGTTCGCTTTGAAATCGAGGGCAGAAAGTTAGTTGGGGTAATATCCAATACAACGAGAGTAGCCGCCAAGAGCGGCAGAAAGTCAAACTTTTAATTATTAGTTAATATGTATATACACGGCAGTTTTCTAAGTCAGCAGAGCGATACGATAACGGTACACATCGTTACCGGGAACGATCGCACGCAGGCTATTGAAATAGGTACAGAAAAGGCAGATGTATATTTTAGCGAGGATCCGGCAGAAATCGAGAATGAGGTAAACGACACTTTCGATGTGCTTTTGAGAAATTCGGCTAAAATAAGATTGCTTTGCGGCAACCTGATTACAAACCTTTTTAGTACCTCATGCCGTGATGCAGTCGTAAACATCTATAAAAACGATACGTGTATCTTTGCCGGGTTCATTGAGCCACAAATTTTGTCACAGCCATATAACGACAGATGGGACGAACTGGAATTAAATTGCATTGATGCGCTTAGTGCTTTGCAGTATAGCAAGTATAAGAATGTGGGCGCATTGGGCGTTATCTATGCTTTCGTCAAGGCAGAGGCAGCGCAGCGTAGTTTTTACGATATTGCCACCGAGATACTGCAAGGTGTTACTAAGGGACTGGATATATTGGGCAACCAAAATATTAAATTCTGGTATGATGGTAGCAAGGCAGTTGATGCACAGACCGCAAACCGCTATCAGGTATTTAAGCAGCTTTCTATATCTGATTTGTTGTTTATGGGCGATGATGAGAGCGACGTTTGGCAGCAAGACGAAGTGTTGGAGGAAATTTTGAAGTACCTTAACTTACATATTGTGCAGGACGGCTTTAACTTCTATATCTTTTCGTGGGAATCCGTCAAGGCGACACCCGATAAGATTATTTGGCATGACATCGTAGCCAACAGCACTAAGACAACGGCGCAGCGAGCCGTAACAATCGCTTTGGCTAACGTAGCCGATTGCGATACTACGATAAGCATAGGCGACGTATATAACCAACTTCTATTAACCGCCAAGGTGGAAGACATCGAAAGCGTGATAGAAAGCCCATTGGACGATGATTTGTTGGATAGTCCATTTACCAATAAGCAAAAGTACCTCACCGAGTATTCAAGCGATGGCGAGGGAAGCCGAGCGTATAACGCTATGAAAGCAATGGTTAATGACAAAAGCACCGATTACGATGCAGGTACGATTACAGATTGGTATGTGCAGGTAATGCGTAACAAGCAGTGGAGTTTTTCGATGAAAGGTAATACCGCTGTTGATTTGGTGCAATATTTCGGAGCAGACGGCACGAACCAACACGCTTTGCCTATGTGGTTGGGAACGTCAGCAGGTGCAGCCATATTGGCTTTAGGCAGCGTGAAGCAGTACACGGCGAAGAACGACAACAGCCCAACGTCAAAGGTTAGTATGACTAACTATTTGGTGGTATCTGTTAATGGCAACGCCAATAACGATGAATCCCAGGCCCGACCAAATGCCGATACCATCAAACAAAATATACCATACGCCGTGTATAATGGCAATAGCGCAGGTGGTGTTTTTTCACCGTCAGACGAAGACACCACCAACTATATAGTATTGTCGGGCAAACTTATTTTAAATCCGATAATGGCGACTACTGGTAATTTTTCCGCTATGCGTAAGAAAATGGGGGATAGACCACCATACCAAGGTAGCGGAGGCGGAGGCGGAACAACGCCGCCACCGATGTATTTTTGGCATAAGACCGTACCAAGCCGAAACAATGGTGATGGACGCTATTACACTCGCCGATATTGGAAAGCTACCACACCAAGCGAGGAAGCCACATGGAATGAGGGTAAAGACGATGGGTTTTACCCATACACCGGGGAAGGCCCAGAGGAGTACGAATTTAAGTACAGTGCCGTGGGCGATGGCACGGACACCATAAGCAAGGTAGCCGTATTAGCCTGTATGTTGGTGATTGGTAACAAATGCGTAGTGGAGAAGACACCCGACAACGACCAAGGCGACACAGACGAAAAGGGAAATCCAATACCATATACCAATGTGGTGGGTGAAGCCTATAAAAACTTTGTCTGGAAAGAGTTTAAGGAGCGAAGCAAGTGCAGCAGTGATGATGAATATTATCAGCAGTCGTTTACGATTGGTTTTGACCCTAAGATAGGCGATAAGTTGATAGGCACGGAGTTCGATTTGCAGAAAACTTTTTCCTACAAAGTGGGCATAGATGCCGAGGGTATCGGTATTCCAATTCGCAAAAAGGACAAAGTTAGCGGTGCAGTTAGGTTTATGATATTAGGCCCTGTAAACGTTACGTGGGACGAAATCACACGCCGACACCCTACCTTTTTCAGGCACACCAAATGGGGAAAGAACACAATACCGCTGATGGCTCATGTTAGTAGCATCCTGATAAAGTCGTTTGAGGTTAAAGTTTATAGCGATAATGGACTAATCAGCAATGGCAATGATGATAACGATATTATCTATATGAGCGACACCAAAGAAACCTTTGTGAACAAAAAGGACGATTTGGAGTTTAAGATAAATTCGGCATTGACCGCCACAGAGTGCGCTAAGTTGGGAGTTAGCAATACGGTGAAGTTATCCACGCCGTTGAATATATCAACCGGGGACGGGGTGTTAGAGGTGTACGACCGAAACGGTAACGTTAAGGCGAAGCCCGAACAAATCTACGTAGATAGTTATTATACTGAATACCATAAGCCACGTATCGTAATGGAACAGAAACTAAGAGACATTGATAATGTTGTTAGTCTGTTTAACCATTATCGCCACGAGGCTTTGGGCAAAGAATTTTTCGTGCAGGGCATCGGCAGAAACCTTATTGAGGGACGTGCCGACCTCACATTAAAGGAGATTGGCACATGATCGACGTTAAGCAGATAGCAAAACCCAGGAACAGCGGCAGCGGTGGGGCATCCCCCGGAGGCGGTAGCTATGGAAGTATCGGCAAAATGGCCGAGGAAGCCAAGCACGCAGCTAAAGCCGATATAGCGACACACGCAGAGCAAGCCGAGTACGCAAACCGTGCCGGATATGCGAGCCGTGCCGCATATGCTGATAGAGCCTACGACCTTACAGAGGACAGCCCAGTTAATGACCGCTTTTTGTCAAAGATAGCCGCCGACATAGCGCAGGGGCATATTACGTTTCAACAAGGCTTAACGGCTATTGGTTTGGCGGTCTTCAAGGACGGCGCACACTTTGGCGAGTTTGTCAAATCCCTGTATGCAGGTAAGGGCGCAGGTATTGACGCACAAGGTAACGCCGAGGTGGAAAGCCTAAGAGTGCGCAGCTACTTTGAGTGTCTGGAATTGATAGTAAACCGATTGTCAGCAATCGAGGGCGACCAACTTCTAACAGAAGCGGACACAATCGAAAGCGTGGACGATTTGGGCAATGGTTGTTTTGGTTTGCACCTGAAAAGCAAATGGGACGGATATTTTACCGCCCAAGCCGAAAACAATGTGCTTAAAGGTATCATCAATACTTTGGCGCAAGGTAGCGGAAAGTATTACACGGCATGGTTTAGAGTTAATAGCGTTAATACCGCTAACAACTACATAGAGGTGACGCAGTACCCGGACACCGAAGTACCAAGCGGTAAGAATTACCCACCGTGCGAGATGATGAAGATTGCAAGATGGGGAAACCAAACGGACACGAAACGGCAAGATTGTTTGTACCTATCAAGCACAGAGGGGCGAATCGTCAAGCTAAAGGGAGTGACTAAGCCGATTTTGGATAATGCCAACTACGGTGCAGCTTTCGGCAGTTTGCCCGAATTTGTGTACGAGCTATTGGACGATAACGGCAACCCTTTGCCGATACGTGATGGTTTAGACTATATGTATATACCGGGTATCGTCACAATGGACGTTATCAGACTTAACAAGTGGACTGGTAAGCCGTTGGTTACGTATGTGGATCGTGGGGCGTGGACGCAGAGCGGTAAGTACTATTGCGATGCTATCAACCCGGACACCGGGGAGTATGAGACATCAGACGTTTGGTTTAATGGCTGCAAGTACAGATGTTGCAAGAACCTCACAACGACCGCCCCGGCATGGAACAATACCGATTGGGCGATGATCGAGGGAAACCCAGACTTTGCCGTAGATTTCCAAGAGCCTGAAAGTATCGTGGACCCGGACAAAATAGACCTCACGCTAACCATCGTGGCGACCCTGTATAATATGAATATCACAGACGATATTTTTGACGCAGACGTAATGTGGACGAGATACAGCGAGGACGCAGAGGGAAACGAGAGAACGGCAAGCGACAATGTTTGGAGTTTGCGCCACGCCAATGCCGGAAAGTCTTTGCACCTTACAGCCGAGGACATGGATTTTAACGGTTATATGCCTAAAGTTATACGCTTTACGGCTACCGTTACTTTACGTGACGGCATGGGCAACGAAGCAGCAACGGCGGCAGTCAGTTACGAGTATTAATTTAAATATAGCGCAGGTATGAAGACAAAAAGATTTGATTTCAACTTTAAGCCACTGCAAATTAATGTTAGCATGGTGGTTGAGGGCGGCGTATCGGATAGTCAGAACTACGACGCAGACACCGACACATATACGCCCGACTATACCATAGACGCATCTAATTTAATAGTGCAGCCGGAAATTGGCAGACTTGACAAAGACGAGATTTTAACGCCGGGCTTGATTAATCAAGACCTCACTAATGTAGTCTGGTATGAGGTGAACAAAGGAGCAGCCGACACCCTGATAGATAGCACTAACCCAGACTTTGAAGTAGTCAGCAAGGGACCAAAGGCAGGACGTATTAGGATCAAGAAGAACGCCAAGCCGCAGATACCTATGAATCTACGATTTGAAGCCGACTACAAAGACCCACGTACTAATCAGGTGTACCACATCATCAAGCCACACCAAGTGCAGTGCAAGAACGCCACCGCATACACGCCACTTCTGGTATTGGATGCCGCCGCCCAAACTATCTACAACCCATTGAGCGACCCGGACACCCAAACAGTACACGCATCATTGAGATTGGGTGTTAATGAGTGCCCGGAGAATAAGCGTTTGTTTGTGTGGGAGGTAATGAGAGAAGACGGAACATTTACCGCCGTAGGCAGTGACACCACGTTAGACTATGACGTAGTGGTAGCAGAAGACGGAAACAGTTGTACCGTTAATCGTAGCCTCATGGGTACAGAGCTTTATTTGCGATGCCGGGCGAAGTATAGCCCGGACGGAAACCCAAGCAGCGTAACACTATCGGACAACGCCCCTACTAAGTTAGTGGCATTTATTCGCAGAATCCCAAAATTTGAGTACGACATCGGCGAACTACCTACCAACCTACCAAGTGGTTTGTTAGAGATTGCGCCAACGGCAAAGATTTGGAACACTAACGGCATGATCGACAACCCGGAACGTGAGTTATTGCCGCTTTGGTATGTTGCGACAAACGCCCAGTCAGGAACGCTTAACTATTCGCTCATAGCGCATGGTATGACACCGACGCTTTCAACCGATAAGGTTAGCCAGACGTTAGGCGGCGTTTATGGTTTAGACGTTAAGGACGTTGGCCCGGCGTGTGCATGGGAAGATAGCGACGGCGCAGTATTCGTTGATGCAGACGATAACGTAATATTAATCAAATAACAATTTAATCAATATAAGATTATGGCAAGATACATTAAAGCAAATCCATTGGTTGCACGATACTTGCAACTGGAGAATGACCGTAACATGGTGAGTGATGGCAACTATCTTTTTTGGCAAAATGATATGTTGAAGTTTGGCCCACTAACCCAACTTAACGACATATTGGTTAAGATTGGTGGTATTGCACTTATGCCACATGAGGCAAGAAGCGAGCAGGACGGTACTATTTGCCGACCTTTGCCAATGGCGACCGATGCACGCTTTCAGCAGCCTATTAAGGCTAACGTTAATGATGCTATCGTAGGTGGCAACACCAACACCGAGCAGGGCGCAGATGGCGAGGGCGAGAACACAGAGAGCACCGACAATGGCGGCAACAGCAACGAGGGCCAGGCCAACGAGGAAAATGCGGAGGGCGACCAACAGCCGGAAGCGTCAGAGAGTGAGAAAACAGAAAGTAAAACCAAAAAGTAAGGAACTATGAGCAAAGCGAGTACAACCCGAACGATTAAGTTTATTGCGAAAGCAGGAACTTATACGGCATTGATCATGTGCCCAGATGGTGACATCTACCAAGAATGGGAGGGCACGGAATCCGACGTTACTAAGGTGTTCCCTAACTTTGAACAGACAAAGCCGAAACTTAACTTTGTCTGCATGAGTAGCCGAGTAGCCGAGGGAGTGGCAACGCCTGATAGTATGCAGTACTTTTTTAATGGTACGAAAATCGAGTTTAACGGCGATACGTCAAGCGGCATTTTTGCAGGCTACTTTAAGAAGTTTGCGCCAAGTGGCGACAACATCTACTATGGTTTGCAGATTGTTAAGAATTTGGTAGAAATCGCAGGTTTTGCCCCAGTAACTATCAAAATGGTGGCAGCTATAAGTTATGGCACGCAAAGCGATAATATCCAAGCTACCTATACAATCCCAGTGCAGAAAGCAACAGGTACAAGTTATCGTGTTACCATCGTCGCAGGAGATAACAAGGGCTTTGTTATTACCGACAAGGGCGGCAGTTGCGTTTTAAAGGCGATGGCATACCAGAACTACGAGGAAATCACCAAAGATTTAACCTACGTGTGGGAGAAGATGGGGGCCAGTGGTTGGGAGGTAATCAACGGACAGACCGCCCAGACGCTTACAGTGTCAGGCAGCAGTATAGACACATACGGCGAGTATCGAGTAACTGTTAATCGTAGTGGCATTGAAATCGGTAAGGACATACAGGGCGTTATGGACGCATCCGACCCCTACGACATCGACGCACGCCCAACACCAGAAGACGAAGCGATAAGCGAAGATGAGAGCGGCAACGGCAAAGTAACCTACACGCCGTGGATCGTCAAGCGTGGAACTAACACGCAAGCAATCAAAAACGCTAAGTTTTTCTTTGTCGTGAAAGATGCAGCAGGTGTTTATCTGAATAGCGACAGCGAGCGAAAAACGGCGGTTGCAAGCTATGCCGTAACACGTGCAATGTGTTTGCAGAGCGGTGGGGACATCAGCGTAACGATAACATCAGAAAGTTAAGCCTATGGGTGTGTCAATAACAAGAATAGTTAAGTTTATACGTAAGGGAAAGGGCGTAATAGTCGCCCAATCCCGAAACGTATATAACTATACCTACAAGGAGTGGACGCAGTTCTACGGACTTAGTGGGCGGTCAGTCAATTGGGACGGAATCATAAATGTATCTGATTTTTCCGTAGGTGACACAATGGTTATTAATGGCACGGTATCAGACAAACAACGTATTACCATCAGTCTTTACGCTAAAGTAACGGCTATCGACACAAACCGGGCTATAATAACGGCTCAATCACTATACTACATTGCAAGTGGTGAGAATGGAGAAGATGGAAACGATGGCGTAGATGCAATAACCATTGACATTACGCCGCCGATCATTTTACACAAAAAGACGGCCACCAATACCTCATACGCAATTACCATTAAAGTATTTGAGGGTACAAAGCAACTGATAAGTAGTAACGGCAGTGGGAGCAGCTTTAAGTGTAACGTGGATACATCTAATTTCCCGACGGGCTTAAAAGGTAACACAGTAGCAGGCACAAATGTTTATACGCTTATTTTGGTGGTAGAAGCAAATTCCAATCCAAGCAAAGATATAGCAATATCTATTGTTTGCCGGGGCGTGACGCATAAACGCACCGTGTCATTTAAGACTGTAGCCGATGGGCAACCCGGAGCTAAAGGCGACAGAGGCCCGGCACTACGAGGCCCACAAGCGTGGAGCGATTGCGCCGTAGGCTATGTGTTCCAATCGGGAGCAAGCGGCGAAGAATACAAGGACGTAGTTTTGTACGGCGGTAACTATTACTCATGTATCAAATCACACACCAAGACCGCAAACAACAACCCAGGAAGTACGTCAGACACCAATAATGGACTTTGGAAGTTAGCCGACAAATTTGAAATTGTGGCTACAAAGATACTGTTAGCGCAGTATGCTTTAGTCAAAAATTTGGGGGTTGAGGCTATCGACATGAAAGATGCCGACGGTAATATTATCTTTCAGGCGAAAGACGGCAACGTTACTTGCAATAGCGGTACGTTCACAAATGGCACGTTCACAAATGTAAAGGTTATCGGCTCAATACGAAATCCGTTCAATTTGGCTAACGGTAGCTTTGATGTTGATTACAGCGATAATGTGGCTATGCTTAGCAGCGGCGGTGGTTGGTTAGATGCCTATTCTATGCCGTGGGATGTAAGCCAGAATGGAAGACGGCTAACTATTGTAAACTACAAATGGGGCAGCACGATGGCGCAAGGTCAAGCCGCTATTAGTGCACCGAGTGGCAAATACTTCTTTGAGGACGGAATCCAAAAAAGAGAGTTAAAAGTTAGCCGTGAAATTGTGGAAATGATAGGCTACGGCACTACCACGGAGTTCTACGGCTGGATCGTGCTAAATCGTATTGACTTAATGGCAAGTCAAAAGTATGGGCATTGTTTAAAGGCTTTGGCATTTGGCACGGTATCGGGTGGAAACAGTAGTAGCAACACATCAATAACGAGCAATACGTTTGATGGCAGCAGCCTAATAGTGTCCCGACAATCTAAAGGACTTTACCGGGTATCTTTTCCGAGTTCGTGGTTTGCTTATACAAGTAATTGCCGTGTAATACTAACCGGGCGAGGTGTATGCTACGGTGCGAGTAGCCCAGTAAAAGCAACTATGCACTCATTGGGTAAAGGTTACTTTGATGTAGTTGTATCAGACGATGCAAGCCGAAACGATGGCAGTTTTGATTTTATAATTTATAATGGGTCAGATTTTGACATATTAAAATAGTAGTAATTATGGCAGTAAAGAAAACAAAAAAGTTGAGTGGTCAGGCAACAGTAACGACCATCAACACAGACCAGAAAATCCCGGTAACGGACGCAAACGGAAAGGTTACGCTTATTTCATTGGCTAACCTCAAAACCGCTTTGTTGGCAGGTATGAACCTTAACGGCTTATACGATGGTATCTTTATCATGTACCACCGTAAGAGCGATGATTACCCACTCATGGTTAAGCCTCATAAGTGGACATCGTTACAGAACAGCGGAGAAATTGCCGACGGCGTAGTGGTAGTTGAGGGCGGCAAAATCTTAGTCGTAGCCCCTACCGAATCAACTTCTAAACTAACGTGGAGTAGCGCAGCTATCAGCGGAGGCGGTACGACAACAACCGATCGTGTCGCAGCGATGAACGATTGGAACGGTAAGGCGAACACGGCGGCCACAATCAAGGCAAGCAAAGCCGATGCAATCACCAATACGACGCAGTATGCACCGGGCTACTGCAATCTGTATAGCCGTGCAAACGCTAACGGCAAAGGTTTGACAGCAGGTAAATGGTGGTTGCCATCATTGGGAGAAATGTTTATGATTTATGCCAACATGACAAAAATCAATTATGCTTTGTCCCTGATTACCGGAGCCACCCAGTTAGTCGAAGATTGGTATTGGACTTCTACCGAGGGCAGTGCTACCGGCGCATGGTTTCTGAGCCTCGACGACGGTGGTGCGGGCATTTGGAGCACTAAGGCCAGCGGCACGGGCAGAGTTAGGGCAGTGTCAGCATTTATTAGTTAGTTCTTAATTTCTTAGTCTTTAACCTTTAGGTACGGCGAAAGCCGTACCATTATAAGGCAATTTAATAAACAAGCAATGGCGGTAAAATTAGTTTCAAGTACAAAGATTTATTTAGATGCACGAAAGTTGTTAGACATCATTTTGGATATAGTACCCAATTTCCCACGTGCCTACAAATTCACCATCGGGGCAAAGCTGCAAGAAATTGGCGTTAATCTGATGCAGGAGATAGCAGCGGCGTACATCAATAAGGACAAAGCCGAGACAGTAAAGCACCTAACCGAGTTTCAGGCAGAGTTTGAGACAATGAAAACGCTAATGAGAATTGCCGGAGAAAGGGAGTGGATAAAAGGCAGAGGAAAATTTGCAAGTATCATCGAGTTAATGGACGAAATAGGTAAACAATCGTCAGCGTGGAAAAACAAAGTAGTTAATACGCTTTGTAGCCAGAATCGGAATGTTACGACAGACCGAGAGCGCAGTTTTCCGTAATAAATGGGGTTTATGCCGTCATTTACGGCTAAGAACAAGATAATAAACCACAGATTGCGGCCAACCGAGAACAGTGCTACCAACGCATGGAATCTGAACCTCAACGACGGTAATACGAACAATTGGAACACTAAGGCCAGCAACACGAACAGAGTTAGGGCAGTGTCAGCACTATTTACAGAGAACAGAAACGTGACAAATGATAATATACAATGGTAACGACAGAGTGGCTTTTAGATGCTTACTTTGATTGCCGTCATAGCAAGAGACGAACAGCAAGCGCAGTTGTTTACGAAATGAACTACGAAAGCCGTTTGATCGCTTTGCGTGATAGAATCAATAACCGAACATACCAACCGGGTAAGTCTATTTGCTTTGTCGTAACACGCCCAAGATACAGAGAGGTATTTGCAGCATCCTTTGAGGATAGAATCGTACACCACTACATAGCTTTGCGCCTAACGCCACTATTTGAAGAAATCTTTAGTGAGCGTACATTTAATTGCAGGAAAGGCAAAGGGCAGCTTTATGGTATTAATACACTGAAAGAAGATATAAGGCAGTGCAGCAATAATTATACGGAAGATTGCCACATTATGAAACTTGACTTAAAAGGTTTCTTTATGAGCATCGACAAAAAGTTATTGTCTGAAATGGTAGATCGTTTTATAGTCAGGTACTACAAGGGCGAAGACATAGACGATTTGCGCTACCTTTGCAGCGTCGTTATTTTGCACAGCCCCGAAAAGAATTGTGAACGGCACAGTCCTTTGAGCTATTGGGAGAAGTTGGATAAGAACAAATCACTATTTACAAATGGTGAGGGTAAGGGCGTAGCCATCGGCAACCTATTTGCCCAGATATTCGCAAACTTCTTACTTAATACGCTTGATTGGTTTATCGAGAATGAGGGTATAAAACATCATGGCAGGTATGTGGACGATTTCTATTGCATCCATAAGGACAAAGAAAAGTTATTGGCGTTAATGCCTAAAATACGTGAGCTATTAGCCAAGTTGGGTTTAAGACTGAATGAGAAGAAGTTTTATTTGCAACATTACAGCAAAGGCGTGGAGTTTACCGGGTCAATAGTCAAACCCGGACGTGTCTATACCTGTAACAGAACAATAACAAACTTTGTCGCAGCAGTCAGAAGACTAAACAAGGCAAACAACGAGCATCAGGTATTACACGCAGTATGTAGTATCAACTCATATTTAGGTTTGCTACGGCATACCAACGAATACGCCACACGTCGCAAAGTGCTTAACATGATCGAGCCGCACGTATTTAAAGAATATGTGTACATCAAAGGGCACTACGAGGTATTGGCAATTAAGAATAAACATAAATTGAGGTATCAAACAATGCAAAGAATTAGAAATGGCGACTACTGATAAAGCACCCATTACCCTATCATCCGATAGGTTAGATATGGACTTATTTAGATTGCTACTTACAAGGTATGTAGTAGTGACCGAGCAGCGAGACGGCAAAGTAATTTACGAACTTAACAGCATCGAGCACCATGCAGATAATTGAAATAGTAGTATCGGTTATTACCGCTTTGGGCGGTTGGGAAATGATTAAATATGTAATGAATCGAAAGACCAACCGCCGAAAGGAGGAAGCCGAGGCCGACAACGTAGAATTTAACGTGCTACGTGAGGCGATGGACTTTTTGCAAACCCAACTCAAAGACAAAGAGCAAAGATTTGCAGAGCAGACCGATTTAGTGAGAAAGCAGAATTTAGATATTTTGCAGCTCAACAAGGAAAAGGCGCAGTTAGAATTAGACCTACAACGCTATAAGTGTGTAATTAAGGGTTGCGTTAAGCGTGACCCACAAAATGGTTATTAATATGAGAAAGATTAATGAGATTATCGTACATTGTACGGCAACCGCCGAGGGCAAGAACTTTAAGGCGGCAGACATTGACCGATGGCACAAGGCTAAAGGTTGGAACGGAATCGGCTACCATCATGTAGTAGATTTGGACGGAACGGTAGAACCAGGCCGACCAGAAAGCGAGGTGGGGGCACATTGCCTGAAGCACAACACAAATAGTATTGGTGTAGTGTATGTGGGTGGTTTGGCATCCGATGGTAAGACACCAAAGGACACCCGAACACCACAGCAAAAGGCGGCTTTGGTAAAGTTGCTTACAGAGTTAAAGCACCGTTACCCTAACGCCACGATCCACGGACACCGAGACTTTGCAGCCAAGGCGTGCCCATGCTTTGACGCTACTAAGGAGTACAAAGACATTAAGTAATAAGCCAATGAAGAAGTTTATAACTATCTGTATGTGCCTGTTAGCCCTGTTTGGGCTGATAGGCTGCAAGACGACGAAAAAGGCGGTATCGGAATCATCCATAACCACAAGAGAAGAAACCGACACCACCAAGTTAGCAACCGATAGCATCCACGTAGGTACTATCAAAACCGACAACCGGACCACGCTAACGTATTTTAGCGATTGGGGGTATATCGAGTTTGCCAATAATGGCGGTACGCTCACGATCGACACTTTGGGCAACCTGAAAGCCGATGGCGTTAAGTCATACCAACACGGCAAGAAAGCCACCCAGAAGAAAGCCGAGAGTATCACCCAGAGCAAGGACAGCACCGACACCCATAAGCTGCAAGCAAATGGGGTGCAGAGCCGAGGCAACAAACAAGCCAACAAAGGGCCGCAGAAACAAGGCGTGAAAGCCTTAAAATGGTATCAGCGTACAATTTACCATATCGGCTGTTTATGTTGCGTAGCGGCGATTATTTACGTTATATTCTTATATCTACGGAGAAAAAAATAAAATCTGTTTTCTGAATAGTGTAAGCCCGACATAAGCCGTGAGGTTAGTGCCGGGCGATTTACTATTTACCAAATACGTAGTCAATCACTTTGCGGTTTGCTTCGTCTATTTTATCACGGCTAAACTTTATATAAACACCTGTAATCTTAGAGCCGTGAACGTGTCCGAGGGCTTCACTTATAGTGTCCTTTGGTATATCTAAATCAGCGGCATACGTTGCCCAGGAATAGCGACCCCAATATGATGTAATTTCTTTTTCTATTGGTTTCATTATTGGCAAATGGTTTTTTGTGTACTTTGGTTTGCCGTTGGCATCTACCTCAATGGGGCCTATACGTCTTAAACCCTCATTTAGATGTATCAGATAATTGGTATGTGATTTGTAGCGGTCAAACGGTGAAAGAAGATGCTTTTTGCCCTTATATCGCTCAATTATTTCCGCCGCTTCTGGCTCAACCTTAATACTATAAAGTTTACCTGTTTTTGCCCTACGGTATTCTATACGACCATCAATGTAGTTTGCAGGTGTTAAGTTAGCTAAATCTTTTATGTTAATACCCACCAAATAAATAATAAGTAAAAACATATCTCGATACTCGCTATCTGTTTTGTTAAGCTGCAAACCCATCATTAGGCGCAGTTTGTCAATTGGCACAACCCTCATTGCTGTTTCTTCTGTTGGTATGTGGAAGTTACGAAAAGCATAGTTTTGGGTAATGCCATCATCTATTGCAAAGTTTATCACATTGCGTAAGTTACGTAAGTGCATAGCACGACTATTGACGCAAAGCCGTGGCATCGAATTTTGAAAGCCGATTATCCATGTTTTGTTAATCTCGTTGAAATGGACTAAATCGGCATCCCCACAATACAAATTTACTTTTTTCAAAGTTTGTTCAAATAACATTTTTGTACCACCTGTTTTTGTGTCGATCACCTTTCTAAACATTGCGCCTAAAGTTGGAACGCCTACCGTTGGGGCATCCAAATCCATATTAGCAAGCATTTGGCGAAGTTGGGGAGGCGTAAGTTTTTGCCAAAGCCCCTTTTCTCGTAACTCCAATATACGGTTACTTACTTGCGTTAATAGCATTTGCAGCACGCTATTAATTTTACGTGCGCCTTTGCCTATACATTGTTTTGTAGTGGCATCCCATTCGTCTGACTTCAAAAAAATACCTGTTGCTATATAGATGTTTGTACCATAGCCGACACAGATTTGCACCGGGTACGTACCATCTTTTAATGCCCTACGTGTGTCAAGTCTAATATTTGATTTTGCCATATTGTTTTGCTTTGTCTTTGCTTATTATTTGCTGAAAAATGTGCCCAAATATACCAAAATATACCATAAAAACAGCCACCAACGGCATATTTTTACGATTATTTAGGAAATTGGCGATACTACCAATTTGCTGAAATATTCTTTTTAATCATTGATTATCAATTATTTATAAGCAAAGTAACAGCTTTCTAAAGCCACAAGCGGCAGTGTTCCTCTTGGTACTTTGTCTAGCCAAGCTGTAAGCCTGTTGATTTCAGATTCTATTACTTCCGTTTTAGCCAGCCCCAATGGAACTTTTAAATAGTTGTCGTCGTATCTTTTAAAAAATCCATCCTTTTCATTGGAGAAAAACTTTTTCATTCTAACCAGATGTGTCTCGTAAATCTTGTTTCTATCCTCTTCTCTATGTATATTTGCCACAAGATTCTGGATTTTATGGCAGAGATTTTCTAATTTCTTTTTAGTTGAACTTGATATTGCTGAGTGATTATTTGTGAAATCTTTCAACTTATTGAGAATTCGACTTGTATTTTTGCAATCAACATCGCAAAGTGTTAGGGGAATTTGGGCGCAGTAGTGCTCACTTAGCCTAATGAGTTCTTCTGCATCCTCATCCTTGAAATCTCTTGGTAGCAGTAAACTTGTTACTAACTCAATCTTATTTTCTTCCTCCATGAATGGCATAGAAATATCAAATGGGGATGGATCAATTTTTCTTTTGTATGGTTCGGGGGGCAACAGGCATTCCTTTGGAATGTCAACATCTGCTGTTAAAGTGATGTAGCCAACCTTGCCAATAACCTTGGCCTTTACTATTGTTGTAGAAGACTGCTCTTGGGGAAATACACGTTGTATTTCTTTGGTGTAATTTTCTGATATATAGCCAATCTTATTGTAGTTCTGATAGTACACGGCAATAGCGTTTGAACTATAAACGTTGTCAGGTTCTCTTTTCAAGTAGACCATTGATGGAATAGGCAGTTGTGCTACAAATTTTTGGGCATTTTGGGTCTTCTCCTCGAAATTCTTTCCAGGCATTTGGTATCTGATTGCAGTAATCTCGAAATTCATTTTTATCTATATTATTAAGTTTTCTATATTATGTTTTAATATTCTCCATACAACTCGGTCTAATCCTCCTTATCCAGATAAAAAACTTCCAAGGAGAGGCAAATCCACTATTGGCTTCTCATCTTGTCATCATTAGTAGGAAGGGACTTAGCGTTTGCCTTTCCCTGATGCTGAAGAAATTTTTGTACTTGAAATACACGATTCATAGCTGTTCTTTTTTTATTTTGATGCAAATTTACGATAAAAAAACAGAAACGCAAAGCAAAATCTCGCGTTTCGTGATAAATTCACGTAATTTAATATTAAAAGCTGTGTTTTCGTTATTTTTCCTGCTTTAAAAAGCCAATTCTATGGTAAAATTAAATATATGAATAGCTAAAGAGCTTCTTTTAATCTTGCTTATCTGCAATAAAAATGAAAATAAATCCCATTTCTTTTTGTTTTTTGCCAGTTTCTTCGTACCTTTGCAAATGGATTCGGCAGGAGCCGCTTCCAGACATTTTAGTAAAAACAAAGCATTGACTATTATTGTGGTCTTCCGGAAAAAGCGTAGGAAACTTTCTTTCTGAATATACGACCGCACCAATAATGGTTGGCTTCATCTGTGGTAAGCATAGGTGAGCCTCTCGTCAAATATGTAGAGTCGATGTTCATGCCCGATATAGGGTGTGAGCATTCTTATATTTGACGGTGGTTCAGACTTTCCTACGCTTGCCACGGAAGACCTTAAGAATCGTTCACACCCTTCTTTTGTGTCTCTTTGTGAGTAGCCTGATGATAGTTGGATGCAGCTATTAATAACTATCAGAATATGGCAGACAATATTGATGAACTACATCGAAAAATAAAAGATTTGGAGGGTGAAGTGGCTTATCTTAATGCTCAGTTGAAGCAAGATAACCGTTTTGGACTTCATTGGATAGATGTGCCTGAAGCTTTTGAAGCTGGAGGAGAAAATGCTATTCCGATTCTTGAAGAAGTACCAGAACTTTCCATCACGAAAGATGATGGAAAACCTACTCATATACTCATAGAAGGTGATAATTATCATGCTCTTACTTGCCTTAATTATACGCATCAAGGTAAGGTGGATGTAATTTATATTGATCCTCCTTATAATACGGGTAGTGATGGGTTTACGTATAAGGATAAGAGATTCCTAGATAAATATCCTGATGGTACCCAGTTGCCAAAGAATCATCCGTTACGTCATAGTTCTTGGTTGTCGTTTATGGACAAACGAATGAAACTCGCATCTTCTTTGTTGAAAGAAGATGGAGTTATCTATATCAGCATTAATGAAGAAGAATATGCTAATTTAAAGTTGCTGTGTGATAGTGTTTTTGGTTATTCTAATTATATTACCACTATCACAATAAAAGTGCGTCATGAGAATAGAATTCTCAAGGGTGATAAACCTATGCACGAAACGACAGAATTGCTTTTGATGTATAGGAAGTCAGACAAGTTTAACATAAGTAAACGTATAGTTGATAATTCTGATCCTAAAGATTATATTTATGAAATTGAGGAGTTGATAGATAATCCGGAAATAATTATGATGGGAGGTAAGAAAGTAAAAGTCTTTCATCCTGGAGAATATCGGATTGTAGAATATGAACCAAGTTTTGAACATCTTAAGAAAATAAATATTCGTGGTTCTATAAAGACGGGTAATAGTTCCGGAAGATTTCACATGAGCTACCTCGAAGAAAGAAATAATGATTTTGGGGTAATTTATAAGGTCCCTAATATGGGGGATGATGGCAGGGATGGTAGATATTTCCTCTCTAGAAGCGATAGTTCTCACGCAAACGGATTTTACTTCCAGGGAGCACCTTTACAGAGAAATGACACAAAAGAAATTCCATATCCTAATTTCTTGGATTTTGAACAGGAGTTCAATCTTGTTGGAACAGAAGGTGGCGTTCCTTTTGATGGTGGAAAGAAGCCGATAGCATTTATACAGTATTTGTTGAAAATAGCTAAAGGTAATAATAAAAATCTTGTTGTTCTGGATTTTTTTGCTGGTAGCGGGTCTACTGGGCATGCATTTTTGGATGGAGGCTATACAGGTCAAGTAATCTTAGTTCAAGCGCCAGAAAAGACTTATGAAATCAAAAAAGGCAAGAAGATAGCTAAGAACAATTGTAAGGGCGTTTTTAATGCAGGATTCGAAACTATTACACAGATAACAAGAAAACGTATCGAAAATGCTATTGGCGGATATGTGACTGACAAAAAGATTTCGAAAGTATTATTTGAGGAAGAACTGACTCCTACATCATTAAAGAAAGTTCCTGATTATCTTGCAAGGATAAACGAAATAAAGCAGGAAAATGAAAAGTTGTATCATTCGTTTGATGTGCATGTTAAAGATGGGGTGCTTATGCTGCAAGGAGAAATCTCGAAAAAGAAAACTTGTCCGCCTCTCGGCAATTCTCTCAAGTATTATCGCACTTCTTTCGTAGGAACAAGTACGGCTAATCAGGCTACAGACTATGACAAGACAATCCTTGCCCAAAAGGCTGGATGCCTGCTGGCCTTGGCTGAGAATACGCTTTACGAAATGAAGAAAACTGATAGCTATCAGATATTCAAGGACAAAAATCATGATGTATGGACGGCAATCTATTTTAAAGAAGATTATCGCCCGAAATATTTCAACGAATTTGTTCATGAAGTAGAGCAGCTTCAGGGCGTGAAGAATGTATATATTTTCAGTTGGGGAGACGTCGGTTCTTTCGATTCCTATTTCGAATATCTTTCTGAGGTAAATCTGAAGAGCATTCCTCAGCCTATCCTCGATATTTACAAATCTTTAAATGCTTAAGAAAGTATGGAACAGATACCTTTTCAGATAGAAGCCGTTGATAAACTGGTGGCTAATATAAAGCGATTATGGGGACATAGAGATCGCCAGATTCCTGTTGTTCTGAAAGCTCCTACAGGAAGCGGTAAGACTTATATGACTCAGAAGATGATTTGCGAGATGGCTGAACAGCCAGATTGGGATAGAGAGGTGACTTATGTATGGATTACATTCTCCGACGACCTCGCCATGCAGAGCAAGCATAAGTTTGATGTCTACTTCCCTACGAGTAAGCATGGTCGATTGTTGACGATAGAAGATTTTAGCCTTGGGGCTCTGCAGAAAAACGATGTGCTTTTCATCAACTGGCAAAAACTGGTGAGCGAGAAAGCCGGAAACCGTATATACAGACGACCGGAAAATCCAGATGAGCGACATGAGAGTAGAGTATACTTCGAGGATTTTGTAGAGAATACCCATGCCAACGGCGTGGAAATAGTATTTATAATCGACGAGTGCCATCTTAATGTAACCGAAGCTGCTAATCGTGACGTGATTAGCAAACTCGACCCGAAAATCTGCATTCATGTCTCTGCTACTCCGCCTCCTGAAGTGATGGCAAAAGCTGCAGATTATGACTCGAATGTGGTAATAAAACATGAAGATGTGGTAGCACAAGGGCTGATCAAGGAGAGCATCGTTACCCAGACGAAAGAGGATTTGGATAAATATCAAGGCGAAGATGAAGATCATGTCCTGCTGAAACTTGCTATCGAAAAGCGCAGGGAACTTAAAGCGGAGATTGAGGCCTTCGGCAAAAATGTGAATCCGCTAGTTATCATCCAGTTGCCAAATGATGATGAAACCTTGATAGAACAGGGGCAGCCTACCAAGGAAGAGATTACGAAAGAATATCTTATCTCGCAGGGGGTAAAGGCAAACAGAATTGCATCCTGGTTTACTGGTAAGGCTAAGCCTGAGGGGCTGGAACGGAATGATAGCGAATACGAATACCTTCTGTTTAAAACTGCAGCCGGTACAGGTTGGGATTGTCCCCGTGCTCAGGTTCTGGTCATGTTTCGTGATATTAAATCTGAAATTTTCAGTACTCAGACCATCGGTAGAATTCTCCGTGTTCCAATCATGCACGAAGAAGTGTCTAAGGTTTTCCGTAATGGTTATCTTTATACCAACTTCTCGCGCAAAGCTGTAACAGAGGCTGATTATGGCGGAATGGGCAACAAGCCAAAAACGCTTATCTCTTACAACAAAAAGGGGGAAGATTACATAATCGACCCGAATCTGAAGACAGATATGCTGTCGCGTGTAGATTATGGAGATTTGGGTAAATCGGGTGAATTCCAACAATGTTTGTTTGATACATTCAATCGCTATTTCGGCATTACTGATGAGGATGTGTTTGATGATGTTGTAAAAAGAAAACTAGAAACTAAAGGACTCAACTTGAAGGGAAATTTGGCGCATGAGATTGTTTCAGATGCTCAATTCTATGATTACGAAAATATTGGAATCAACCTCAAGGAAGCTAAAGGGGTAGAGCGTGAGTGGAGTAGGAGTGATGTGCAGAAACTCTTTACTTTCACTTTGGTGGAAATCCTGCGTTCGCAATCAGATAATGATTGCAAGGTAGGAAACATCGTGCGTTCTGTTCCAACTTTGAAAAGTGCCTTACGCTTGTGGTTCAAGTATTATGCTCTGAAGAATGAAGACGAAGATAAATGGTATCGTATTTTCTTGCATGATGCATTAAACGGTTCAGCTTCAAGTATATTCAGACGCCTTATCACGGAAACGCTTAAGGCATACCATCCTTTGCTCGAAGAACAATTACGTAAGCGCAGAGAGGAAAACCGAAAACGGCAGAGTGTTCCTTTTGTCTTGAAGAAGATGTATTCTTATACAGAAGAACATGATGAGTTGACGGAGCAGAAATGCCTGTTGCATCCTTTCTTCTTGGGCCAAAACTATACTGGCAGAAAAACGGAAGAGAGCTTTTACAAGTATCTTGAGGGTCAGGATGGTATAGAATGGTGGTTTAAGAATGGAGATAGTGGTAAGGATTGGCTTGCCATTCGTTATTTCAGCGAAGAACGCAACGAAGAAGCACTTTTCTATCCCGACTGGATTTTCAAAAAGAAGGATGGTACTATCGGCATCTTTGACACCAAAGGAGGTCAGACGGCTGCATCTAAAGACACGAAAAACAAGGCTGAGGCTTTGCAGAAGCGACTTTCCATGTTGAACAGGTTGGCTGAAGGCAGAATAAATTACGTTGGCGGTATTGTAATAGCTGCTAATGGTACATGGTATTATAATGATAATGAGGAATATGCCTATCAGCCTGGTAGTACAGATGGTTGGAAAATGATGCAGGATATGTTTGATGTGCTTATGGATGGGGACAGCTTGAATACAGCAATTCTTCATAGCATCTCTCCTTCCGACCCCTTCACCCGTTTCCTCCCTCTGTATTCCATCCAAGCTGCCTGTGGTTACTTCGATAAATATGAGGAGCCGGAGACGGAAGGATGGGTGGATGTATCCTCATTACCATTCACTCCAAATAGGGAAATGTTCGTGGTTCATGCCAAGGGCAACTCGATGCTGCCGAAAATTAAGGATGGAGACTTGTGCGTGTTTGAGCGTTACCATGGAGGTTCGAGGGAAGGAGAAATCGTACTCTCGCAAGTAAATGAATATTACGAGGAATATGGCGGAAAATATACCATCAAAAAGTTTCATAGCGAGAAAACTGTGAACGAAGAAGGGGTGGAAGTTCATTCTAAGATAGAACTCCAACCCCTCAACAAGGATGGCTTCAAGACCATAGAAGTTCCAGAAGATAATGAAGCAAATATTGCCGTTATCGGCATCTTGAAATACATTATCAACTAAAGATAAAAGGGCAAAGGCATTACCTATCATCAGGTAAATACTTTTGCCCTTTCTCTTTATTCTACCTCCTCGCACATCGCCATCTCTGCTCCCCGGTAAATCACAACGAGCTGATGAAGCTTCGTGGTTTTCACGGATTTGTGCACGATGTCGCTATTGGCGTAGCGCCTTATCTGGGCTGAGGCTTCCTCGAAGAGATGGTTCAGCTGCTCATCGCTGGTGCCCGGCTTGCAATATTTCAATTCCACGATGTAGGAATCTTCTATGTCCTTATAGATGTCGCAGAGGGGCAGCAGGAAGA
>ERZ1026903.100-NODE-100-length-48958-cov-47.770546_pt1 | contig 48958 bp, 37 predicted proteins | sample MGYA00380180_ERZ1026903 | MGnify/ENA primary metagenome ERZ1026903 (study PRJEB33269, sample SAMEA4719816) | human gut metagenome | biome: human-associated habitat; feature: organic feature; material: feces | place: Cameroon | collected 2013-10 ... | reverse complement strand
CAATAAAAGTAAGCAGCAAAATTATTTCCTGAAAACTCAAGCGTTCACCTCCCTCGTAATTTGGAGGCGGACAATCAAGAGCCAATTATAGCAGAAGGGGAGAGGACTGTCAAAATAGGCTCGCCAATTCCTTAATGGCGGTTTGTTGGTACAATACCAACCAGTCAGGCTTTGCCAGATTGTGGATGATATGTATCAGGACCATAGTCAGAGGATTTAAGAAAAAGCAAGCCGTCGCGGGGGAGCCATTCCGGCAGACTGGCGGCTTTTTGTACACGGCTCCAGCCGGCGGGATTTCTCTTAGCGGGCCTTCCGGGTGTGATGCGATAAACAATGTAATGCTCGCCGTTGCAAAATTGCAGGATAGCAATTTTACCGGTAGAAAAATCAGCGTCTGCGTCTGCCAGCGAAAACTGCCACTGACATTGCGTGTCAAGTTCAGATAACTCTATGATTTGTTTGGCAAGTTTATGGGCCGTATCCTCATTGGGCTGTTTAAACCTGCCATAGTTGTCGATGTGCAATTCGCCTTTCGCATACGCCTCATCAATTGTCGCCTGGGCGGCGGTCATGAGGGAGCGAGCCTGGAGCATGATGCGCTTTTCAACGGCTTTGTCGATATAGCCGGTCAGGGACGGGACCAAAAGCGCTGCCAATACGGCCAGGATGACCAGGACAACGATCAGCTCAACGAGGGTAACCCCTCTTTTTTGGTTGGAATCACAGAACCGGGCCATAGCGCACGCCTCCCGCATCGTATAAAACCGTACAAATAAAGTATATGCAGATAACGATGCTGCGTCAATTGTGGGGGATGCCAAATAATTTATACATTATTTGTGAATAATGTAAGACTGTCGAAAAACTCTTGTAGGGGCGAGCATTGCTCGCCCGTGCCCGTTTGTCTGTGAAAAAACCTTCCGGGAAAACGCATTGCTGCGTCAAGCCGGCGGGCGACCAATGGTCGCCCCTACACATTTAATAGGTCAGGAATGTGATTCTCTGACACACTGACATTATTTGTGAATAGTGTGATATTATAATTCGGTTTGAAAAACGCAGACGACGGCGGTGGCAAGAGGTCCTGCCAAAAATCCTGCCCCAAATTTGTCGATTGTGCCAAACGAATAAAGTTGCAATCAGATTTGACTTTTTGTATACTATAGCTATATATACTATACAAAATAATCGGAAATATTATAAAAATTCTGGTTGGAAAGCGGGACGGGTGTTGAAAAAATTAGGATACAGCGGGTGAGCATCTTTGATATTGTCGCCACGCTGGTGTTGGCGGTGGTGCTCGTCGCGTTCGCGGTGCAGGGCACGGGGGAGTTGGCTCAAATGCAGACCGCCACGGACGATTACATCCAGTGCGAGACACTGGCCCGGCAACTGCAAAGCGGGTCGGACTACCTGATCGAGCAGGTGCGGATGTACACCGCCACCGGTCAGCGGGAGTACATGGACAACTATTTTGAGGAGCTGAACACGACCCGCCGCCGCGAGAACGCTTTAGAGTATTTTGCAGAGCATTACGGCGACAACGATGCTTTCACGCTGCTGAAATCCGCCATGACAACGTCGCAAAATCTGAGCTATACGGATCGGTATGCTATGCGGCTTGTGGCGCAGGCCACGCTGGCGGACGAGTCGAGCTGGCCGACGGAAATCCGGTCTGTCTCGCTGCATGACAGTGACATAACGATGACGGACAGCGAGAAAATGCGCAAGGCACAGCAGTTGGTTTGCAACGACCAATATCAAAATATGCGCGATGATGTGAACGAAAAAATCACCGAGAGCATGGACAGCCTGACTGCGCTGACACGCAGCCGCCAGAGCGGAGCCGAGGCCGTTTTCACCGGCGTGTACCGTAAAATTGAGCTGTGCGCGGCGCTGCTGGTACTGCTCATGCTGGAAATCTGCATGATAACGCGCCATTTGGTGGTAAAACCGCTGATGGACTACGGCCAGAGCATCCGGCGTGGGGAGATTTTCCCGGTGGTGGGCGCGGCAGAATTGCAGGACCTGGCACTGACCTACAACGAAGTCTACCGCGAAAACCAGGAGACGCAGAAGATCATCCGCCACGAGGCCGAGCACGACGCGCTGACCGGCGCACTGAACCGCGGTTCGTTTGAAAAGATCCTGAATATCTACGAGAACGGCGAGAAGCCGTTTGCAATGATTATCTGTGACGTTGATATTTTTAAACATGTCAACGACACTTACGGCCATGCGGTGGGCGACGAGATCCTGAAAAAGGTCGCAAGCCTACTGAAAACGACCTTCCGCAGCATCGACTATGTCTGCCGTATCGGCGGCGACGAGTTCGCCGTTATCATGGTGGATGTGAATCAGGAATTGAGTTATACCATAAGTGAGAAAATCACAGTGATCAACAATCAGCTGTACTGCCCGACGGACGGTCTGCCGGCCGTCTCGCTGAGCGTGGGCGTGGCCTTTACGGATCGCGCAAACCCCGGTGAGAGCATCTTCAAGGATGCTGACGAGGCGCTGTACCGTGTCAAGCAGAACGGCAAGCACGGCTGCGGCTTCTATTAAGTGCGCACGGATTTTGCGCAGCTGCGCCGTCTGCCGGACCTGCTTTTTCCGCGGCGCTGTCCGTTTTGCGGGTCATTGCTGGGGCCGGACGCACTGCAGGGCACGGTTTGCCCGGCCTGCGTGCCCGAGGAAATGCGCTTACAGCACATTCCGGCGCGTCTGCCGGAGGGCGAACACGATTTTTACGCCGTGCGGGAGGCTGCCGCCGCGTATTATTACGAGGATATTGTACGTACAGCCGTTCTGCGCTGCAAGCGGGGCGGCTGCTTTTGGTATGCCCGGGAGCTGGCGGACCGTGTGGCCGTGCTGGTGTTTGGCGCACTGCCGGCCAAACAGCCCGGAAAAATGCCGCAGTATGCGGGTGTGACCGCGCTGCCGCTGTACAGCTGCATTGTGCCGGTACCGCCCCGCCAGCCGCTGCCCGGTATGCCGGGCCTGCCGCTGTTGCTGGCGCGCCGGTTGGGCGCGGTGCTGGGAGTCCCGGTGGAGACACCGCTGTACATCAAGCGCCGGGGCCGCCCGCAGAAGGAGCTTACCCGCGAGCAGCGCCTGCAAAACGCCAGGGGCGCGTTTGGCTGCCGCCCCGGCACAGACCTGACCGGCAGGCGGGTGCTGCTGATCGATGACATTATCACAACCGGTGCGACGGCGTCGGCGTGTGCGCTGGCACTTTTGGAGGCCGGTGCGGTGGAGGTGACCGCTGTGGCGATTGCCGCGGCGGAGGAGCTGCCCAAGAGCCGGAAAAAGCCCCCTGAGACAAAACCATAAAAAGACCGAAGCGGCGTGCCCGGAAATCATGGGCGTACCGCTTCGGTCTTTTTTCGTATTTATACAGGGGTCATCTCCGCAGCATCCGGCATGCCGTGCCCGCCCCGCCCAACGCCAGCCCTGCCAAAAATAGGGTGAAAAATTTGGCGGTTTTGCCACGCGCATAAAATCTGAACATCCTGTATAATAAAGACACGGATCGATTTTCTGCTGTAAAAGGAGAAACCGCGATGACAAAGCAAAAATATATCATGGCGCTGGACGCGGGCACCACGTCCAACCGCTGCATCCTTTTTAACGCCAGGGGCGAGATGTGCAGCGTCGCGCAAAAGGAGTTCACCCAGTATTTCCCCAGGCCCGGCTGGGTCGAGCATGACGCCAACGAGATCTGGACGACCCAGCTCGGCGTGGCGCTGTCGGCCATGAACGAGGTCGGCGCGTCGGCGGAGGACATCGCCGCCATCGGCATCACGAACCAGCGCGAGACGACCATCGTCTGGGACCGCGACACCGGAGAGCCGGTCTACCACGCCATTGTCTGGCAGTGCCGCCGCACAAGCGAGTACTGCGACGAGCTGAAGGCCCGCGGCCTGACCGACCTGATCCGGCAAAAGACCGGGCTGGTCATCGACGCCTACTTCTCGGGCACAAAGCTCAAGTGGATCCTGGACAACGTGCCCGGCGTGCGCGCGCGGGCCGAGCGCGGCGACCTGCTGTTCGGCACGGTGGAGACGTGGCTCATCTGGAAGCTGACCTGCGGCAAGATCCACGTGACCGACTATTCCAACGCCAGCCGGACGATGATGTTCAACATCCACACGCTGGATTGGGACGACGAGATACTGAAAATTCTCGATATACCGCGCTGTATGCTGCCGCACCCCGTGCCCAACAGCGAATTCTACGAGTACGCCGACCCGATGCACTTCGGCGGCGAGATCAAGATCGCGGGGGCGGCGGGCGACCAGCAGGCCGCGCTGTTCGGCCAGACCTGCTTTACCAGGGGCGAGGCCAAGAGCACCTTCGGCACCGGCGGCTTTCTGCTGATGAACACCGGCGAGAAGCCGGTATTCTCCCAAAACGGGCTGGTCACCACTGTGGCGTGGGGGCTGGACGGAAGGGTAAATTACGCGCTGGAAGGTTCGATTTTCGTGGCGGGCGCAGCCATCCAGTGGCTGCGGGACGAACTGCATCTGCTGGAGGATGCCCGCGACAGCGAGTACATGGCGCAGAAGGTTAAGGACACGAACGGCTGCTACGTCGTGCCCGCGTTCACCGGTCTGGGCGCACCGCACTGGGACCAGTACGCCCGCGGCACCATCGTGGGCCTGACCCGCGGCGTGAACAAGAACCACATCATCCGCGCGACGCTGGACAGCCTGTGCTACCAGATCAACGATGTGCTGGCCGCCATGCAGGCGGATTCCGGCATTGACCTGACGGCGCTCAAGGTGGACGGCGGCGCGTGCGCGAACAATTACTTACTGCAGACGATGGCGGACATCAGCAATCTGCCGGTCAAGCGCCCCTGCTGCGTCGAGACGACGGCGCTGGGCGCGGCGTATCTGGCCGGTCTGGCCGTCGGCTATTGGAGCAGCACCGAGGACGTGCTGCAAAACTGGTCGGTGGACCGTGAGTTTATGCCGGGCATCCCCGACGACGAGCGCACCAGACGACTGAAGGGCTGGAATAAGGCGGTGCGGTGCAGCTACGGCTGGGCGAAGGAGGAGTAAGGCCCCTAAAGCCTTCCCCTTGGGGGGAAGGTGGCCCGAAGGGGCGGATGAGGGGAGAACTTACGGAAGAGGCCTTTTAAAAGCGTGCCTCCCGGTAGGGGCCGGACATGTCCGGCCCTCTGCCAAAAGGCAAAATTACGCTTGCGGAAAGGCCTGACCGGCGGCAGCGGCAAGGCCTCGGGCGGATATGGAATCCGCCCCTACGCTGTAGAGGTCGATGCCCGCATCGGCCCGGAGGGCTTCCGGCACCGCACATGCTCTGCAAACAAACAACACGAGGTATCAATATGTACGACATCATCATTATCGGCGCGGGCGTGTCCGGGTGCGCCTGTGCGCGGGAGCTTTCGCGGTATGACGCGAAAATTCTTGTAGTAGAGAAGGAGGAGGACGTCTGCTGCGGCACGTCCAAGGCCAACAGCGCCATTGTCCACGCCGGGTACGACGCGGCCCACGGCAGCCTGATGGCCAAGCTCAACGTCGAGGGCAGCCGCCGGATGCCTGCCCTTGCGAAGGAGCTGGATTTTGCCTACGACCGGTGCGGCAGCCTTGTCGTCTGCCTGAGCGACGAGGATCGCCCCGCGCTGCAAAAGCTCTATGAAAACGGCATCGCCAACGGCGTGGAGGGGCTGCGCATCATAGAACGGGACGAGCTGGTGGGAATGGAGCAGAACATCTCGGACGCCGCCGTCGCCGCACTGTGGGCGCCCACGGGCGGCATCGTCTGCCCGTTCGGCCTGACGTTTGCGTTGGCGGAGAACGCCGCCAAAAACGGTGTGCAGTTTCGGTTTGACACCAAAGTTACGGGCCTGCACCCGCTGGACGGCGGCGGAACCGGGTGGGCCGTCGAGACCGACCAAGGCACGCTGGAAACGCGCTGCATCGTCAATGCGGCGGGCGTATACGCCGACACGCTGCACAATATGGCCGATGCGGCGCACCCCATGACCATCACGGCCCGGCGGGGAGATTACTTCCTGCTTGACCACACGGCGGGGCAGCATGTGCGGCACACGGTATTCCAGCTGCCGGGCAAATACGGTAAGGGCGTGCTGGTAACGCCCACAGTGCACGGCAATCTGCTGGTCGGGCCGACGGCCATCGACGTGGACGACAAGGAGGCCACGGCCACGACGGCGGCGGGCCTGGACGAGGTGCGGGAGAAATCCGGCCTCGCGGTCAAGGACATTCCGCTGCGCCAGACCATCACGAGCTTCGCGGGTCTGCGCGCCCACGAGGCGCGGCACGACTTCTTCATCGGCGAGATCGCGCCCGGCTTTGTGGACTGCGCGGCCATTGAGTCGCCCGGCCTGTCCAGTGCCCCGGCCATCGGTGCGAGGGTCGCGGACATCGTGCGCGGCAGTCTGCACTTACACAATAAGCCCGATTTTGATCCGACGCGCAGGGGCATTCTGGACCCCAAAGCGCTGGATCTTGCAGCGAGGGCGGAGCTTATCCGGCAAAACCCGGCCTACGGGCAGATTATATGCCGGTGCGAGAGCGTGACCGAGGGCGAGATCATCGACGCCATCCGCCGCACGCCCGGCGCACGCAGTCTGGACGGCGTCAAGCGGCGCACCCGCGCGGGCATGGGCCGCTGCCAGGCGGGCTTCTGCAGCCCGCGCGTCATGGAGATCCTGGCGCGGGAGCTGGGCATGCCGCAGAGCGAGATCACCAAGTCCGGCGGTGCGTCCAAAATCATCGTCGGCACGAACAAGGATAGCCTGTGAAAGGGGGCGTCTGCCATGAAAAACGTTGATCTGGTCATTATCGGCGGCGGCCCGGCGGGGCTGGCCGCGGCGGTGGCCGCACGCAAAAGCGGCGTGCAGGACATCCTGATCCTGGAGCGCGACAGTGAGCTGGGCGGCATCCTGAACCAGTGCATCCACAATGGCTTCGGCCTGCATACCTTTAAAGAGGAGCTGACCGGCCCCGAGTACGCGGCACGGTTTGTGACGCAGGTACGCGAATTGGAAATTGAATACAAGCTCAACACGATGGTGCTGGATCTGGCGGCGGACAAGACCGTCACCGCCATGAACAAGACCGACGGACTGTTTCAGCTGCACCCCAAGGCGGTCATTCTGGCCATGGGCTGCCGTGAGCGCCCGCGCGGCGCGCTGAACATTCCGGGCTACCGGCCCGCGGGCATCTTCACCGCGGGCACGGCGCAGCGGCTCGTCAACATGGAGGGCTGCCTGCCCGGGCGGCGGGTCGTGATTCTGGGCAGCGGTGACATCGGCCTTATCATGGCGCGCCGCATGACGCTGGAGGGGGCAAAGGTGCTCTGCGTGGCGGAGCTGATGCCGTACTCCGGCGGCTTAAAGCGCAATATTGTGCAGTGCCTCGATGATTTTGGCATTCCGCTGAAATTGAGCCACACGGTAGTGGACATTCAGGGCAAGGAGCGCGTGACCGGCATCACGCTGGCGCGGGTCGAAAACGGAAAACCCGTCCCCGGCACCGAGGAACACTACGACTGCGACACGCTGCTGCTTTCCTGCGGGCTGCTGCCCGAAAACGAGCTGAGCCGCGCCGCGGGCGTGGCGCTGAACCCCGTCACCGGCGGCCCGGCTGTCAATGAGAGCCTGGAAACGAACCTGCCCGGCGTCTTTGCCGCGGGCAACGTGCTGCATGTGCATGACCTGGTGGATTATGTGTCGGAGGAGGCCGCGGCGGCAGGTGAGCACGCGGCGGCGTACATTGCGGGCGGCGGGGCCGCGGCGGGCCGCACCCTGCCCGTGCGGTGCGAAAACGGCGTGCGCTACACCGTGCCGACCACCATCCGCCCCGACTGCGCGAGGGATACCGTGACGCTGCGGTTCCGCGTGGGCGGCGTGTACAAAAATAAAAAAATCGCGGTGTACCGCGGTACAGACTGCATCTACAGCCGCAAGCGGCCCGTGCTGGCCCCCGGCGAGATGGAGACTGTGCGGCTGAAGGCCGAGCTTTTGCGCGGCCCGGGCGACGCCGTGACGGTAACGTTGGAGGAGGGCTGACGATGGAAAAACGTGAACTGATCTGCATCGGCTGCCCGATGGGCTGCCCACTGACTGTGACGCTGGACGGCGGCGCGGTGGTCACCGTGCAGGGCAATACCTGCCCGCGCGGCGACGCCTACGCCCGCAGGGAGGTCACCGCCCCGACGCGCATTGTGACCACAACGGTGCGCGTGACCGGCGGCACCCTGCCCGCCGTGAGCTGCAAGACCCGCAGCGACATCCCGAAGGAGAAAATTTTTGACGTTGTCCGCGCGCTGAAAAGCGTCGTGGTGCCCGCCCCCGTACACATCGGCCAGGTCCTGCTGCCCGATGCAGCCGGGACCGGCGTGGATGTGGTGGCGACGAAGGACGTAGCCGAGGTGTAGATTCATCCTGTTATGAAAATAACTTTCCGAAAAAGTTAAATTTTCAAAGAAATTTGGGCAAAAATCAATGGCGTGTTTGAATATTGCACAAAGAAACCGTCGATTTTTCGGCTTTTCGACAATTCTGCTAAAATCACTTTCTTTTTTGTGAAGAATATGTTAATATGAGATTAACAAAGTGTCGCGGCTGCGGAACCAGACGGCCCGGCGCCGAGTTGGGAGAGACCCACTCACGATTTTTGGAGGAATGCTTTTATGATGAAGTATCTGCAGAAGCTCGGCAAAGCTCTTATGCTTCCCGTTGCTGCACTGCCCGTCTGTGGTATCCTGATGGGCATTGGTTACGCTCTGGCTCCCGCTGTTATGGGTGCCGAAGGCCCGACCTCCGGTGCCGCTTACACCGTAGGTTTCCTGCTGATCAAGGCCGGCGGCGCCTTGATCGACAACATGGCATGGCTGTTCGCCATCGGCGCTGCCGTCGGTCTGTCTGATGACCATGACGGTACCGCCGGTCTGGCCGGTCTGGTCAGCTTCCTGATGATGCAGCAGCTGCTCAGCCCCGGCGTTGTCGGCGCTGTCCGCACGCTGGAGGAAGGCTCCGTCGATTACATTGCTTTCAGCAAGATCGCCGGCAACTCCTTCATCGGTATCCTGGCCGCCGTCATCGGTGCTGCCTGCTACAACAAGTTCAAGAATACCCAGCTGCCTGACTGGCTGGCATTCTTCAGCGGCAAGCGCAGCGTTGCTATCGTGACCGCCGTTGTTTCCATCGTGGTTTCCGTCGTTCTGCTGTTCGTCTGGCCCATCATCTTCGGCGTTCTGGTTGCCCTCGGCAACGGCATTGCCAAGATGGACGGCATCGGCGCCGGCATCTACGCTTTCCTGAACCGTCTGCTGATCCCCACCGGCCTGCATCACGCTCTGAACAACGTGTTCTGGTTTGACACCATCGGTCTGGGCGACCTGAGCCACTACTGGGCTGGCGACGTCACCGGCCAGAACGGTGTCACCTGGAGCCTCGGCATGTACATGTCCGGCTTCTTCCCCTGCATGATGTTCGGCATTGCCGGTGCTGCTCTGGCCATGGTCCAGACTGCCAAGAACAAGAAGGCTGCTATCGGTCTGGTTGTTTCCGCTGCTATCTGCGCCTTCGTCTGCGGCGTTACCGAGCCGTTCGAGTTCGGCTTCATGTTCCTCTGCTTCCCCCTGTATGTTGTCTATGCTGCTCTGTACGGCATCTTCACCATCATCACCTACTACGTCGGCTTCCGTGCAGGCTTCTGCTTCTCCGCCGGTGCTACCGACCTGATCTTCTCCGCCAGCCTGCCCGCACATGCTAACACCTGGATGATCATCCCTCTGGGCATCGCCGCTTTCGTTGTCTTCTACCTGGTCTTCAAGTTCGCTATCGTCAAGTTCGACCTGAAGACCCCCGGCCGTGAGGACGAGGATGCCGAGGCTGCTGAGGCCAACATCACCCTCGCCAACAACGACTTCACCGCCATCGCTGCCGGTGTCCTGGCTGCTGTCGGCGGCAAGGGCAACGTTGCCAACGTTGACTACTGCGCGACCCGTCTGCGCTTCGAGATCAAGGATCACACCGCTGTTGACGAGAAGGCTGTCAAGAAGGCTGGCGCTGCCGGTGTCATCCGCCCCAGCAAGACTGCCTGCCAGGTCGTCATCGGACCCAAGGTCCAGTTCGTCTACGATGAGCTGAAGAAGATGCTGTAAAAACAGGCATCACCGGATAAAGGTCTGGTTCCCTTTATCAACTCCGCCGCGGGCGGGCGATCAGCCCGTCCGCGGCTTTTTCTGTGATTTGCTGCAAAAACGATACAAAATCTTGGTACAAATCATGTAAACCGGTCATAGTATCCCGCCCCATGGCGTGGTATAATGAAAAATAGGAAAACTGGGGCAACGCACCCCGAAAAAATCAGGAGGTATTTTCTTATGAAGATCATCCGTGCAAAAGATTACTACGACATGTCCCGCAAGGCCGCCAACATCATCTCGGCCCAGGTCATCATGAAGCCCAACTGCGTGCTGGGCCTGGCCACCGGCGGTACGCCCGTGGGCACCTACAAGCAGCTGGTCGAGTGGTACAACAAGGGCGACATCGACTTCTCCGAGGTCACGACGGTCAACCTGGACGAGTACCGCGGCCTGCCCAAGGAGCACCCCGAGAGCTACTGGAGCTTCATGCACCGCAACCTGTTTGACCATGTCAACATCCGCCCCGAGGCCATCAACCTGCCGGACGGCACCAACCTGGACGCCGACGCCGAGTGCGCCCGCTATGACGCGGTCATCCACAATGTGGGCGGCGTGGACCTGCAGCTGCTGGGCATCGGCAACGACGGCCACATCGGCTTCAATGAGCCGAACGAGGCGTTCGAGCTGGGCACCCACTGCGTCGACCTGAAGGAGGAGACCATCGAGGCCAACAAGCGCTTCTTCGACGGCAACGCCGATCTGGTCCCCAAGCAGGCCTACACCATGGGCATCAAGACGATCATGCAGGCCCGCAAGGTCCTGATGGTCGCCAACGGCAAGGGCAAGGCCGACATCGTCAAAAAGGCGTTCTTCGGCCCCGTCACGCCGGAGGTCCCCGCCAGCATCCTGCAGATGCACCCCGACTTCATTCTGGTCGGTGACGAGGAAGCCCTGAGCGAGATCTGATTTGCGGAGGAACACTGCAATGATTATCAAAAATGCAAAAGTCTACAGCGACGGCTGCCGCTTTGTGGAAAAGGACCTCATCATCCGCGACGGCCGCATCGTCTTTGGCGCGGCCCCGCAGGAGGGTGAGGACGTCATCGACGCGGGCGGTGCCTACGCGCTGCCGGGTCTGGTGGACATCCATTTCCACGGTGCAGTCGGCCACGATTTCTGCGACGCCGACGAGGCCGGCCTGCAGGCCATCGCTGATTTTGAGGCGAGCAAGGGCGTGCTGGCCATCTGCCCCGCAACCATGACGTTCAGCGAGGAGATCCTGAACGGCATCATGGACGTGGCCGCGGCCCACAAGAACGAGCGCGGCGCGGATCTGGTCGGCATCAACATGGAGGGGCCGTACATCAGCCCCAAGAAGGTTGGCGCGCAGAACCCGAAGTACGTCATGGCCGCCGACGCGGGCATGTTCCGCCGCCTGCAGGCGCGCAGCGGCGGGCTGATCAAATTGGTTGACGTCGCCCCCGAGGAGCCGGGCAATCTGGATTTCATCAGGGAATGCCGCGATGAGGTGCGCATTTCGATTGCCCACACCTGCACCGATTACGACACGGCCAAGGCCGCGTTTGCGGCGGGTGCATCCCACATGACCCACCTGTACAACGCGATGCCGGGCATCACCCACCGTGCGCCGGGGCCGATCATTGCCGCGCTGGAGGATGGTGCCGAGGTCGAGCTGATCACCGACAACGTCCATATTCACCCGGCGATGGTGCGGTTCACCTTCAACACTTTCGGGGCGGATCGTGTGATTTTGATTGCGGACAGCATGATGGCCTGCGGTCTGCCTGACGGCCAGTACAGTCTGGGCGGCCAGGCCGTCACGGTGCGCGGACCCCGCGCGACGCTGACCGAGCAGCCCGGCACGATTGCGGGCAGCGCGACCTGTCTGTTTGACTGCATGAAGCGTGCGGTCCTCGACATGGGCGTGCCCCTTGAGAGTGCCGTCCGCGCCGCGACCCTGAACCCCGCCCACAGCATCGGCATCGATGCCGATTACGGCAGTCTCGACGCAGGCCGCTACGGCAACGTCGTGCTGGTCGATGATAAGCTGGATATTTTGAAGGTTGTGCGGCACGGAGAGGTTATCGGTTAAACCGGGAACGGCAGTCCCCGGAAACTCGCTTTCTTTTGGCAGCAAAAGAAAGCTTGCAAAGAAAACTGCCGCTGTTGCGAATGCAGCGGACCCCGCCTTAGGGGCTGCACGCCCCTAAGAACCCCAAAAAGGAAGTCGGAAGGCCCACAGGCTACGCGAACGCAGTATTACTGTTCGCGCTTAACGCCTGTGGGCCTTCCTCCGTTTTAAAATTCGGGAGTTCCCCCGAACCCCCGCAGGGGGGAGGTGGAGGCCCCCTTGTCAAAGGGGGCTGGCCGCGTTAGCGGACTGGGGGATTCCGACGGGCTGTGCGTGGCCGCCCATTCCCGGGCAACCTCCGCACGCGGAAAGGGGCCGGGCTGCCGCCCTCCCTCGCCCCTCTCGTCCGCGACCCGTCTACGGCAGTCTGTAGGGGCCGGGCATGCCCGGCCCGCAGCCTCGCCATTACCACCCCTTTTATCCTTTGCATCGTAGGGAGGGGTTGCGGGGTTGCGAACAGGGGCCACGGTTGAGCGGAGCGAAACCGGGGTGTGAGCAATGTTTGCCCCTGTGGGGCAAACAACCGCACGAGCGGGTTTGCGTAGCAAACTGGCGGCGCTCGTTGTGCGCCGCCAAGCGTTGACCCCTCCGCGGGGCGTCGGGGACGCCGCCCCCTACAACACAATCCGCAGGGCTTCTCATTACCGCAAACGTCCGCGGCGGCCTGGGGGCAGGCCGCCCTACATCCCACTTTACCACATTCCGTGGGGCGGGCCTTCGCCCGCAACTCATTCACGCCACCCTGTAGGGGCCGGGCATGCCCGGCCCGCAGCCTCGCCATTACCACCCCGTATCCTTTGCATCGTAGGGCGGCAAGCCACAGGGCCTTTGCATAACCGCCCTGCCCCCTCAAACACAAAAATAACCTGCCTGCGACCTCTCGCAGGCAGGTTATTTTTTTAGTTCCTTTTCTTCTAAGAAAAGGAACAAATCCCCGTCTCGTAAAAATTACTTCCGGTCAATCGCCACAACCACGCCGGCCAGCGCCAGCAGGGCCAGCAGGTTCGGCACGGCCATCAGGCCGTTGAACAGGTCGGCCAGCGCCCAGACCAGATCGACCTTCAGGGTAGAGCCGACCAGAATGAACGCAACTACAATGATGCTGTACACCGGCAGCAGCTTCTCGCCGAACAGCGCCTTGAAGTTCGACTGGCCGAAGAAATACCAGCCGATGATCGTCGAAAACGCGAAAAAGAACATGCACACCGCGATGAAGATCGGCCCAAAGCCGCCGAACGACTGGCTGAAGGCGGCCTGGGTCAGCGCCGTGCCGGTCATGCCCTGCGGGATCAGGCCGGACGTGATCAGCACCAGGCCGGTCAGCGTCAGCACAACGAACGTGTCAACGAACACGCCCAGGATCGCCACAGCGCCCTGGTCCTGCGGGCGCTCGACCTTGGCCAGCGCGTGGGCGTGGGGCGTCGAGCCAAGGCCCGCCTCGTTGGAGAACAGGCCGCGTGCCACGCCGAAACGCATGGATTGCTGCACGGTCACGCCTGCAATGCCGCCTGCCATGGCCTGCGGCTCAAACGCCAGCACAAACACCTGCGCCAGCGCGCCGGGCAGCGCCTTGGCGTTGATGACCAGAATGACGATGCAGCCCAGAATGTAAAATGCCGCCATGAGCGGCACAACTTTTTCCGTTACAGCGGCAATTCTCTGCACGCCGCCCAGAAAGATGAACGCCGCAATGGCCGCCACAACGACGCCCACCGCCAGCCGGTTCAGGCCAAAGGCGTTGTGGAACGCATCACCGATGGAGTTGGACTGCACCATGTTGCCCATGAAGCCCAGCGCCAGAATGATGAGCACCGAGAACACCGTGGCCAGCACCTTGCCGACCTTGCCCTTGAACGCGGCGCGGATATAGTACGCCGGGCCGCCCGTGACCTGGCCGTTCACCGTGGTCTTGTAGTGCTGCGCCAGCACGGCCTCGGCGTAAATGGTCGCCATGCCGAAAAACGCCGACACCCAGGTCCAGAACAGCGCGCCCGGGCCTCCGCTGACCAGCGCCGTGGCACAGCCCGTGATGTTGCCGGTGCCGACCTGCGCCGCAATGGCCGTCGTCAGCGCCTGAAAGCTGCTCATGCCCTCGGCGTCCGCCTTTTTGCCGCGCAGCGTAAAGCCGCCGAACACACGGCGGAAGCCCTCGCCAAAGCGGCGCACCTGCACGCCGCGCAGCCGCACGGTAAAGTACACGCCCGTGCCGACCAGCAAAAACAGCAGCAGCGAGTTCCACAGAACATCGCTGAACTGCTCAATAAACGTAGTAAATGCCGCCATACTGACCCCCATAACTCTTACATCCAAAATCCCCGCCGCAATGCGGGCGACTTATTTACTATACTATGAATTTGATATAAAGTCAAGTGTATTTGCATGACGTACACACTGGCGGCTGTGTCCGGTAAACGGCGCTTGCGGGAAGCCCGCGGGCCGGGCGTGCCCGGCCCCTACAGGCAGTCCAAACAGGCAGTCCAAACTTCGCCGCAAAAAAATTTCAAAAGACCCCGCCCGTGTCACAACTCGGACACAACCGGGTGGTATGATGGCGAAAACGGAACCGGAAAGGAGACAAACCATGAGAAAACTCGTCCTTCTGCTGGCCGCCGCGCTGGCCCTGACCGCCTGCACCGCCGCACCCGGGGTATCGTCCCCCGCCGAAACGGCCCCGCCTGCCGAGACCGAAGCCACCGGCGAGGCGGTGTTCCCGGTGGGGACGCTGCAAATGGCCATCCCGCAGGTGATGGACACAGGCACCGCCTCCGTCGAGATCACGTTCACGGGCCTTGAGACAGAGCCGATTTTGAAGCTCGACTACGCGGCGGGCGTGCAGACAAAGCTCTGCGACATTGACCTGGCGCGGCAGATCCCGGTAGCCATCATGCAGCACGGGGACACGGTGGAATACTTCTGGGACTCCGAGGGCAGCACGGTGTTTGCCCACACGGCCATCCGCCCCGACGGCAGCGTCGAGGAGCAGACCATCCCGGGGAAATTTTACCCCAACTTCTACGACGAGTACGCGGCGTATGACATCTGGGGCACGACCTGCAAGCGGCTGGACTGGCAGACCGGGGAGCTGACCACTGCGTCGCTGCCGTTTGTGCAGCTGGACAGCGTTCTGGGCGCAGTCGGCAGCCGGGTGCTGCTGACCCGCATCGTGTCCGACACGCCGCTGCCGCAGGGCGAGGGCAACGAGGAAATGCTGGATGCCGTGCTGCAAAACTCGCTGCGGGAGTATGACCTCTACGACCCGGCGACGAACACGATTGAAAAGGTGTTCGACGAGCCGTACTACCCCGAGGACCACAACGAGAGCAAATCGTATCTGGGTTACTGCGGCGACAAGCTGTATTTTGGGGTCTCCTACACGGACGGTGCGTCCGCGTTCAGCACGAGGAACACGCTGGTCAGCTATGACCGCACCGCGGGCACCTGGCAGGAGGAATGCAGCGCCGACGCCAAGAGCGGGGAGTACAGCGGCTTCTGGCCGTTTTCCCTTGGCGGGCAGCTCAAGCTGGTGGTGCTGTGGCGGGGAACGGACACCCTGACGATCTACAGCATCGACGACGGTGCGCGGTATGAGGTCCCCTATGAGGAGGCCCGGTCCTCCGGGGCTGATGCCAGCGGGAATGCGAACTTTCCGGTAGCCCTGACCGACGATGGCCGCATTTTGGTGACGGACGGGTATGTGTACCGCAACGGCGTGGCCGCCAGCCGGTATGCGTTGATCGGTCTGGATGCGTATCTGACGGGAAGCCGGGAGTATACGGCGGTGGAGATGTGGACGGAGTGAGGCGGTAAAATGCGGACCGCCGGTTATGGGCAATTTGTAGGGAGCGGTCTTGACCGCTCCGGGGGCCATGCGTGCGGGCACGCACCGTCCCACACACCTCCGCACGTAGGGGCCGGGCATGCCCGGCCCGGCTGTGTCCGGTAAACGGCGCTTGTGGAAAGCCCGCGGGCCGGGCATGCCCGGCACCTACAACTCGACAAAACCAAAACGAGCCGTCCCAATCGTCGGGACGGCTCGTTTTTATGCGAATAAATTACTTATTCTTCTTGCTGGCGGCCTTCATGCGCAGGTCGTGGTCCAGGATGCGCTTGCGGATGCGCAGGTTCTCGGGGGTGACTTCCAGCAGCTCGTCGGGTGCCAGGAACTCAAGGCAGCCCTCGAGGCTGAACTTGGAAACGGGCACCAGACGCAGGGCGTCGTCGCTGCCGGAGGCGCGGGTGTTGGTCAGGTGCTTCGTCTTGCAGACGTTGACCGTGATGTCCTCGCCCGTCGGGGTGTAGCCGACGACCTCACCGGCGTAGACCTTCTCGCCTGCGTTGACGATCAAGGTGCCGCGCTGCTGGGCGTTGAACAGGCCGTAGGTGACGGCGTCGCCGGTATCAAAGCTGATGAGGGAGCCGGTGGAGCGGGTCTGGATGTCGCCGCACCATTCCTCGTAGCCGTCGAAGATCGTGTTCATGATGCCCTCGCCGTGGGTGTCGGTCAGGAACTGGCTGCGATAGCCGAACAGGCCGCGGCTGGGCATACGGAACTCGATGCGGGAGCGGCTGTTCATCATCTGCATGTTCATCAGGATGGCCTTGCGCGCGCCCAGTGCGGTCATGACGTTGCCCTGATAGGTCTCGGGCACGTCGACGACGACGCGCTCCATAGGCTCCATGACCTTGCCGTTCTCCTCGTGGGTCAGAACGTGCGGGGGGCTGACCTGCAGCTCATAGCCCTCACGGCGCATCGTCTCGATCAGGATGGACAGGTGCATTTCGCCGCGGCCCATGACACGGAAGGAATCGTTCGTGGCGGAATCCTCGACCTTCAGGGCGACGTCCTTCAGCAGCTCGCGCATCAGGCGGTCACGGATCTGGCGGGAGGTGACATACTTGCCCTCCTTGCCGGCAAACGGGGAATCGTTGACCGAGAAGGTCATTTCCACCGTGGGATCGTTGATCTTGACAAAGGGCAGGGGCTGCACCTTGCTGGGGTCGCAGATCGTGTTGCCGATGGAAATATCGGGCAGACCCGCAAATGCGACGATGTCGCCGGCCTGGGCGCTCTCGATCGGCTCACGGCCATTGGCCTTGAAGTCGAACAGCTTGGTGATGCGGCCGCTCATGTGTACGTCGGGGTTGTGCCAGTCGCAGACCTGGATCGGGCTGCCGACCTTGATGACGCCGTTCTGCACGCGGCCAACGCCCATGCGGCCCACGAAGTCGTTGTAGTCAACGCTGGAGACCAGCATCTGCAGCGGCTCGTCGGGCTCGCCCTCCGGCGGCTGCACATATTTCAGGATAGTGTCAAACAGGGGCTTCAGGTCCGTGCCGGAGGCGGGGTCGGTCCAGTCGTAGCTGGCCGTGCCGTTGCGCCCGGAGCAGAACACCATCGGGCTGTCCAGCTGCTCGTCGGTAGCGCCCAGGTCCATCAGCAGCTCGAGGATCTCGTCGATGACCTCGGCAATGCGGGCATCGGGACGGTCGATCTTGTTGACGGCGATGACCAGAGACAGGTTCTGCTGCAGAGCCTTCTGCAGAACAAAACGGGTCTGGGGCATGCAGCCCTCGGCTGCATCGACCAGCAGCAGAACGCCGTTGACCATCTTCAGCACGCGCTCGACCTCGCCGCCGAAGTCGGCGTGGCCCGGGGTGTCGACGATGTTGATCTTGACGCCGTTGTACTCGCAGGAGCAGTTCTTGGCCAGAATCGTGATGCCGCGCTCACGCTCGATGTCGCCGGAGTCCATGACGCGCTCGGCCACCTGCTGGTTGGCACGGAAAGCACCGGACTGCTTCAGCATCTGGTCGACCAGGGTGGTCTTGCCGTGGTCGACGTGCGCGATGATCGCGACGTTGCGGAGATTTTCCTGAATCATATACGTTCCCTCTCAAATTGAAAATGCCGATATACTGATATTTGCAGGGGCAAAGCCCCAATATCCACATACTATCTTATAATACGCTATAATGTGGTATTTGTCAAGAATCGCAAAACGCAAAAATGTGTGCTATAATATGGATTATTATAGTGATATTTTACACTAATTAAACAGACCGCCAGGCTTGCCTCCCTCTGCGAGACAGACTCCCCCGATACGGGGGAGGTGGCGCTTGCGCCAGAGGGGGAGCGGTGGCCCGGAGGGAGAGAACCCTGCCATTGCCCCAAGCTACAGACGATGGCGAAGCTCTCTCCCCCAGCCGCTGCGGCGGCAGCCCCCTCGCAGAGGGGGCCAAGGAGATAGAGGGGAGAACCACTATGGCAAACAACACGGTACGCCACATCAACATCATCGGCCACCAGAACCCGGACACGGACTCGATCTGCTCCGCGCTGGCGTATGCCTGGCTGAAAAACCGCGGCAGCCTGACCGGCCTGTATGAGGCCCGCCGCGCCGGACATGTGAACCGGGAAACGCGGTTCGTTCTGCAGCACTTCGGCGTGGAGCCGCCGCGGCTTTGCACCGACGTCAGCCCGCAGATCAAGGACATCGACATCCGCAAGCAGGCGGGCATCGACGGCGAGATGAGCCTGCGCGCGGCCTGGAACCTGATGCGCGACGTCGAGATCGACACGCTCTGCATCGTGGACGGCGACAACGAGCTGCAGGGGCTTATCACCATCAAGGACATTGCCGACGCGAACATGGACCTGTTCGACACGGCAGTGCTGGCCGCGGCCAACACCCGCTGCACGAACCTGCTGGAAACGCTGGAGGCTGAGCTGGTGGTCGGCAGCGCCGACGCCCACATTGACAGCGGCAATATCTGCATCGGCACCAGCCCGGAAATCATGGAGGAGCTGGTCAAGCCCGGCGACCTTGTGCTGGTCTCCAACCGGTACGAGACCCAGATGTGCGCCATCGACTGCGGCGCACAGGCCATCATTGTCTGCTGCGGCTCCGCGGTGCCGCGCACCATCGTGGCACGTGCGCAGGAAAAGGGCTGCGCCGTGCTGGCGACCCCCTACGATACCTACGCCGCCGCGCGGCTCATCTCCACCGCCGCGCCGGTGCGCCACTTTATGCGCACGAAGGAATTGCTGAAATTCAGCGTAAATACGCCGATTGAGGACGCCAAAAAGGTTATGGCCAGCGTGCGTCACCGCTATTTCCCGATTCTGGATGAGAACGGCAAGTACTGCGGCGTCGTCAGCCGCCGTAACCTGTTGAACCTGCACCGCAAGCAGGTCATTCTCGTTGACCACAATGAGCGCACCCAGGCCGTGGACGGTCTGGAGCAGGCGGACATTCTGGAGATCATCGACCATCACCGCATCGGCAGTCTGGAGACCACCGGCCCGGTCTATTTCCGCAATGTTCCGGTGGGCTGCACGGCCACGATTTTGTACCAGATGTACGGCGAGCAGGGCCTGACGCCCAGCCGCGAGATCGCGGGTCTGCTGCTGTCGGCCATTCTGTCCGATACGCTGGTGTTCCGCTCTCCGACGTCCACCCCGCAGGACGAAGCCGCCGCCAAGGCGCTGGCCGCGCTGGCGGGCGAGGACATCCAGTCCTACGCCGAGCAGATGTTTGAGGCAGGTGCCGACCTGACGGGCCGCACGGCGGAGGATGTGTTCAGCTCGGACTTCAAGGCGTTCAGCCGCGGCGACGTCAAGTTCGGCGTCGGCCAGTCCACCTACATGACCGACAAGTCCCGCGCCGCCGCCGAGGCGCTTGTGCAGCCGTTCCTGCCCGAGGCGAGCCGCCGCGAGGGTCTGCCGCTGATCTTCTACATGTTCACCGACATGAAGACCCAGAGCACCGACCTGATGTTCTACGGCCACAACGCCGAGGAGATCATCCGCGATGCGTTCCACGTCGAGCCGGAGGGGAACATAGCCAAACTGCCCGGTGTCGTCAGCCGCAAGAAGCAGCTCATCCCGCCGCTGCTGGCAGCTTTGCAGGCGCGGCAGTAAGAGGAAAATGCCCGCGAAGCCGCGCCATTGGCAGACAGGCGGGGGCGGATACAGAATCTGCCCTTGTGAATACAAAAACAGACGCACAACCGTGAAAAGCTGTGCGTCCGATTTTTTATGCCAATTTTTTGACCGCCTTGCTCACCGGGCTGCTCATTGCCGTCAGCACCGCTGCCGGCACAAAGCTGGCGGCGAGATACACCGGGAACATCCCGGCCAGCGGCAGGCCGTGCCCCTGCACAAACGGCAGGAATACCAGCGTCAGCAGGACATGATGCACCAAGTACACGCCGTAGCACCAGCCCGCCAGCCGCCGCAGGGCAGGGCAAAGCGGTGCGGGTACGTGCTGCCCGGCGGCATAGACCGCCCAGAACAGCACCGACGCCAGCACCAACAGCACGGCCAGACGCGGCACTTCGTCCACCCACAAAAGCGGGCAGACCGCAAGCCCGATATACAGCCGATAGGACGGCAGCGCGTTCTTTTTCAGCAGCGTGCCGAACCACACCCCCAGCGCAAACGCGGGCAGGCGGCCCAGTACCGTATGCCCGGCCTCCCACGGAGCGGGGCAGATGAGCGGCCAGACAACGGCCAGCACCGCCATGCAGAGCGCCAGCACCCGGCGGTGCGCTGCGGTCTCCATGCACCGGAGCAGCAGCGGGAACACGAGATACAAAATCAGGATAACGCCCAAAAACCACTCGCCGATTTTGTAGAAAGTGACCGTCACGGGCGCTAAATACCCATCCAGCCCCAGCACTGAAAAAATTACACGCCAGCGCGGAATATCGGCGTTGTTGCCGTGCAGGACCTCGCCGTACAGGAACAGCGCGCCAAACCCCAGCCAGAACGCCGGGTAGGTCGCGGCGGCGCGGCCCACAAAGTAGCGCCGGGCGTCAAACCGTCCCTGCCATTGCAGGCAGAGCGCCGCACCGGACAGCAGGAAAAACCACGCCAGCCCGACCTCGACCCAGTCGGCCATGCCGCGGCCAATCAGCGCCGTCGGCACGGCAAAGCCCAGGCGCGCGGCCTCGATGCAATAGTGGTAGCACAGCACGGGCAGCAGCGCGGCCAGCCGTACCACATCCAGCCCGGGACGATAATTTTGGGGCATCACGCCGCGACAGCGCCGAAGGCGGATACGCCCAGCACGCTCAGCGCGCCCATGATGCAGCCTGCCAGCAGCACGCCGCCCATGCAGGCGCGGACGCTGGACTTAAAGTCCATGTCCAAAAGGCTGGCGGCCAGCGTGCCGGTCCACGCACCCGTGCCGGGCAGCGGAATGCCGACGAACAGCAGCAGCGCCCACGGCAGGCCGCGGCCCGCCGTGGCCTTCAGCTTCGCGCCGCCATTGTGGCCTTTTTCGAGGCAGAAGGTGAAGAACTTGCCGATGACCGGCTTATCCGCACCCCACTCCAGCACCTTGCGGGCAAAGAAGAAGATGAACGGCACGGGGAGCATATTGCCGATGATGGCGATGACGTACACCTGCCACAGCGGCAGGCCCATGGCCACGCCCACGGGGATCGCGCCGCGCAGCTCGATCAGGGGAACCATCGAAATAAAGAACACACTCAGGTATTTTGTCAGCATTTGAAAACCTCGCTTATACGTTGAAACAATAGTACAGACAAATTTAATTATACAAAATATTTATGCGCCTGGCAAGAGGGGAGCGTGTAAAATTGACGTAAAAATGAAAAAAGCCGCCAGCCCTGGTGGGGATGGCGGTGGAAAGGCTTCCCCCACAGGGGGAAGCGCAGCGTATAGAAAAAGTCTGTTTCCGGGATGTTTGTAGGGATGGGTCTTGACCCATCCGCACATCTGGCCGCGCGCAGCGCATAAAATCGCGCCGAATGGCGCGCGGTTTTCCCGTTGCGTCGTGCTTTTGGCAAGGCAGCACGGAACGGTCAAGACCGTTCCCTACAACTGTCCGTCAGAGGGCAATAACGGCAAGCTCGCCCCTCATCCGGCCTCGGTCGGGGCCTCGGCCACCTTCCCCCGTGGGGGGAAGGCTTTTGGGGGACACCCCGCAATTCCACAATCAATCCAGCAGATTCGTCATGCTTTTCAGGCTGACACCCAGCGTGGACGCATTATGCAAAAGCGCGGACGTGGCCGGGGGCAGGATGCCCATGGCGCCCAGGACGATGAGGGTGCTGTTGAAGCCCATGATAAAGCGGTAGTTGCTCTCGGTGCGCTTCTGCAGGCCGTTGGCGATGGACTTCAAGATCACCAGCTCGCGCAGGCTGTCGGCGGCAATCGTGACGTCGGCGATTTCCCGGGCAATGGCCGCGCCGTCGCTGATGGCAATGCCGACGTCGGCGGCGGACAGGGCGGGGGAGTCGTTGATGCCGTCGCCCAGCATGATGACGGTGTGCCCGGCGGCCTTCTCCTGCTCAACAAAGTTGGCCTTGTCCTCGGGCAGGACCTCGGCGTAGTAGCTGTCCACGCCGACCTGCTTCGCAATGACCGACGCGGTGCGGTCATTGTCGCCGGTCATCATGACGGCCTTGCGGATGCCAAGGCCGCGCAGCTGTTTCAAAACCTCGGAGGCTTCCTCGCGCAGCGGGTCGGCGATGCAGATGACACCGGCCAGCACACCGCCGATGGCCAGATACAGGTGGGAGTATTCCGGCGGCAGCGCGTCGAATTTGCCGCACTCGCTCGTCGGAATGCAGCAGCCCTCGTCCTCAAAGACAAAGTGCTGGCTGCCGATAACGGCCTTCTCGCCGCCGATCCGGCTGGCAATGCCGTGGGCGACGACGTACTGCACCTCGCTGTGCATCTCGTCGTGGCGGATGCCCTTTGCGGCAGCGGCCTGCACGACGGCGTTCGCCATCGAGTGGGGGTAGTGCTCCTCCAGACAGGCCGCGATCTGTAAAACTTCGTCCTCGGTGCGGGTGCCGAACGGCACGACCTGCACAACGGTGGGCGTCGCGTGGGTCAGCGTGCCGGTCTTGTCAAAGACGATGGTATCGGCGTTGGCCAGAGCCTCCAGATACTTGCCGCCCTTGACCGTGATATGGTAGCTGCCGCACTCACGCATGGCGGACAGCACGGCCAGCGGCATCGACAGCTTGAGCGCACAGGAGAAATCGACCATCAGGATCGAGATCGCACGGGTCGCGTTGCGGGTCAGCGCGTAGGTCACGGCGGTGCCCAGCAGGCTGTACGGGACCAGCTTGTCGGCCAGCGCGGCGGCGCGGGTCTCGCTGGCGGATTTCAGCTTCTCGGAGTTCTCGATCATCTTGACGATCTGGTCGTAGCGTCCGTTGCCGGCCTGCTGCTCGACAGTCACGGTGATCTGGCCCTCCTCGACGACGGTGCCCGCGTAGACGACGGCCCCCTCGCTCTTGCGGACGGGCTCGGCCTCGCCGGTCAGGGACGCCTGGTTGACGCTGGCCTCGCCGTCCAGCACCCTGCCGTCCAGCGGGATGACGCTGCCGGTGTGTACGACGATGGCGTCGCCCGCGCACACCTGCGAGATCGGCACAAGGACCTCGCCCTCGGCGGTCTGCTGCCAGACGCGGTCCACGTTCAGCGACATGCAGCGGGCCAGGTCGCCCAGCGATTTCTTGCGGGTCCATTCCTCCAGCAGCTCGCCCAGGCGCAGCAGGAACATGACGGAGCCTGCCGTGCCGAAATCGCCGCGCAGCATCGACACGCCGATGGACAGCGCGTCGAGGACCTCGACCTCGAGCCTGCGGCGGAAAACGCACCGCAGACCGCGGAAAATATAGGGTACGCTGCGCACCAGTGTGTAGACCATGCGCAAGGGTGCCGGCAGGAACAGCTTGCGCGCAAGGTGGAAGATCGTCATATTGACGAGCTTTTCCTGATATTCGCGGTTGACGGCGCGGGGGCTGTTGGCGGGCACCTCGGCCAGGGCATCCGTGTCAAAGCGGAAGGCTGCCAGGCCCCTGACGATACCGGCGCGGCTCTCGGTATAGACGATGACGACGTCGCAGGTGCGCTCATACACGGCGGCGGTGCGCACGCCGGGCAGGCTGGTCAGATAGTCCTGCAGCTGGTCTGCCTCGGCCAGCGACATCCGCGGCTTACGGAGATGCAGGCGGATGCGCCCGCGGCTCTCATGCAGAATATTCCATTTCATAAGTACTCTCCCGGTAAATAAAAAAGGCTTCCCCCGAGGGGGAAGCTGCCGCCAACGGCGGCTGATGAGGGCGGACTGTTCCGCAGTATCCCGTGAACGGGTGGCTGCGGCGAACACGCACCTCATCCGACCTCGCTTTGCTCGGCCACCTTCCCCGCCCGCGGGGAAGGCTTTTGCAGCAGCGAAAACTTACTCAGCCTTCTCCTCGGCGGTGTCCTCCACAACGGCGTCATCCTCGGCGGCGCGCTGCTCGTTGATCTCCCTGGCGTCGGCCAGGATGTCACCGCAGTTCTCCTGCAGGGTGGTGGCGGTCTTCATGACCTGGTCCTTCATGCGCAGGACAGCGGCGGTGCACTGGGTATACAGCTTCTTCGCGTCCTTGCTGGTCAGGATCTCAATACCGGCGGAGCCAAACAGAGCGCCGCCTGCAAACAGACCGATCTTTGCCCAATTCATAGTTCAAATCCCCTTTACTGTAATATGCTTGCGATGGTGTATAAAATGTGCCCCATCGGGCGAACCTGTAAGGTTTACACATAATTCTACAACGGTTAGCCACGACTGGGGTAGACTGAAAAGGCGTACGGTGTGCAGAATGGATTTTTTCGCTAAAAAACTCCTTGGCCCCCTCTGCGAGGGAGGTAAGAAAATCTTACGCGGTGTGGCTGCTTGCCGTCGGGCACGCCACCCGCCGCAGCTCGGTGGGGCGGCGGCCTGTGTGGCGGCGGAAGGCAGCGGCAAAGCGGCTGGGGTCCTCATAGCCGACGCGGTGCGCGATCTCGGCCACGGGCAGGTCGCTCTCCTGCAAAAGCCGGGCGGCGGTGTCCATCCGCAGTCCGCGCAGGTAGCTGGCCACCGGCACGCCGTACAGCGCCTTGAAGCAGATCTTCAGCGAGCTTTGGGACAGGTGAAATTTTGCGGCCAGCGCGGGCAGGGTGATGCGGCTGCCCTGGTGGGTCAGCAGATAATCGTGCGCCTGGCGGGTGTGCTCCAGCTGCAAACGGTCAAAGTAGGGCGTGCGGGGCGTGTCGGCCCCGGCATAGCGGCTGACCAGCTCGTCCCAGTGTTCCAACGCGGCGGCGGCCACGCGGGGGTCATACATGATGCCGCTGTTTTTTTCGATCTCGCGGCGGCAGGCAGCGCTGGTCATGGCGGGGCGGTAGCTGCGGCTGCTCATCATCGCATCAATGGAGTCCGCCACGGCAATGACGCGCGACCCCGGCGGGATGTCATGCCCCGACAGCCCGTCCGGGTAACCGCGGCCATCCCACCGCTCATGGTGATGGCGCACCAGTATGGCAATTTCTTTAAAATTGTCGATTTTGCGCAGGATTTCATACCCGGTCACGGGATGGCGGCGCATTTCCTCCCATTCGGGCCGGGTCAGCGGCCCGGCCTTGCGCAGGACGGCATCCGGCACGGCGATCTTGCCGATGTCGTGCAGGTGGGCGGCCATGTGGATGCGGGTCGTCTCGTCCTCGTCCAGGCCGAGGGCGGCGGCGAGCACAAGCACCATGTCCGCCACCCGGTCAGAGTGACTGGCTGTGTAGGCATCGCGCGCGTCCAGGGCGGCGACGATGCTCTCGATCAGGTCATGATATTGCATTAAATGGCTTGCGGTGTGCAGCGCGGTGTCCGGCTGCTGCGGTTGGTTCGCCATGGACCGCGGCCCCTTTCCGTGATAGGATCGCCAAAGGTTAGCATACTCTAACAGTTAGCGTAAACTATCTTACTGCAAGAAGGGGGATTTGTCAAGAGAGGAGTTGGGAGTGAGGAGTTAGGAGTGAGGTGGGGGCACACTACGCTGTGGAGGGGTGCGCCGGCGGAAACATTTCGGGAGGGATAAATCCCGCCCGCTGACTGTCAAAAAATGTATTTTTGCCTTGTTGCGTGTGTAGGGGCGACCATTGGTCGCCCGCCAGCTTACCGCAGCAGCGCATTTTCCGGGACAGTTTCTTGCAAGGCAAACGGGCACGGGCGAGCAATGCTCGCCCCTACAAGAGTGTTTCGACAGTCTGTAGCTGCCCCACATTTCCGCTGCCCACTGTGCCGAACGGGTGTTTATTTCTCCCTCTTGACAAAAGCGGTTAGTCTATGCTATCTTGTCATTGGTTAGCTTGTGCTAACCTTGAAGTATCGCTTTATCCCATTCCGGGCATACTGAAAAAGCAGTTTATAGAGAAAGGACTTTGTACCATGAGCTATCTGGAAATTGAGAAGGTCATTGGCCGCGAGATCATCGACTCCCGCGGCAACCCCACCGTCGAGGCAGAGGTATGGCTGGCCGACGGCACGATTGGCCGCGGCGCTGCCCCCAGCGGTGCGTCCACCGGTGAATTTGAGGCTCTGGAGCTGCGCGACGGCGACAAGAGCCGCTTCGGCGGCAAGGGCGTCAGCAAGGCTGTTGAGAACATCAACACCACCATCGACGAGGTTCTCGCCGGTATGGGTGCCTCCGACATCTACGCCGTGGACGCCGCTATGCTGAAGGCCGACGGCACCAAGGATAAGTCCAACCTCGGTGCAAACGCCATTCTGGCGGTTTCCATCGCGGCGGCCCGCGCGGCGGCCATCTCGCTGGATGTGCCCCTGTACCGCTTCTTGGGCGGCGTGTCCGGCAACAAGCTGCCCGTGCCCATGATGAACATCCTGAACGGCGGCGCGCATGCGGCCAACACCGTGGACGTGCAGGAATTCATGATCATGCCCGCCGGTGCGCCCAGCTTCAAGGAGGGTCTGCGCTGGTGCACCGAGGTGTTCCACGCCCTGCAGGCGCTGCTGAAATCCAAGGGTCTGGCCACCTCCGTCGGTGACGAGGGCGGCTTTGCACCCGACCTTGCCAGCGACGAGGAGGCCATTCAGTATATCCTCGAGGCCATCGAGAAGGCCGGCTACCTGCCCGGCAGGGATTTTGTGCTGGCCATGGATGCTGCCTCCAGCGAGTGGAAGGGCAGCAAAAAGGGCGAGTATAAGCTGCCCAAGTGCGGCAAGGTCTTTACCAGTGAGGAGCTGGTCGAGCACTGGAAGCAGCTGGTCGAGAAGTACCCCATCTACTCCATCGAGGACGGCCTCGATGAGGAGGACTGGGAGGGCTGGCAGCACATGACGAAGGAGCTGGGCGGCAAGGTCCAGCTGGTCGGCGACGACCTGTTCGTCACCAACACCGAGCGCCTGTCCAAGGGCATTCGCTTGGGCTGCGGCAACTCGATCCTCATCAAGCTGAACCAGATCGGCTCGGTTTCCGAGACGCTGGAGGCCATCAAGATGGCGCACAAGGCCGGTTACACCGCCATTGCGTCCCACCGCTCCGGCGAGACCGAGGACACCACGATTGCCGACCTGGCCGTTGCGCTGAACACCTGCCAGATCAAGACCGGGGCCCCCAGCCGCAGCGAGCGCGTCGCCAAGTACAACCAGCTTCTCCGCATCGAGGAGGAGCTTGGCAGCGCCGCGCAGTATCCGGGATTTGAGGCGTTTAACATTAAAAAGTAAGGGCTGGAGAGAAGATAGGAGAGAAAATGCCGCGGGCGGATGCGAGCATCCGCCCCTACAACTCAAAAATTGTTGCCCAAACAACACACAAAGCCCTGTAATTCTGGTATAATAATCAAAGCCGGGCGAAATGCGCCCGGCGGTCCATACATTAAAAGAGGTGCACAATGACAGATTTCAAACAGTGGGAAGGCTTTGAAGGCCGCATTTGGAAAGAGGAAGTCAACACCCGTGACTTCATCCAGAAGAACTACACCCCCTACGACGGCGACGAGAGTTTCCTCGCCGGTCCTACCGACGCTACCAACAAGCTGTGGGGCGCGCTGCAGAAGCTGCAGAAGGCCGAGCGCGCCAAGGGCGGCGTGCTGGACATGGAGACCGAGGTCGTCTCCGGCCTGACCGCCTACGGCCCCGGCTACATTGACCCCGAGCTGAAGGACCTCGAGAAGGTCGTCGGCCTGCAGACCGATAAGCCCCTGAAGCGCGCCTTCATGCCCTACGGCGGCATCAAGATGGCGGAGCAGGCCTGCACCACCTACGGCTACCAGCCCAGCGAGAAGCTGCACGAGATTTTCACCAAGTACACCCGCACCCATAACCAGGCCGTGTTCGATGCCTACACCCCCGAGATGAAGAAGGCCCGCCATAGCCACATCGTCACCGGCCTGCCCGACACCTATGGCCGCGGCCGTATCGTCGGCGACTACCGCCGCGTGGCGCTGTACGGCATCGACTACCTCATCAAGGCCAAGCAGAACGACTTTGCCAACTGCGGCGACGGCACGATGACCGAGGAGGTCGTCCGCCAGCGCGAGGAGATTTCTATGCAGATCTCCGCCCTGAAGGGCATGAAGGAGATGGCCGCTGCCTACGGCTTCGACATCTCCCAGCCTGCCGCCAACGCAAAAGAGGCCGTCCAGTGGCTGTACTTCGGCTATCTGGCCGCCATCAAGACCCAGAACGGCGCTGCCATGTCCGTTGGCCGTGTGTCCACCTTCCTGGACATCTACATCCAGCGCGATCTGGACAACGGCACCTTGACCGAGAGCGAGGCCCAGGAGCTGATCGACCACATGGTCATGAAGTTCCGTATGGTCAAGTTCGCCCGCATCCCCAGCTACAACCAGCTGTTCAGCGGCGACCCCGTCTGGGCGACCCTCGAGGTCGGCGGCATCGGCATGGATGGCCGCTCCATGGTCACCAAGAACGACTTCCGCTTCCTGCATACGCTCGAGAACATGGGCCCCGCCCCCGAGCCGAACATGACGGTGCTGTATTCCAGCGCCCTGCCCAAGACCTTCAAGGACTATGCGTCTAAAATCTCCATCGACACGTCCAGCGTCCAGTACGAGAACGACGACGTCATGAAGCCTGTCTGGGGCGATGACTACTCCATCTGCTGCTGCGTTTCCGCCACCCAGACCGGCAAGGAGATGCAGTTCTTCGGCGCACGTGCGAACCTCGCCAAGTGCCTGCTCTACGCCATCAACGGCGGCGTCGATGAGAAGCTCGGCGAGCAGGTCGGCCCCGCTTACGCCCCCATCACCGCCGAGTACCTCGACTACGGCGAGGTCACGGCCAAGTACGACGTCATGATGGACTGGCTGGCCGGGCTGTATGTCAACATCCTGAACCTCATCCAGTATATGCACGACAAGTACTACTATGAGGCTGCCGAGATGGCCCTGATCGACACCGATGTCCGCCGCACCTTCGCTACCGGCATTGCCGGCTTCAGCCATGTGGTCGACTCCCTGTCCGCCATCAAGTACGCCAAGGTCAAGTGCATCCGCAACGAGCAGGGCCTCGTCACCGATTACGAGATCGAGGGCGACTTCCCGAAGTACGGCAACGATGATGACCGCGCCGATGACATCGCCGTCGAGCTGCTGCGCAGCTTCCTCGAGAAGATCAAGCGCCGCCACACCTACCGCAACTCCGAGGCTACCACCTCGATCCTGACCATCACCTCCAACGTCGTCTACGGCAAGGCCACCGGCGCTATGCCCGATGGCCGCAAGGCGTACACCCCGTTTGCCCCCGGCGGCAACCCGAGCTACGGCGCCGAGACCCACGGCCTGCTGGCGTCCCTGAACTCCGTTGCCAAGCTGCCCTACCACTGGGCACTGGACGGCATCTCCAACACCCAGACCATCAACCCCGATGCGCTGGGCCACAGCGAGGACGAGCGCGTCACCAACCTGGTGCAGGTCATGGACGGCTACTTTGACCAGGGTGCCCACCACCTGAACGTCAACGTCTTTGGCGTGGAAAAGCTGCTGGACGCCATGGAGCACCCCGAGAAGGAGGAGTACGCCAACTTCACCATCCGTGTCTCCGGCTACGCGGTCAAGTTTATCGACCTGACCAAGGAGCAGCAGCTCGACGTTATCGCACGTACCTGCCATAAGGTCCTGTAATTTTGTAAGCAGAATAGGGCCCGCAGCCGCGGCTGCGGGCCTTTTTGCGGTATACTGTGTTATACCACCCGGTAGGGGCCGGGCATGCCCGGCCCGCAGGTTTGCGCAAGCTACCCGTTCACGTTTTACAGCACCCCTTTTCAAATTGCATTGTAGGGAGGGGTCTTGACCCCTCCGCGGCGGCCGGAGGGCTGGCCGCCCTACAAGCGCCCGCAAAAGGAATGCGTAGGGGAGGAATGTATCCCTCCCGGGACGTGTGCGGCAGCCGCGGGGCGTCGGGGACGCCGCCCCCTACCAATTCATTTTCCCGATAAACGGAGGCAAACTTATGTCCGAAACTCTAGGCTACATCCATTCTGTTGAAACCTTCGGCTTGGTCGACGGGCCGGGCGTGCGGTATATCATCTTTTTGCAGGGCTGCGCTATGCGCTGCCAATACTGCCATAACCCCGAGACCTGGGCGTTTACGAAGGACACCGCCAGCACCCCGCAGGAGGCATTTACTGCCGCCTACCGCTACCGCAACTACTGGCGCGGCAACGGCGGGCTGACCATCAGCGGCGGCGAACCGCTTTTGCAGCTGGACTTTGTCAGCGAGGTGTTCCGTCTGGCCCGCGCCAAAAAGGTGCAGACCGCGCTGGACACCAGTGCCCAGCCCTTTGCGCCCGACAACGCCAAATGGATGGCCCGCTTTGACCGTCTGCTGGAAAACACCGACCTCGTCATTTTGGATTTGAAAGAAATTGACGACGAGAAGCACAAAAAACTGACCGGCCACAGCAACAAAAACATTCTGGCCATGGCACAGTATGTGGCGGCCAGGGGCGTGGACCTCTGGATCCGCCATGTGCTGGTCCCCGGCCTGACCGATGACGCCGACGGCCTGCGGCAGCTGGATGCCTTTATTAAAACGCTGCCCACCGTGCGCCGCGTAGAAATTCTGCCCTACCACACGCTGGGATTGTTCAAGTGGCAGAACCTCGGTATCCCGTACCCGCTGGACGGCGTGCGCGTACCCACGGCGGAGGAGGTCGAAACCGCGGAGCAGCTTTTGCATGTGCGCGATTATCCCGATGCACCCAGGGGCAGCACAGCAAAGTAATTTCTACAAAAATACTGGGAATTATTTTGGAAAAATGCTTGACATCACGGCTGCAATATGGTAAAGTATATGCGTGGTTAGCGTCTACTAACCATAACCAACCTCGAACCGTCAACCGGCTGTTTGCCTCTCCGGTGCGGTTCCTGCCAATAACAGGCTGCGCCTCCGTTTTGGCGTTTTGCTCTGCGCCTTTTTAGCGGTCTGCTTATTGCGTTTTGCCCCCATCGTTCTCTGCTCCGGACGGTGGGGGATTTTTTTGTGCGAAGCGCAAAAAAATCGCAGCATCACGGCCACGGGAAACCGCTGCCGCCCCTTTTGCGGTTTGTATGTAGGGCGGGGTGCCCTCACCCCGCCGCGGGGCGTCGGGGACGCCGCCCCCTACAGTGGCGAACCGCGAACGTTCCCGCTATGGCAGACGTCCGCGGCGGCCTGTGGGCAGGCCGCCCTACGCATAGCCCGCAAAGAGGTCATCCCTCCCGGGACTATTGCAACCCTGTAGGGGCCGGGCATGCCCGGCCCGCGGCCTGACGAAAGCGCCCGTCTGCGGGAACCACCCCGGGCGGATATAGAATCCGCCCCTACGGGAAATCGCTGCCGCCCCCTACAGCGGCGAACCGTGGGCGTACATCCCGCAAACCCATCTTTCAACAACAACCGCCGCCCGTCGTGGAAAACTTCCCCGGCGGGCGGCGGTTTATTGCGCGTAAATAGAGTTTACTTGCTGATCCTGTCGATCACGGCCAACTCGTCGGGCGTGAACGTCGTGTGCTCCACGGCCTTGATGTTGTCCAGAATCTGCTGCGTTTTGGAAGCACCGATCAGAACCGTTGTGACCTCGTCGTGGTGCAGCAGCCAGGCAAGGGCCATCTCGGCCAGGGTCTGACCGCGCTGCCGGGCAAGGTCGTTGAGGGCGCTGATCTGCGCAAGACGCTCCGGCGTGATGTCCTTCTCCTTTAAGAACCGCCCGTCGGTGTGGACGCGGCTGTCGGCGGGGATGCCGTGCAGATAGCGGTCCGTCAAAAGCCCCTGCGCCAGCGGGCTGAAGGTGATGATGCCCTTGTGCAGCTTCGCGGCGGTATCCTTTAACCCGTTGTGCTCAATCGTGCGGTCAAAGATCGAATACCGGTTCTGGTTGATGACGAACGGTACATGCAGCTCGTCCAGAATGGCCGCGGCCTTTTCCAGCGTCGGGCCGTCGTAGTTGGACAGACCGGCGTACAGCGCCTTGCCGCTGCGCACGGCCTGCGCCAGTGCGCCCATCGTCTCCTCCAGCGGGGTGTTGGGGTCCATGCGGTGGTGGTAGAAAATATCCACATAGTCCAGCCCCATGCGCTGCAGGCTCCGGTCCAGGCTGGCCAGCAGATACTTGCGGCTGCCCCAGTCGCCGTAGGGGCCGTCCCACATCAGGTAACCGGCCTTGGTGGAGATGATCAGCTCGTCGCGGTAGACGCCGAGGTCGTCCCGCAGAATTTTACCAAAATTCCGCTCGGCAGCGCCCGGCTCGGGGCCGTAGTTGTTGGCAAGGTCAAAGTGGGTGATGCCGTGGTCAAACGCCGTGCGGCAGAGCGCGCGCATATTCTCATACGGGGCGGTGTCACCGAAATTATGCCACAGCCCCAGCGAGACTGCGGGCAGCATAAGGCCGCTGGCCCCGCAGCGGCGGTAGGGGATGACCTGATAGCGGTTTTGTGCGGCTTGGTACATGGGGAAACCCTCCTTTGCTTTTCTTTCATTATAATATCCGCGGCGGGTGCAGACAATGTGAAAGCTGCACAAAAAGCAGCATCAAAATTCGGCACTTGACATAAATCCGATTTCGGACTATAATGGAATCCGAAATCGGATTTTAAAGAGGAAAGAGAATGGAAGAAAAGGAATCCCAGGCCCGCGCCCTGCTGGACAAAACGAACCGCCAGTTCAATGAGTGCAACGCCCTGTACCACGCGGCGGCGCAGCGGTGCGGCCTGTCGGACGCAGCGTTCTGGACGCTGTATGCGCTGGTAACGTCGTGCGAGCCGCTGACCCAGAACCGCATTGCGGCGGACTGGGGCATCCCCAAGCAGACGCTGAACTCCGCCGTGGCGGCCATGGTCAAAAAGAGCCTGCTGGCGCTTTGCCCGGGAAAAGGAGCCCACAGCGGAAAGATCGTGACCCTGACCGCCGAGGGCCGTGCGCTGGCCGAGCGCACCGTCGTGCCGGTCATCGCCGCCGAGGAAAAGGCCATCCGCGCCTTTGGCCTTGCAAGCGCCGAGGAAATGTACCGTCTGACGCAGCGGCATCTGGAATGCCTGCAGCGGGAGTTTGAAACGATAAGCGCCTTCCCCTGAGGGGGAAGGTGGCCGAGGCCCCGCCCGAGGCCGGATGAGGGTGAACCTGCCGGAATTTCCCGCTAAAGGGATATAACGGCAAACTTTGCCCTCATCAGTCGCCTTCGGCGACAGCTTCAGTCTCCGCGCTAAGAGCCGCCTCTGGCGGTTGCGCTTCGACACGCGCCTGCGGGCGCAGCCCCGCGGGGGAAGCCTTTGAAAACGCGCAAAAACAGGAGCATTTATGTCAAAATCAAACCAGATCCAGCTGTCCGACCACTTTACCACGGGGCGGCTGCTGAAATTCACGGCGTCGCCCATTATCATGATGATCTTCACGTCGATCTACACGATTGTGGACGGCTTCTTTGTCTCGAACTGCGCAGGCAAAACGGCGTTCACGGCGCTGAACCTCATTTACCCCTATCTCCAGATGCTGGGCTGCCTCGGCTTTATGATCGGCACGGGCGGCAGTGCGCTGGTCGCCATGACGCTGGGCATGGGCGATGAGAAGCGCGCAAACCGGCTGTTCAGTATGCTGGCCGTTGCGACTGTGGGCATGGGCGCGATTTTCAGCGTCATCGGCCTGGCACTGCTGCGGCCCGTGGCGCTGCTGCTGGGCGCAACGCCCGAGCTGCTGCCCAGCTGTCTGCTGTATGGCCGCATTTTGCTGACATTCCAAACGGCGTTCATGCTGCAATACCTGTTCCAGAGCTTCTTTATTGCCGCGGAAAAGCCCAAGCTGGGCCTGTGCTTCACGGTGGCGGCGGGCGCGACCAACATGGTGCTGGACTTCGTGCTCGTCGGCGTGGCGGGCTTTGGGCTGGCCGGTGCGGCGTCGGCGACGGTCATCAGCCAGATGGTCGGCGGTGTGGCGCCCATTTTCTACTTTGCGAAGCGCCATCCCGGCTGCCGCCTGTATTTCACAAAACCGCTGTTCAGCCTGCGGGAGCTGTTCAAAGCCTGCACCAACGGCATCAGCGAGCTGATGACGAATATCTCAATGTCGCTGGTCAGTGCGCTGTACAACATGCAGCTGCTCAAGCTGTTCGGCGCGGACGGCGTTGCGGCCTACGGCGTGCTTATGTATGTGGGCTTTGTGTTCGCGGCGGCGTTCATCGGCTATTCTCAGGGCACAGCGCCCATCGTCAGCTACCACTTCGGCGCGGGCAATAGGGACGAGCTGAAGAACCTGCTGCGCAAAAGTGCGGGCATCATTGCGGTGGCCGGTGTGGCGATGCTGGTTACCAGTGAGCTGCTGGCCGAGCCGCTGGCAAAGATCTTCGTCGGCTACGATGCGGGTCTGCTGGCGCTGACGACCCACGGCATGAAGCTGTACTGCATCAGCTTTATCCTGTCCGGCTTCAACATCTTCGGCTCGGCGTTCTTCACGGCGCTGAACAACGGCGCAGTGTCGGCGGCCATCTCCTTCCTGCGCACGCTGCTGTTCCAGGTCGTGTCCATCCTGACCCTGCCGCTTATCATCGGCGTGGACGGCATCTGGCTTGCGGTAGTCGCCGCCGAAGCCATGGCGCTGGTCTGCACCGGAGGGTTTGTTGTGAGGGGGAGGAAGAGGTATGGGTATCTGTAAATAAAAAAAGAGGGCGCGAAAGCGTCCTCTTTTTTGCGTCTCTAAGGCTTCCCCCTCGGGGAAAGCTGCCGCCCGCAGGCGGCTGATGAGGGCAGAGCTTGCCAATGCATCTCGTGAATGGGCAATTGCGGCACACTCGCCCCTCATCCGGCCTCGGGCGGGGCCTCGGCCACCTTCCCCCGCGGGGGAAGGCTACCTTGCTTATTCCTCCTCCTCATCCTCCAGAATCTCCTGCGCGACCTCGCCGCGGCTCATGCGGGTGTCCATGGCGCGCTTTTCGATCAGGCGGTGGGCGTCGGTCTCGGTGTAGCCTTTTTTCTCGATCAAATAGCACTTTGCGCGGTCCACCAGCCGCAGCTGGGCGATTTTGTCCAGCAGCTTTGCGTTCTCGGTCCGCAGCACGGCCAGACGCTTGTAGCTGCTGGCCGCGATCTGCACGGCCTGCCGGAACTGCGCCCCGGTGAACGGCTTGGCCAGCACAAGCACGCCGAAATCCTGCAGTTTATCCGCGATCTGCTCCGCGGTGCCGGTCTTGGCCAGAAGGATGACGCCTGCGTCGGTCTTTCCCACGGCGTCGGTGCCCAGCTCATGGCCGAACTCATCGGGCAGGGGCGTGTTGATGATGACGACCTCAAAGTCGTTGGTATCCATGCGGCGGCGCGCTTCGCCGCCGCTGGCGACAATCGTGGGGCGGGTATAGCCCAGCTCTCCGATATGCCGCGCCAGATATTCGTTGGCGTTATTCCCCGCCGAAACGATCAGGGCCTTTGCCATAGGCTGCCCTCCCTTCCTGATAATTTTTGTGACTGACGGCCCTGTAGGGGGCAGCGTCCCCGACGCCCCGCGGGCGGGCACTGCCCGCCCCTACATAGCGGCCTTCACGGTGCTGTAGGGGCGGATGCTTGCACCGACCCCAACATTTCACAGGCTCAAATAATCAGGAAGCTGTGCGCTCTTTCCCAGCTCTCGGTGTCGGGGGCACCCTCGGCGTCGTGGCAGAGCTGGGTCTGGTACTCAAAATACTTGTTCATCAGGGCAACGGGCAGCTCGCGGCTGATAAACTCGCTCTGCCCGGCCACCGTGATGGCCTCGCGCAGGGTGCGGGGCAGGCTGTCCAGGCCCGCCGCGGCGCTGGGATGGAACAGGTTGCGGTTCACGGCCTCGGGCAGGGGCAGGCTGCGCTCGATGCCGTCAAGACCCGCGGCCAGGATCAGGCCGATGACCAGATACGGGTTGCCCGCGGGGTCGGGCCCGCGCAGCTCAACGCGGCAGTACTCGCCGTGGGCGCTGGGCAGACGCACGAGCTGGCTGCGGTTCTGGCGGCTCCAGCTCACGTACAGCGGGGCCTCGTTTGCGCCCAGGCGCGCGTAGGAGTTGGGCACAGGGTTGCAGAACGCCGTCAGCTCCCGCGCGTGGGCCAGGATGCCCGCCACAAAATGTCCGGCCTCGCTGTCGGGCGTAAAGGCACCGTCAAACAGGTTCTTGCCGTCCCGCAGCAGCGAGACATTGACATGCAGACCGCTGCCCGGCTGGTTGGCCAAAGGCTTGGGCATGAAGCTGGCAAACAGACCGTTGCGGGCCGCAATGGCCTTGACGGTGCTCTTGAAGGTGTTCAGATTGTCGGCGGATTTCAGCGCCGTCGTGTAGCGGAAGCAGACCTCGTTCTGGCCGTGGCCGCTCTCGTGGTGGCTGTGCTCGGGGTGCAGGCCCATTTCCTCAATGGCAAAGCAGATCTCCCGGCGGATGTTCTCGCCCTTGTCCAGCGGCGGGATGTCAAAATAGCCGCCTATGTCCAGCGGAATGCGGGTCGGGCTGCCGTGCTCGTCGGTCTCGAACAGGTAGAACTCGCACTCGCAGCCGACGTTGCAGACAAGGCCCATGGCGCGGGCACGCTTGATGACGGATTGCAGGTAGCCGCGGCAGTTGCCCTCAAACGGCTTGCCGTTGGGCAGGGTGATGTCGCAGTACATGCGGATGACGCGGCCCTCGGTGGGGCGCCACGGCAGCACGGTGGCGGTGTCCGGGTCCGGCCAGAGCACAAGGTCGCTCTCCTCGACGTTCATGAACCCGGCGATGGACGACCCGTCGAAGCTGACACCCTCGGCAAAGGCGCGGGGCAGCTCACTGGCAAAAAGCGAAACGTTTTTCTGGTTGCCGAAAATATCGCAGAACGTCAGCTTGGCAAACTTGACGTCGTTATCCTCCACAAAGTTGAGGATGTCCTGTGCGGTGCGTTTCATAGGGGACCTCCTGTAAAAGCCTTCCCCTGCGGGGGAAGGTGGCGCGAAGCGACGGATGAGGGGCGGGTGTGCCGCGGCAGACCGTGAACGGGTCGTATGGCGAGGCTGCCCCTCATCAGCCGCATGCGGGCGGCAGCTTCAGTCTCCGCGCTAAGAGCCGCCTCCGGCGGTTGCGCTTCGACACGCGCCTGCGGGCGCAGCCCCAAGGGGGAAGCCGCAGATACTCGAAAGGCCCACCTTGAGCGGGCGGGCCTTTCGAGCTGGTGTAAGAAATAGGAAAAGGAGAATGGCGATTGTAAAAGGGTGTACGTTTACACCCGGCTGCGTCTTCACTGTGCGGGGCGAGGACGTGGCCAGTAAGGAAAATGGCGTGATGTGGGCGGGCTGCTGCTTGCGGGGAAACAACCCATCCCGTAGGGGCGCATTCTATATGCGCCCGTCAACCGGCAGCTACTTGCGGGCGGATACGGGACCCGCCCCTGCAGAAGCGCGGGAGAAAATCACTCGGTATAGAACAGCATACGGCTGTAGCAGGGCAGGGGCCAGTAGTCCTCATCAACGATGCTCTCGGCCTCGTCGGCGGCGGCACGCAGGGCGGCCATCGCGGGGATGACCTCGTCGTGGAAGGCGTGTGCCTTGGCGGCCTCGTCGTCCATGGCGCTGACCTTGTCGGTAGCGGCCTGCAGGGCGTCGGTGGCGTCGGACATCTCGTCGGTGTACTTGCTCAGGGCGGTCAGGACCTTCGTCTCGGCCTTGGTGGAGATGCCCTCCACAGCGGCGGTCTTGGCGGCGGCTGCGCTGGCGACCTCGCCCATGTAGGCGGTGGCAGCGGGGATCAGCTGCTTGTTGGCGATCTTGAGCATCGTGCGGGCCTCGATGTTGAGGATCTTGGAGTAGTGCTCCATCTCGACCTCATAGCGGCTCAGCATCTCGGTCTTGGTCAGGACGCCGAACTCCTCCATCAGGGCGATGTTCTTGTCCTCCTTCAGCGCGATCATCGCGTCGGGGGTGCACTTGCGGTTCGGCAGGCCGCGGCGCTCGGCCTCGACCTCCCATGCCTCGCTGTAGCCGTTGCCGTTGAAGATCACGCGGCGGTGCTCGTTCAGCGTCTTTTTGACCCAGGCGGCAGCCGCGCACTCAAAGTCGGCGGCACCGGCGGTCTCGGCCACAAACTCCTTCAGGCTCTTGGCGACGGCGGTGTTCAGGATCGTGTTCGCGTCGGACAGGTTCTCGGCGGAGCCGGGCATACGGAACTCAAACTTGTTGCCGGTGAAGGCGAACGGAGAGGTACGGTTGCGGTCCGTGGTATCCTTGCTGAACTTGGGCAGGACGTCAACGCCCAGGTCCATCTTCATCTTGACGGGGCCGGCATAGGGGGAATCGGTGCAGATGGCATCGATAACGGCCTCCAGCTCCTCACCGACGAAGATGGAAATGATGGCCGGGGGTGCCTCGTTGGCGCCCAGACGGTGGTCGTTGCCCGGGGTGGCGACGGAGGTGCGCAGCAGGTCGGCGTAATCGTCAACGGCCTCGATGACCGCGGACAGGAACACCATGAACTGCAGGTTCTCCATCGGGGTGTCACCCGGGTCGAGCAGGTTCTCGTGCTTGGTGCCGATGGACCAGTTGTTGTGCTTGCCGCTGCCGTTGACGCCCTCGAACGGCTTCTCATGCTGCAGGCAGACCAGACCGTGCTTGTCGGCGATCTTCTTCATCATCTCCATCGTCAGCAGGTTGTGGTCGATGGCGACGTTGGTGGTGTCGTAGATGGGGGCCAGCTCATGCTGGCAGGGGGCGACCTCGTTGTGCTTGGTCTTGGCGGGGATGCCCAGCTTCCACAGCTCCTCGTCCAGCTCCTTCATAAAGCCGGAGACGATGGGGCGGATCGTGCCGAAGTAGTGCTCCTCCAGCTCCTGGCCCTTGGACGGGGCAGAGCCGAACAGCGTGCGTCCGCACAGCACCAGATCCAGACGCTTCTGGTAGTCCTCCTTCTTAATAAGGAAGTACTCCTGCTCGGGGCCGACGGTGGTCGCGACGCGGTCCACGTCCTTGCCGAACAGCTTCAGCACCTTGCAGGCCTGGTCGGAGATAGCCTGCATCGAGCGCAGCAGCGGGGTCTTTTTGTCCAGTGCCTCGCCGGTGTAGGAGCAGAACGCGGTGGGGATGCACAGCGTATCGTCCTTCACGAAAGCGTAGCTGGTGGGGTCCCAGGCGGTGTAGCCGCGGGCCTCGGCGGTGGCGCGCAGACCGCCGGAGGGGAAGGAGGAGGCGTCCGGCTCACCCTTGATGAGCTCCTTGCCGGAAAACTCCATGATGGCGGTGCCGTCCGGCTGGGGGCTGACAAAGCCGTCATGCTTCTCACTGGTGATGCCGGTCAGGGGCTGGAACCAGTGGGTGTAGTGGGTGGCGCCCTGCTCAATGGCCCAGCGCTTCATGACGCTGGCCACGACGTTGGCGACCTCAAGGTCCAGCGGCTGGCCCTTTTCAATCGTCGCCTTGAGGCTCTTGTAGGTCGAGCTGGGCAGACGCTCACGCATCTCATGCTCGTTGAAGACTTTGCTGCCGTAAAGTTCCATAACGGTTGCTGCCATACTTCTTACTCCTTTATTTCCTCTATTTACAGAAAAAGGACGCTGCGAAAACACATTCGCAGCGCCCTTGCTGTTATGCCTCTATTATACGGGGTAAGCGGACAAAATGCAACTGGCAATCTGACGAAAGAGACAACGATTTTTTGGTTGAAATACGGCAATACTGTGAACTGTGCGCGAAGGACGGAATGTGGTATACTAAGAGCAGGCCGGATGGCCGCAGGCACAACGGCTGCTGCGCAGTGCCGTAGGGGCCGGGCATGCCCGGCCCGCTGCTGTAGGGCATTGCAGCGATAACGGATAGGTTGAGGGCCGGACATGTCCGGCCCCTACAGGGAGGCAGGGTCTCATTATGGAAATCGAACGCAAATGGATGGTCACGGGCTGGCCGGAGGGGCTGACCCAGACCTCGGACTATCAGATGGACCAGGGCTATATCAGCGTGCGCCCCACGGTGCGCATCCGGCGCGAGGCCCTGCAGGGCGGGCGCACGGCGCTGGTGCTCTGCTTTAAGGGGGCGGGCACCCTGAGCCGCGAGGAGATCGAGACTGAGATCGACGCTGAGCTGTTCGCAAAGCTCGAGCATTTAATCGGTAAGCCGCTTATCCATAAGGAGCGCCGCGGCTATCGGCTGCCCGGCGGGCTGACGCTCGAGGTCAACTGCGTGGACCCCGACCTGCCCACGGCCTTCTGGTACGCCGAGGTCGAGTTTGAGACCGAAGCCCAGGCCCTTGCCTGGGACCCCGCCGCCGCGGGCCTTGCCGACTACCTGCACGACGAATGCACCGGCAGACCCGGCAGCAGTATGGGGGAGTACTGGCTCAAGACGCGAAAATAAGCAAACCTTCCCCCGTGGGGGGAGGCAAAAATTTGTATTTGTAAAATCTCCGCCCCCACCTTTACAAACGCCCTTGAAACGACTACAATGTTAGTATATTTACTACAACAGGAAAACCAGAAAAGGAGCAATGGAATGAAACGTGTTCTGCTTGTGATCGCAGCGCTGCTCTCCCTGACAGTGCTGCTGGCGGCCTGCAAAAAGAGCGGCGATACCATCTCGACCCCCGCCGCGGAAAGCACACCCGCGACTGTGGAGGCGACCCCCGCTCCCACCGAGCTGTCCCCCTATGAGGCCAACGTCCTGACCGGTGAGCCGAAGGGCGCTGACTACCCCGAGGGCCAGCGCATCACCGCCGTGATGGTCAACAACATCGTGGCGGCCCGCCCGCAGCGCGGTCTGTCCAAGGCCGACATCCTGTTTGAGATCAAGGTCGAGGGCGGCATCACCCGCTTCATGCCTGTCTTTACCGATTATAAGACCGTCGGCGAGGTCGGCCCCGTCCGCTCGGGCCGTGACCAGTTCTTCCGCCTGATCCTGCCCTGGCAGGCGCTCTATATCCATGAGGGTCAGTCCGTCGTCATGCAGCAGTACGCCATCGACTACGACTACGGCAAGCTGAACAACAACGACGGTGCCAACGGCTACCGCGATTATGGCCGCGTCAACTGGGCCGGCAAGAGCTACAACGCCGGTTCTCTGGCGCTGGAGCACACGATGTACACCAACGCCGACAACATCGCAAACTATATCAACAGCCAGAACGTGGACATGAACCGCACCTACAACTCCACCTTCTTTAACTTTGTGGATTACCGCCTGGGCACGACCCGCGACCTGTCCAACAGCCTGGACAGCGCCTACAGCGATAAGTATGGCCCCGTCGTCTCCGACGGCCAGTATATCGAGATCGAGCACAGCCAGTCCTACAAGACTCGCTTCATCTACGACGAGTCCGCCAACGAGTACAAGATGCAGCAGAACTACTCCGACGGCCAGTGGCGCGATACCGTGGACGAGGCCGCCGACAACAAGGTGCTGACCTTCCCCAACGTCATCGTGCTGTACACCGACATCCACACCTACCCCGGCCACGAGGCCAAGGACCTGCAGTACGTTGAGTACGCATGGGGCGGCATCGGCTACTACTGCTACGGCGGCAAGTGCGAGAAGATCTACTGGCAGAAGGGCACCCCGCTGGAGGCCCTGCGCCTGTACTACCTGAACGAGGACGGCACCTGCAGCGACACCCCGCTGGAGGTCAACATCGGCAAGAGCTATGTGGCCGTGACCGACGTAGACTTTGCCGGAAACTTTGTCCACAGCACGCTGGACGGCGTCAACCTGTCCACCGCTACGACCCAGACCTACGAGAAGAGCTATGTCGAGGACGACGCCAAGGCCGGTGAGACCCTCGGCTCCTCCACCGACGACCTGACCGCAGCCGCCACCGGCAGCGGCGAGGCTGAGACCAACGAGGCTCCCGCGCAGGAGAAAACGCCCGCTGACGAGGGGGCTCCCGCAGAGAACACCGAGGCCCCGGCGGATGAGACCCCGGCGGATGAGACCCCCGCGGAATAATTGAACCTGCCCGTACAACGTGGCTCGCCCGGCGGCGGGCCGCGTTGTTTGTTTACAGAAAGGTATTGTATATGAGGAAATTGCAGGCATGGGGCGGCGCTGCGGCGCTGCTGGCTGCCCTGCTGCTGGGCGGCTGCGCCCGGCAGGATACCGTGACCGCCACGCCGGAGCAGGCAGCGACCCCCACCCCGGGGGTCACTGCCGAGCCGACGCCCGAGCCCGCGGTGGGCCTGAGCACCAACCCGCTGACCGGGCTGGACGACGCCGACTACACCGGCAAGCGCCCCGTGGCCGTGATGCTGCGCACGCTGGACGGCGCACAGCCCCAGTGGGGCATTGCGTCCGCCGACGTGCTGATCGAGGGCGTGACCGAGGGCAACACCGCGGGTCTGATGGCGCTGTTTGCCGACGTGGACCGCATCAGCAAGGTGGGGCCGGTCGGCCCGGGCCGCGACCTGTTTTTGCAGGCCGCGCTGCCGCTGAACGCGATGCCGGTCTCGATTGACAAGAACGTCTACGCGGCAAACCTGCTCAACACGCTGGCGTATCAGGATCTGGACGGCTACCACGTCGGCAAGACGGCGTTTGCCTTTGACCAGGGCCGTCAGGACGCAGGCTACCGCGAGGAAAACTGCTGGTACACCACCGGCGAGCTGATCCGCAACGGTGCGGCCAGCTACGGCACGGCGCTGGAGGGCAGCAACACCCCGCTGTTCCGTTTTGGCACGCGGGAGGAGGTTGCCCCCGAGAACCGCAGCGGCATGAGTCTGACCGTGACGTTCTCGAAATCCGACAGCGAGCAGCTGAACTACAACACCGGCACCGGCCTGTACGAGAAGCTGAACGCCGACGGAAGCCCGATGACCGACGCTGACAACGGCCAGCAGGCAGCGTTCACCAACGTGTTTGTGCTGTATGCGTCCAGCGGCGTCAAGGATGACGGCTACACCCGCCAGTACGATATGACCGGCGGCACCGGCCTCTACCTGCACGGCGGCGCGTGGGAGCAGATCTCCTGGAGCAAGGAGGACGCCACCGGGCCGTTCAGCCTGACCGCCGCCGACGGCACGCCGCTGACCGTGGCCCCGGGCAAGAGCTTTATCGCGATCTGGGGCGGCTACTACGGCCAGGCCCTGCGCCTGACCGCCGCCGACGGCACCGAGCAGACCCTGCCCGAAAAGCCTGCCCTGCTGGCAAGCGGCGTCACTGATGAAGCCGCTGCCGCCGCCGAGGCCGCGCTGTCGGACGCGCAGAAGCTCATCGACGCGCAGGCTGCCATTGACCAGGCCAACGCCAGCCTGGCCGAGGCACAGACTGAATTGCAGGACGCCCAGGCCGCCCTGGACGCCGACAGCGAGAACGCCGACCTGCTCGCCGCCCGCGATGCCGCGCAGGCAAAAATCGACGAGCTGAACCAGACCATCGCGGACAATCAGGCGTATCTGGATGCGAACGCTCCGCAGCCGGAGGAAACCGCGCAGCCGGAGGCAACCGAAGCCCCGGCGGAATGATGAAGGTGAGCGGCAGCCGCAAACGGCCGGAACCCTTCCGGCCATCGCTATCGCTTGGCCACCTCCCCTGAAAGGGGAGGCTTTCCCGCGGGCAAAGCCCGCGCAAAAAGGCGCCCCTTCCAGGGGAGCTGGCCGCGCGCAGCAAGGCCTGAGGGGCTTTGACGGGCCTTCCCAATACCGCCCCGCCTCCCCCACAGCCGCTCTGTAGGGGCCGGGCATGCCCGGCCCGCGGCCTTCCCATAGCCACCCATACACCATCCACAGCCGGGCCGGGCATGCCCGGCCCCTACCGCCCAATACACCAAAAGGCACCTGCTCAACCCCGAGCAGGTGCCTTTTTATATCATGGTAAGGAACAAAACCCCCGTAAATTACTCCATCCCGTCCAGATACCCGTGGGGCACAACGTCATACGCCTCGGCCAGATGATCCCGCATCCACATCTCGGCGTCCAGGCGCACGCTGTAGCCCGCGCCCGGGTCGGTCATCCACTCCTCCGGCTTGCGGAAGGGCAGGGCGTGCTGGGACAGCATGTTCATGATAACGCCGCCGTGGGTCACGCAGGCGGTCTCCTCGGTGTGGGTGCGCAGCATGTACTCAAACATCTTCATCAGCATCGACGACGTGCGGTTGAAGAACATCTGCCGGTCCTCCGCACCCGCGGGCACGGTGCGGCTCGTCGGGTCCATCCACTGGGCAAACTCCGGGTCCTTCACCAGCTCCTGCACGGCGCGGCCCTCAAACTTGCCAAAGGCCATCTCCCGCAGGTCGTCCAGCTCGATCTGCCGCACGCCGGGGAACAAAATCTCCGCCGTCTCGGTGGCGCGCTTCATCGGGCTGGTGAATACCAGCGGCACGACCGGATAGTCAAAATCCTTTTTCAGCGTTTTCAGCTGGGCGCGGCCCTCGTCGCACAGGGGCAGGTCGCTGCCGCTGCCAATGTACAGCCCTTGCAGATTGCCCGCCGTCAGGCCGTGGCGGATCAGATGCAGTTTATAATATTTCACGTTATAATCTCGCTTTCCATAACATTGCTACTTAAGGCAACACCGCACAATTCCCGCCTGACGGCTTAAGCACCGCTCCGGCGGATCTCCGCGCCAAGAGCCGCCGCAAGCGGCGGTTGCGCTCCGAAGCGCCTCGCTGCGGCTCGGTGTGCGGCACGGCAACTGCGTTGCCAAAATGCTCGATAATACACAAAGTATTATCTGCGCTTTTGGCTTAGCAGCTGCCGCACCTCGCTCGCCGTATCGGCACTTAGAATTATGCGGTATTGCCTTAACAGCATACCCTAAAATAGTGTCCTGCGCAACCGTAAATTATTACAATTTGATTACAACGCGCACCCGCCGCGCCGCTTTGGCAAATTCTGCCCACAATATTTATAGCTGTACTCGCTGTATAATGACTAAATGTAGGTACAGGGTGTCGGTTCGGCGCAGTGACGGCATTTTCGGCACAAAATCTGTCAATTTTTTGGGTTTACAAAGCGTTTTTCACCCGCTATAATATACAGCGTGTAGAAAATATGCAAGGGGCGCCACTGCGGCCCGGCACCGTGCCGGGCATGCGCCCCGGAACAGGATTGCGGACCATGGGGATCGAATTTAACCGGATCATTACGCTGCTGCGCAAGGAGCGCGGCATCACCCAGAAGCAGGCGGCGCAGGACCTTGGCATCAGCCAGGCCCAGCTCTCCCATTACGAGAAAGGCATCCGCGAGTGCGGCCTTGCCTTTGTCGTGCAGGTGGCGGACTACTACGACGTCAGCTGCGACTACCTGCTGGGCCGCAGTGCCGAGCGCAGCGGCCAGACCATCACGGTGGAGGAGCTGCCCGAGGGCAATTCGGCCACTGGCGGCAGTGTCTACCGCGGCAGCGTCCTGCCCACGATGTACAAAAAGCTCATCGAGAACTCCCTCGACATCCTCTACGACAAATTGCAGGAGAGCCGGGACAAGCAGCTTGTTGTCGGCGTCAGCAGCTACCTGATGCTGGCCGTGTACAAGATGTTCCGTCTGCTGTACGAGACATCGCCCAAAAATGTCAGCGGCATGTTCCGCGTCGGCTCCGCCCGCTGGGACCGCAGCGCCGACGCCGCCATGAGCATGGCCGAGGGTGACCTGGCCGCCGCCCTGACCGGCGAGGACGGCACCCGCGACAGCCTTGAGCCTGCAACACTCGCCCTGAGTACCGACCAGCTCGCCCGCGACTACCCCCGCCACGCCACCAGCCTTTTCAACCTCGTCAAAAATGCCGAGGAAGCCATGCGCGGGCTGAAAAAGGCGGAGTAAAACCAAAAATAAGAGCCTGTGCAGTTCGCCTGCACAGGCTTTTTTGTATAAGCGGGGATATAACAGGGCGGGCGGGCCTTACTTGCCCAGTGCCTTGCGGCAGACGGGGCAGACGTATTTGCCGTGGAGCAGCACGGCGTCGGGAGAAATGTCGCCGCAGAAAACGCAGCTGCCCTGCGCGTGGTACTTGCGCATAATGATGGAATCCCCATCGGTAAAAATCTCCAGCGGGGTATCCGGAGTAATATCGTAGGTGGTGCGGAGTTCCTTGGGCAGGACCACGCGGCCCAGACTGTCAATGCTGCGAACGATACCGGTAGAAATCATCTTTCTAACCTCCTGTAATACGTTTCGGCGTGTTGGGCCAAAAAAACGGTGCCCAAGCCGACGGCTTCAAACCTTACGACCTTATTATACGGCTTATTGGAAGTGTTGTCAATATTTGGCAATCGAAAAAACCGGGCTTTTGCGTATATTTTTAGAAGGCTGCAAAATAAAATCACAAAAAATCAGAAAATGATGCGTTTTGTCACAACTTTGTCACATCACAATGGTATCGTTTAAAAAACGTAAGCGGAAAGGAGGGCGGCCATGGCAGGGACTGGCACACCCCCGCGGGAAAAAGCCCGGGTCTACCGCACCGGGCGGCCCGACAAGCTGTGCTCGCTGCTGTTTGCGGTGGCGGCGCTGATTTTGTGCGCAGGCATCGGCGCGGTGCTCTGGCACGAGTGGCGGGGCACCCGGCCCACCGCGGCAGAGCAGGCCGAGGCGGACGAAATCGAGCGGGCAGACGGCGGCGAGGAGGAGATCGCCGCCGTGACAGAGGAGGCGGCGGACGGCAAAATCGTTGTGGCCATCGACCCGGGACATGGCGGCGTCAACCCAAGCGTCGGCGGCGAGGACGCGGGCAGCCTCGGCAGCGGCCTGCGCGAGGCGGACGTCACGCTGAAAACCGCCACGCTCGTCTATGACAAGCTCGCGCGTGATGGCCGTTTTGCTCCGATGCTGACCGCCAACGGCACCGAGTACCTCAAGCCCAGCCGCCGCGCGGCCCGCGCCAAGGCAGCCGGTGCGCAGCTGCTGCTCTCCATCCACCTGAACTACGACGCCGACAGCTGCGTTTCCGGCTTTGAGTGCTGCCCGGCTACGCCGCAGCTGTCCACAAATGCCGACAGCCTGCGCTTTGCGCGGCTGGTCGCCGAAAAATTTGGTGCAATGGGGATGGAGCTGCGCGGCATCGACGGCGTGCGCTACATCTATTTTGACGACAACGACAACCGTTACATACGCGAGTCCAACGACACGACAGTGCTCTCCGACCCGACGTTTACCGTGGTGCAGAAATGCGGCTGCCCGGCGGTGCTGGTGGAAGAGGGCTTCATCACAAACGCCGGCGACGTTGCCCTGGTCGCCACCGACGCGGCCTGCGAGGCGGCGGCACAGGCGTACTATGAATGTATCCTGACCTACTTTGACCTGACATAAAAAGCGCGGTGCACCCCGGCGGGCGCATCGCGCGTACTTATTATATAAGGATGCCGCTGCAATGGTCGATCTCATGCTGGATGATCTGGGCCGTCCAGCCAGTGAAATTCCTGACGTGGGTCTGCATCTGACGATCCTGCCACTGAACCTTAATGGTGCGGTGCCGCCTGGCCCGGCGCTGCTCCTGCAGCGACAGGCAACCTTCCTCGGCCAGGTACAGCCCCTTGCGGTAGACGATGACCGGGTTGAACATCTCGCAGGGTGTGCCGTCGTTGTCAAACACGATGATCGCCTTGTTGACGCCGATCATATTGGCGGCCATGCCGACACAACCGTCCGCGTGCGCCTTGAGTGTATCCAGCAGATCGTCGGCGACGGTAATGTCGCCGGCATCGGCGGGCAGCGCCTTCTGTGCTAAAAAGACCGTGTCGGTCATCAGGGGACGAACCATAGGGAAAACCTCCTGCCTATACTATATAAATAGTATAGCGCAGGGCAGGGCCGCCGGTCAATAGGGCAGCGGCCCCAGATACCCGCCTGCGGCGCGGCACTGGTGCAGCACCGCGCGGCAGGACTCGTCGGCGCGGCGTAAGTACTCCTTCTTGCGGGCCAGGTCGCGGCGCTGCTGCTCCTGCATCGCGCGGAAATGTGGGCAGGACTTGTGGCACCCCGGGCAATACGCATGGCAATTCTTTTGGCAAGGAAGCATAGGAAACGCTCCTTTCATGAAAATCAGGTATCGAATGGAAAACTGACACAAGATATAGTAGGAAAGAACCGCTCTTCTGCCTACAGTATACACCATCCACCCTGTCACATCAAGGGGGAACATGTAACACTTGTGTAAAAATTGGGTGAGAGGGAGACTCACCGGAAGTTGATGCCTGCCCTCCCGCCTCTTTCCATCACTCTGTAGGGGCCGGGCATGGCCGGCCCGCGCGCTTTCCGCCGCCGCCCGTTACTGCTTTACACACCCCGTCTCACCCCTACATCGTAGGGAGGGGTCTTGACCCCTCCGCGGGGCGTCGAGGACGCCGCCCCCTACAAAGATGGCCCGAAACCACCCCACACCCACGCACCTTTCAGCCAGCACCCGCTCACCCTTCCGCCACCCTGTAGGGGCCGGGCATGCCCGGCCCGCAACCTCACCGCCGCCTGCCGTCAATCCT
>ERZ1026903.99-NODE-99-length-48967-cov-54.555426_pt1 | contig 48967 bp, 38 predicted proteins | sample MGYA00380180_ERZ1026903 | MGnify/ENA primary metagenome ERZ1026903 (study PRJEB33269, sample SAMEA4719816) | human gut metagenome | biome: human-associated habitat; feature: organic feature; material: feces | place: Cameroon | collected 2013-10 ... | reverse complement strand
GTAGCAGGCGTAGAAGGCGGGGATAATGCCGCGATATTTGTTGATGTCTTTCATATACAAACACTCCCTGTTCGTAAAACTGTATGTAAAGGCTTCCCCCAAGGGGGGGAGCTGTCACCGAAGGTGACCGATGAGGGCGGAGCCTGCTGATACGGCCCGTTTGCGGGCAATCCCCGGCAGGCTGCCCCTCATCCGTCTGTGGTCGGGGCCACAGACACCTTCCCCCAAGGGGGAAGGCTTTTCTGTACGGGTAGGATTCGGGCAATGGCAGGGTTCTCTCCCTCTGCGAGGGGGCTGTCGCCGCAGCGACCGGGGGAGAGAGCCCCGCCATAACACCCCGTTTTGCGTTTTTAGCCCTTGACAGCGCCCATCGTGATGCCCTTCGTGAAGTACTTCTGGAAGGCCAGGAACACGATGATGATGGGCACGGCTGCCAGCGCGGCACCGGCCATGATCAGGCCGTAGTCGGTGGAGTTCTCGGCCTGCAGCTTGGCGATACCAAGAGAGATCGTCAGCTTGCTGGTGCTGGACAGCATGATCAACTGCATGAAGTAATCGTTCCACGAGTTGATGAAGGTGAAGATGGCCAGTGCGCCGATGCCCGGCTTGATCATGGGCAGCGCAATGCGGACAAAGGTCTTGGCCTCGCTCGCGCCGTCGATGCGGGCGGCCTCCAGCATCTCGCCGGGGATGCCCTCACTGAACTGCTTCATCAGGAATACGCCGAACGGCCAGCCGACAATGGGGAAGATGACCGCCCAGATCGTGTTGTAGAGCTGCAGGCTGCTCATCTCGCGCAGCAGGGGGATCAGGATGACCTGCTTCGGCAGCGCCATGGCGCAGACGATCAGGGTAAAGAGGATGCTGCGGCCCACAAAGCGCTTTTTGGCCAGCGCATAGCCTGCCATAGCGGAGGTGATGCAGGTCAGGATCATCGAGGCAACGGCCATAAAGACCGTGTTGACGAGCCAGCGCACAGCGGCGGGCACCTGGGGACCGGCCCACCAGATGATGTCCTTGCCGTCCGCGCTGAAGTGGCTGCTGAACGGCACCGCAAACTCCCACAGCGGGGACTTCTGGCGGCTGAACAGCTTGTCATAGTTCGTCGCGACCCACTCGCTCGGCCACCATTCAGGGGTGGTGGAGTTGATGGAGATCTGCGTCTTAAAGGAGCCCGTCAGGATCCAGTACAGCGGGAACGCGAACGCGATGGCCAGCAGGATGATGACGATGGTGCTGAACACCATGTAGGGGGAAATCTTCTTTTTTTTCTTTTTGGTATCCATAGTCATTTCCCTCCTTCTTAATCAGACCGCGTGACCTTGAACTGCACAGCGGACAGAACGGCGATCATGATGGCGAGGATAACGCCCATCGCGTTGCCGTAGCCGTAGCGGTACAGCTTGAAGGCTGTGTAGTAGATGTAGTACATGATGGTATCGGTGGAGTGGTTCGGGCCGCCGGACGTCAGCAGCTGGATCAGCGCGAAGCACTGGAAGGAGTTGATCGTCGTGATGACCAGGATGTACAGCGTGGTGGGCATGATCTGCGGCCACTTGATCTTCCAGAAGGCCTGCAGCTTCGTGGCACCGTCCACCTCAGCGGCCTCGACCAGGGACTGGTCCACGTTGCCGAGCGCGGAGACATACAGCACGATGGGCTGGCCGACGGAGGTCGTGAGCAGGATCAGGATGATGCAGGCCAGCGCGTAGCGGGTATCGCCCAGCCAGTTGATGTTCTGGTCAAGGAGGCCCATCGACTTGCCCAGATAGTTGAAGATGCCGTAGTAGTTATTGAACATCCACTTCCACACGACGGTAACAGCGACAGAGCCTGTGACGACGGGCAGATAGAAGATGACGCGGAACAGCGAGGTCGCCCACGGCGGCATGTTGACGATGGCGGACGCCACCCACAGCGAGAAGATGCAGGTGATGGGCACCGACACGACAACAATGATCAGCGTGTTGCGCAGTGCGCCCAGAAAGACGCTGTCGTGGAACAGCTCCACATAGTTCTGCAGGCCGATGAACACATCGGCGCGGTTCATGCTGGAGTCAAAGAAGCTGGTGAAGATGCACATCACCATGGGGTAGATGACAAAGCCGATAAAGAAGATGAGGCTGGGCAGCAGGAACAGGTAACCTGCGATGGTCTCCTGCCGGACAAGCGCGCGGCTCATCTTCGGCTCGCTCTGCTTTTTGGCAGCTGCGGTATGTGCCAAGAGGATCGCTCCCTTCTATTTTAAAGTCACAGGTTCATTCGATAAAAGTGGCGTCCCACCGCTGCGTTTCATGTCAGAGGTCGGACGCCGTGGGGTTTAGTTACAAACCGGAGGTTTTTTCAGGAGGTTCAGGATGCGCTGGCCGCTGCGTTGGCGGTGTTGCAGAACTCGGTAACGGCGGTGGTCACGTCAGTGCCCTGGCCAACCTGCTGCAGCATGTTCCACCAAGCGGTACGAGCCTCGGCCCAGCCGGGAGTGACCTGATAGTAGTCGCCCAGGTAAGGCATGAGCTTCTGGTACTCGTTCATGACCTCGTCGTCCTTGTACAGGTCGGACAGAGAGTTCTTGACGGAGAAGTAAGTAGAGGCCTTGACGGCCTTTGCGGTCTCGTCAGAGTTGGCCATGAAGTTGATGAAGGTCTTGGAGGCAGCGATCTTGTTCTCGTCGCCGTTGTCAAACACGCCGAAGCCCCAGATGCCGCCGCACAGTGCGGGGTCGCCGGACTCAGTCGGGAACGCCATGAACAGGATGTCGTCGCCGCTGTTGGTCGTGCCGGCTGCGCTGTTGTCAGCGTTGGTCTGCTGGGCAATGTTCCAGCAGAAGGCCATCTGCAGGGTGCCGTTGCGGAAGAGGGTGATCTCCTCGCCGCCGTTGATGGAGGCGTCAAAGTTGATGCCTTTCTGGTTGTACAGGGTCTCGATCGCCTTGATGTTCTCGGCAGAATCAGCGGTGTACTTGGTGTGGGCTGCATCGGTGAAGGTGCCGCCGTACATGTTGTTGATGATGGCGCGGGTGCCCTGGTCGCCGCCCTGGCCGCTGCAGTAGATCGCGCCGACGTCGGTCTTGCCGGAGTCGTAGACGGCCTGCACAGCCTTCAGGAAGTTGTCGGTGGTCCAGGTGTGGTTCTCGGCATCGACATACTGCATAGCACCGGCAGCCTCAAACACGGTCTTGTTGATGGCCATGCAGTGCGCGGTCATGCAGAGCGGGAACTCGTAGTAAGCGCCGGAGGAATCCTTGCAGGCGGCCTCAACGCTGGCGCTGATGTCGGCCTTCTGGTCGTCGGTCCACAGGTCGCTCAGATCGGCCATCAGGCCCTTGGCGCCCCAGTTGGCAACCAGACGCTCGGGTCCTTCCATGACGATGTCAGGTGCGCTGCCGCCCTCGATAGCGGTGTTGACCTGGTCGTCGCCGTTGGTGTAGTCGAGGTACTCGACGGTGACGTGGATGTCAGGATACTGGGCATTGAAGTCTGCCAGCAGCGCATCAACGGACTCGGAATCGCCCCACTTGCCGATGGGGTAGGTCCACAGCGTAATGTCAGCAGCCTGACCGGCATCGGCGGTGGACTCCGCGGGAGCGGCCTCGCTGGAGGCGGTAGAGGTGCTCTCAGCAGGCGCGGTAGAGGTCGCTGCGCTGGAAGTGGAGCCGCCGCAGGCGACGAGCATGCTGGCTGCCATGCTGGCGGCCAGGATCGCGGAAACTTGCTTCTTCATAGGTTTTTCTCCTTTTTTGCCTTTCGGCCTTTGTGGGGCATCTTCGTTCTGTGTCCCTCGTGATGCCTCTATTTTAGAAAACTTTTTTCATTTTGTCCAGAGGTGAAATAGCCAAGAAAAGCTGTCGTTTTTGTACATGCTGCACAAATTCCATCCACATAGACGCAAAATACATGCGTTTCTATCGGTTTTTCTTGCTTTTTATGGGAAAACCGCCTCTTTTTTAATTTATTACAAAATGAAAACAACTTTTATCTTTGAAAATTTTCTGTCGCGCGCGCTTTGGTGCTGCAAAGCAAAAAGGCGCTCACCCGTTACATTTACGGGTAAACGCCTTTGCTTTGGTATCAGGATACCCCTTTTGTCAAAAAAATACAAGATGTCAAAATGAAGCATCCCTTTCACACAGCCTGTCTCAATTTTTTGCACATTTGCACAAAAACAGGCCGCTTTTTCCGGAAAAAAGCCTCTTGCAAGCGTGGGTATTTCCCTATATAATGGGAGGAGCGAAATAACTTTTCATTTTTAAGAAAGGGAGCCTTTTTTATGAATTATGAAAATATGACCCGCCGCCGGGTGCTCTGCTTCGGCGATTCCAACACCTACGGCTATGACCCTGCCCGCGACGGGCGCTACGGCGACGATGAGCGCTACCCGATGGTGCTGCAGGACCTGCTGGGCGACGGCTGGAGCGTGGTCGAGGAGGGGCTGCCCGGGCGCACCGCCGTGTTTGACGACCCTATTACAGAAGGTATGAACGGGCTGCGGGTCATCACACCGATCCTGATGAGCCACGCGCCGCTGGACACCGTGACGATCATGCTGGGCACGAACGACAGCAAGGCGCGGTTCGGCTGCAATTCCCATCTGATCTCTCTGGGCATCGTGCGGCTCGTCAAGAAGGCCCTGCACACCGAATGCTGGCGCGACAACGCCAGGCCGGACGTGCTCGTCATCGTTCCGCCGTCCATCACGCCGGAGTACGACCACCTGATTTTTAAAGATGCCATGGGCCCCGGCTGCCATGAACGCTGCGCCGGCATTGCCGCCCAACTGGAGCCGATGCTGAAGGACATCGCCAATGTGCGGTTCCTGGACGCCAACACACTGCCCGGCGCGGGCTGCTCGCCCCTTGACGGCATGCACATGACCGTCCAGTCCCACAAAGTCCTGGCCAAAGCCTTGCAAAAGGCGCTGACCGGGGATACACTATAAGTAATAGCAGCGGCCAGCCTCCTTGCCTCCCTCTGCGAGGGAGGTGGCCCCGCAGGGCCGGAGGGAGAGAACCTTGCGGTTATCTGAAGTCTTTCAGGCAATGGCACAGTTCTCTCCCCCACCGCCTGCGGGCGGAGCCCCCTCGCAGAGGGGGCCAAGTTCCGCAACACACCACAGCAGAAAGGACCCTCCATCATGGCAGAGCAAAGTTTTTGGGATATGCTGCGCACCAAGCGCGACAGCCTGACGAAATCCGGCATCATCGTTGCGGATTACCTTATGCAGCACGCAGAGGACGCACAATACCTGTCGATCTCATCGCTGGCAAAGGCCTGCGGTGTGGCAGAGGCTACGATTTTCCGTTTCTGCCGCGCCCTGGGCTTTGACGGCTATAACGAGATGAAGATCGCGCTGGCAAAGGCCACGGCCACGGCGATGCCGGTCTCGCTCAAGCTGGAGCCGGGCGTCGACACCCAGACGCTCTGCACCCACGCCTACAACACCGCCATCGAGGCACTGAACGGCACCCGCAGCGCGCTGGACCCCGAGTCGGTGGACCGCGCGGCCACGCTTTTACAGCGGGCACGGCAGGTGTTCTTTTTCGGGCAGGGCGGCAGCTATATACTGGCCTGCGACATCTGGGCGCGGTTCTCGATGCTCTCCACCAAGTTCCGCACGGCAGGCGACAGCCACATGCAGGCCATCGCCGCCAGCCTGATGGGCCCTGAGGACGTCGTGGTCTTTGTCTCCTACTCCGGCGCAACGCGGGATATGATGGACACGCTGCATCTGGCCAGAGAGAACGGTGCCAAGGTCATCCTGCTCACCCACTACAGCGACGCCCCCGGCGCAGCGCTGGCCGATGTCGTGCTTCTGTGCGGTGCCAAAGAAAGCCCGCTCGACTCCGGCAGCATGCCGGTCAAGCTGGCCGTCCTCTTTGTGGCGAACGTCCTCGTCCTGCGCTACACGCTGGACAATCAGGAGCTTGCCAACCTCTCCCTCTCCCGCACAAGCCGCGCACTGGGGAGTAAGCTGCTGTAATATAAAGGCAATACCGCATAATTCTAAGTGCCGATACGGCGAGCGAGGTGCGGCAGATGCTAAGCCAAAAGCGCAGATAATACTTTGTGTATTATCGAGCATTTTGGCAACGCAGATGCCGTGCCGCAGCCGCCGGAGCGGTGCTTAAGCCGTAAGGCGGGAATTATGCGGTATTGCCTAAGCACAAAGCAGCCCGTGAGCACTGTCGCTCACGGGCTGCTTTTTATTGCTGCACCTGTAATGTCCGATGCAGCAGCATTTTTAAATTCTCCGGCAGGCCGCTCTGTATCCCGCACTCCGCGGTAAAGCACAGCCCGATCAGGCCGCCGACAACGGCGGAAAAGATCGCGGTGCAGCAGTATTCCAGACTTACCGCGGGGTCGATCTCCCCCGCAGCCTGCAGGCGTATGAGCAGCGTGCGCATGATGTCCCGCAGCTCGTCCGCACAGGCGGGCACAGACTCGCACTTTCCCGGCGTGCCCAGCGCCTGGGCAATCATCTTATAATCGCCCATCCGGTTGGCAGCAATGTCCTGCAAATAGGCTACCGTCCGCTCCTCCAGCCCGGCCAGCGTGCGGCAGTCGGCAAACAGGACGCGGATGCGTTCGTTTTCCCGGGCAAAGCAGTATTCGGCCAGACCCTGCAGGATCTCCTCCTTTGAGGAAAAATAGCCGTACATCGTACCTTTTCCAATTCCTGCCGTGTCGGCCAGCTGCTGGATGGTCATAGCGGCGGGGCTGACGCCCCGGGCGACCAGCTGCAGGGCAGCCTCGTAGACGGCAGCCTTGCGGGCTGCATGGTTATCCATTGTCATGGTCGGCCTCCTTTTTCTCCCCGTCGTTTTCCTCCGGCACACGGGCCGCGCGGCTCAGATCCGGGCGGCGTGGCGCGGATGCAGCCTCGGCGGCGCGGCGGGCGGCGAACTCTGCCGCAAACTCGGCCGCATCGTCGGGCAGGTCGTCCAGACCGTCATCACCGACGTCAATATTGACCGGCGGCCTGCGGTAGAACAGGTCATACAGCACAGGCACGACGAACAGCGTCATCAGCGTGGCGTAGCTCAGACCGCCGATGATGACAATGGCCATGCCGGTGCTCATCTCGCTGGCCATGTCGGTGCCGAACAGCATCGTGACCATCGCCAGCACCGTCGTCAGCGTCGTCATCAAAATCGGGCGCATACGGGTGCGGCCCGTCGCCACAAGGGCGTCGGTGCGCTCCAGCCCGCCGATGCGCAGTTGGTTGGCGTAGTCCACAAACACAATGCCGTTGTTGACGACGACGCCCATCAGGACCAGGAAGCCCATCAGCGAGATCAGCGACAGCTGCTCACCGGCAGCCATCAGGCCGAGCATACCGCCGGTGAAGGCCAGCGGGATCGTGAACAGAACAATGAACGGCGACAGCAGGCTCTGGAACTGCGCCACCATGACAAAATAGACAAAAGCCAACGCCAGTGCAAGCATTTTTGCCATCTGGCTCAGCATCTCTGTGACCTGGGTCGTCTCACCGGCCAGCTCGGCGGTCACGCCGTCGGGCAGGTCCAGTGCGGCCAGCTGCGGCTCCAGCTCGCGGGAGAGCAGCGTCGTGTTGTAGCCGTCGGCGGTCTCACTCGTCACGGCCAGCTTGCGGGAGCCGTTCTCGCGGGCAATCGTCGTATAGCCCGCCGTCGTGGTGCGGGTCGCGAACTCACCGAGGGTGTGCGTCTCCTTTACGCTGCTGCCGTTTTCGTCGGTAGTCGTCGTCTCGAACTCCATATTGAAAATATCGTCCAGCGTCGGCGTGTCGGTCTTATCGACGATAACGACGCTGTAGCTGTCGCCGCCCGCCTTCAGCGTCGTGGCGGTGGTGTCCGTCGTCAGCTTGGCGGCGATCTGCTGGTAGACCTGCGCGACGGTCAGACCCATCCGCATAGCCTTGTCCTTGTCAATCGTGATGTTGATCTCGGTGTCGCCGGCGTCCTGGCCGTCGGTGACGTTTTGGATACCGTCGATGCCCTCCATCAGCGCCATGACCTGCTTGCCCGCGGCGGCCAGGTCATTGAGTTCGCTGCCGTAGAGGTCCACCTCGATGCCGGAGCCGGACAGCGCACTCATGTCCATCATGCCATTGGAGTTCACTTCAATTTCGCAGTTTAGATCTGCTGTTTTGCCGTAGATCTCCTGCTCCACGACCTTGGCCTTGGGTGCCTTGTCGCCCAGCAGGACGTAATAGGTAAACGTGGTGTTGTCGGTGGCAGCATTGCCGCCGGCCATGGCGACCATATTGTTGGAACCGCCCGACATCGCGCCGACGGTGTCGACGCCGTCCACGGTCATGACCGCGTCCATGACGCTGTCCGCCGTGGCGAAGGCGTCCTCCTTAGCCGTATCGTCAGGCACATTGACCGTGATGGTCAGCTGGTTGCTGCTCATGTCGGGGATCATGACGATGCCCATGGTAGCGACGCGCCAGACCGACACCCCCAGCAGCGCAATGGCCAGCGCCAGCGGCACAGCCTTGCGGCGCAGGCAGAAGCGCAGCAGCTTTTCATAGCCGTTCAGCACCTTGTCGAACAGCGGGTGCTTGATGTCCTTCTGCTTTTTCAGCACGGTGGAGCCCGCGCAGGGCACAACGGTCAGCGCCACAACAAGGGACGCCAGCAGACTGAAGGTGATGGTCCAGGCCATGTCGCTGAGAAGCTCGCGCACCATGCCGGTGGTGAACACCAGCGGCAGAAAAACGCAGATCGTCGTCAGGGTGGAGGATATGATGGACCCGGCCACCTGACGCGCGCCCTGCACCGACGCGCGGGCGGCGGGCACGCCGCGGCCCCGCAGACGGTAGATGTTTTCAATGACGACAACCGAGTTGTCGACCAGCATGCCGACGCCCAGCGCCAGGCCGGACAGCGACAGGATATTGAAGGTAATGCCGGTGAAATACATCAGCACAATGGCAAACAGCACGCTCAACGGCATACTGATGGCCACGACGATGGTCGGGCGCAGGTCCTTCAAAAACAGCGCCAGTACGATGATGGCCAGCGCCGCGCCCTCGATCAGGTTGGACAGCACGCTGTTGACGATGAGCTTGATATAGTCGCCCTGGTCCATGATGGGCGTCAGGTGCAGGCCCTCGTTTTCGGCCATCATCGTTTCCATCGCCGCGCTGCTGGCGTTGGAGACCGTCGAGGTGGACGACGTCGAGCTCTTGTACAGCGACAGCAGCACGGCGCGGTTCTTGTCCACCTTGGCGTAGGCGTCGTCGGCGTTGTCGGTCATTTCGACCTCGGCCACATCGGACAGGCGCACGTCGCCGATGCCGTCGATATTGCAGAGCACCATGCTTTTCAGCTCGTCCGCGTCGGCAAAGGCATCACCGACCTTGACGATGTAGCGGTTGTCGTCGCCGTCACCGCCCTCGATATAGCCCGCGGGCATCGAGAAGTTCTGCGCATAAATGAGCTGCTGCAGCGTCGTCATGTTCAGCAGCTGGTCCAGATTCGCGCTTTTCAGCGCCTCCTCGCGGGCGGACTCGTATTCCTCCTGCGCGGCCTCGAGCTGGGTCTTGCCGGCCTCAAGCTGGGTCTTACCGCTGGAGACCCGGAACTCGCCCAGCTGCAGCTGGGCCTCGGTGCCGCTCAGCAGCAGCTGGACGGCCATATCGGCCATGGCGGGGTCTACCGCCTCGTCGCCAAGGCTTGCCAGCATTTTTTGCAGCTTGTCGCGCTGTTCATTCAGCTGGGTCAGCATTTTCTGTGCTTTGGTCAGCTGGTCGCGCAGGGCGGCGGCGGTGTCGTTCAGCGTCTGCTGCAGCGGCTGCATACCGTCGTTCAGCGCAGTCTCGGCCTCCTGCCGCGCAGTCAGCAGCGTCGTGGCGTTCTGCAGGGCGACCTTCGTCGTGGAGAGCGTTGACAGATTGCCGCTCAGCTCGCTGACGCGGGCGCGGCGGGCGGCGTTGCCGTCGATGACGGCCTGGGCCTGCGCCTGCTCGGCGCGCTTGGCGTCGATCTGCGCCTGTAAATCGGCCCGTTCGGTCTCGTCCTCGGTGTTGTTGAGGGAGTCCTGCAGCGACGCGATCTCCACCTCCAGCGCCTGAATGCGGGCGCTCATGGCCGCATACTGGGCATCTAAGTAGGCCGCAGTCTGCTCCACCGTCATATTCTGCTCCAACAGCCCCTCGTCTGCGGCGCGCTGGCGGATGGCTGCATCCGCGCGGTCGATCGAGTTGACCATCGCGCCCATCTTGTTCAGGTCGCTCTTGGCTTCGGCCAGATTGGCCGGGAGCGCATCGGCGTTATACTGCGGGTCGTAGGAGGCCAGCACCGTCTTGCAGCTGGCAAACAGTGCATCGTCGATGGGCAGCGTGACCTCGGGCAGGGTCGTGCTTGTATTTTTGGCGTCCTCCAGCTTGCGGTTTGCCTCGTCCAGGTCGGTCTGTAGGCTGGCGATCTTCTTTTCCAGCTCGGGGATCTGCTTGTCCAGCTCGGTGATGGCGTCCCGCAGCCGGGTCGTCACGTCGGCCTTCTGGCTGTTCAGCTGGGCCTTGCCTGCGTCCAGCTGGGCCTGGGCGGCGTCCAGTTCCTTCATGCCATCGTTGATTTTTTTCTTGTTGGCATCCAACTCTTTTTTGGCATCGGCCAGGCGGTCACTGACCTTGACCAGCAGCTTGTCGTTGACAGCGTCGATCTTTTCCTGGTCGAGCGTGATCCGCACCGACTTTTCTACCAGGCCCGTCGTGGACACGCTGGCCACGCCGTCCACGCGCTCGAGCCGGGGCAGCACGTTTTCGCTGACATAGTCGGACAGCTCGTAAATATCCATGCCGTCGTAGTCCACGGCAATGTACTGCGTCGCCATCATGTCCGGGCTGATCTCCATCAGCGTCGGCGTGGACGCCATGTCGGGCAGCGCGTCGCCGAGCTGGTTCACGGCGGTGCTGGCCTTGACCATGGCGCTGTCCATGTCGGTGTCGTCCTGGTATTCCAGAAAGAGCAGGCTGTAGTTTTCATTGCTCTGGCTCGTCACGTTCTTGACGCCGTTCAGCGTCGAAAGTGCATTTTCCAGCGGCTTGGTCACGTCGGCCTCGACCTGCTCGGGGCTGGCGCCGGGGTAGGTCGTGATGACCATCAGGTAGGGCAGGTTCATGGCGGGCAGCAGGTCCGTCTGGATGCCGGTCAGGCTGACAAAGCCCAGCACCAGCACCAGAATAACCGCCACCAGAATGGTAAATGGCTTTTTAACGCTGTATTTCGGCATGGAAGTGTTCCCTTTCTTTTCCGACCGACCGGTCAGTCGGATTTATTATAGCATCCTGACCGCCGGTTGTAAAGGGCTGCGCGTCCAGCGCGCCATGGAGCTGCTAAGGGCATCGGCATCCGCCCGATGGCCTACGCCCAGGCGCTGGTGCGAAGGCCCTGCACTGAAATTTGCATCCTAAAAAAGAACCGACAAAAGCTCGTTGAAACTTATCGTTTCAACGAGCTTTTGTTGAGTTTTGTAGTGTTGTGTGCCAAGGTTCAGAACGGATTTTGTCCCATGCGTACACGGGAAGTAGATCACCCTCTGCACGCCGCCGTTGATGACGGTGATGAGGACGAACGCCGCCAGAAACAGCGTGATGGCAAACGCTGCAAAGCAGCCCATTGCCTCCATAGCTTACCTCAGCCTTGCGCAGGCACGGTCAGCTCCGCGCTGTATTCGCCGTCGGAAGCAGCAATCGTCATGGCGTCGCCGTCCCCCATGCGGACGATGGCAAGAGCCTCGCCGTAGTAGGTATCGGTTTCGCTGTCCAGATAGCTGTGCTTGTTGAAGGGGCAGGCGCTGCCCAGCCCCACCAACGTGCCGCCGCGCATCTGTACCTGAATATTGCCGCGCGCCAGCGGCTTGGTGATGCCGTTTTCATCGGTGTAGCGCAGACGGATGTAGCACAGATGCCCCGGTTTTACAGTAGGCTCTTCGGCGTCCAGCGTCAGGCGGGTCGTGCCGCCGGCACTTTGCAGCTTGCAGCGACCAATTTCGTGATCGGCAGCGTCATAGCTGACGGCTTCCAGCGTGCCGCTCTCGTAGGGAATGCTGAACCTCGCCAAGCAATCGTTTTTCAGCGTTTTGCTGCCCACCGTGTGACCATTCAACACCAGCTCCACGCGGGCGGCGCGGGCGTAGACCTGCACGTTGGCCTTGCGCCCCTCGCAGCCGGTCCAGCTCCAGCTGGGCATGGCATTCGTCATCTTCCACGCACTGGGGCTGTGGCGGTCTCCGGTATGGTTGATCGGACAGACGGCGATATAGGGGCCGTTGTCGGCCTCCAGCGCCACGCGGGTATAGAGGGCTTCGCCCAGCGGCTTGCCGGTCAGGTCGATGCGCCCCGAACCCGCCGACACCCAGCCCGGACCTCCGTCGAAGGTCTCGGCGTAGTCGGCGTACTCCCACGAGCCGACCATGACTTCGCCCAGGTAGTCCATGCCCGCCCAGACAAAGTCACCCACCAAGCGGGGCTCCTGTTTGGCCAGCTCGCGGAATTTATAAGCATTGTTGCAGAAGGTCTCGCTGCCCAAAATCAACCGCTGCGGGTACTTTTTCAGGTCGTGCTTATAGCGGTAGATGCCGTAGTTGTAGCCTGCAATGTCCATGTTGGCAAAGGCGTCACGGGTCTTGACGTCGCAGCCGTGCAGGGTCGCGCCGCGCTTCATGAACTCATCGCCCAGCAGCCCCGCCAGATTGTTGAAGAACTGACTGCCGACTGCCTTTTTCTTGGCAGCCTTCTCGCCGCGCTGTTTGGCTTTCTCGGCACGCTCGGCTTCTTTTTTTGCCTTTTCGTCGCTGTACACGCCGAAGCCGATGGAGCTTAAAAAGTTGAAGAAGATGTTCACGCCGCAGGTCACCGGGCGGGAATCGTCCAGCCCGTGCAGGAAGTCTGTCATCTCTTTGGTCAGGGCGATGCCGCGCTTCTGGGCAGTCTCGCTGACCTCGTTGCCGGTGGAGTAGAGCACCACGCAGGGGTGGTTGTAGTCTTTTTCCACCATGTCGGTCAGATCCTGACGCCACCACTCATTGAAATAATCCACGTAGTCATGCTCTGTTTTATGGATGTACCAATGGTCGATGTACTCGTCCATGACAAGCATACCCTGGCGGTCGCACTCGGTCAGCAGCGCCTTGGAGCAGGGGTTGTGCGCTGAGCGAATGGCATTGTAGCCGTTCTCTTTCAGCAGGCGTACCTTGCGTGCCACGGCGTCGGGGTCACAAACTGCGCCCAACAGACCATTATCGTGGTGGATGCACGCACCCTGGATGATGTACCGCTTGCCGTTGAGCAGGAAGCCATCCGTACCCCACTCGACCTTGCGGACACCGAACGTCTCGGTCACCTCATCATCGGCAAAGTTGACGCGGCAGGTGTACAGGTTGGGCGTTTCGGGTGTCCAGAGGCGGGCGTTATCAAGGGTCAGGGTAAATACGGCCTCGCCGTCGCTCTCCTGCTGCATGGCGGGCAGGTCGTCCACCGTCAGGCGTACCGTGCCGGGGGCGGTGGTCTTTACGCGCACCTCCACAACCGCCGGGGCAAGCGACAGCGTGCGTATCTTCACGCCGTTCAGTGCGATATGCGCACCCCTTGCCGTCCAAAGCTGCACCGGGCGGTAGATGCCCGCGCCGGAATACCATCGGCTGTTGGGCTGGTCGGCGTTGCGGGCAATGACCCGCAGCTCGTTCTCACCCGAATGCAGGTAGGGGGCGCAGTCCACGTAGAAATTGGTGTAGCCGTAGGGGCGGAACGCTGCCTTTTGACCGTTGAGCCAGACCTCGGCATTATGGTAGACGCCCTCAAACTCCAGAATGTGGGTGTCTGCCAGCTCGTTTTCCGGCACAGTCAGGGTGCGCCGGTATTCGTAGTCATATCCCTCGTACCAGCCGGTATTGGTGCCGCCCGCGCTCAGGGCGGTGCGGGGCTCGGCCAGCATGGCATCATGGGGCAGGGTCACCGTTTTGCCGGGTGCGGTATCGCCCAAATGGCGGCAGGTCCAGCCGGTGAGAAGGGATGTTGCTTTCATACAAGATCCTCGCTTTCAAGGTTATCCATAGAAAAAAACGCAGACGACTTTCCTTTTCTGTTGTCTGCACTATATCACAATGTACAGCAAAAAGGGGATTCACTACGTGAACGGTCGTTTTTCCTGCGCAAGCCGCCTGCGGCATTGGCGAAATAGACAATCGAATCATGCGCTTTATGTGCAGGTTGCTTAAAGCAAAAAACAGCCCACCAAAATGGGCTGTCCGGGTTATTTCTGCTTGATGGGAAACAGCACCTTTAATGTGAACTGGTTCTCCTGGGTGGTGATCTCGGCGGTGCCGCCGTATTTTTCGGCGGTGTCGTAGATGCTCTTTAGACCGTAGCCGTGGTAGCGGGCGTCGGACTTGGTAGTTTTTGGCAGGTTGCCGTCTGCTTGGAAGGCACCGTCGTAGGTGTTTTCGACCCGGATCCACAAAAAGCTCTTTTGCCGTGCCACCACCAGATGGATGAGTCGCTGCTCGCTGTCGGGCAGCTTTTCTACACTCTCGATGGCGTTGTCCAGCGCATTGCCGAACAGCGAACACAGGTCCATCGTATCCATAAAATCCAGCGCCGCACCGTCTGCCACGCAGGTCAGCGTGATGCCGTGCTGCTGGCAGTACAGGCTTTTGCTGGTCAGGATCGTGTCCAGCACCTCGTTGCCGGTCTTGTTCTGCGCCTCATAGCTGCGGATCTCCTGCTCCATCGCGTCGAGGTAGTGGGCCTTTTCCTCTGAGGTCTCGCTGCGCAGCACGGCGATCTGGTGCTTGAGGTCGTGATATTTTTTATTGATAAGGTCAATGCTGTCCTGCGCCGAGCGGTACTGTGCGTACTGCGCCTGCAAGACGTTCTGCAAAGCGTCGCGCTCCTTTTTGCGGCGGTACTCCACCAGCTGCATGTGGTGCGCAAACAGAATGGCCATGCCGCCCAGGTCTACCAGCGTGCGGATGTTGTAAATTTCCGCCGTCATCTTGCCGGAAAACGGCGTGTCCGGGCTTACATAGCTTAAATTGCTTGCCGCATAGACCGCCACACCGATGAACAGTGTGCTGAGAAATTCCTTTTTGTGGACGTGCAGAGACGAGGTGTTGTCATTATAATTGCGTTCCAGCGCGAATACTACGCCGTATACTGCGGCATAGACGACCGCCAGAATGCCCACGCGCACACCAACGCCCGGCGTGCCATGCTGCCCGGCCATATAGTAGTAGAGCTGCCATTCCAGCGAGGCGGCCAGTTCCCCCAAAATAAACGCGCGGACGCAGTAATACCCCGCGCTCCGGGCGGGCACGTCGGCCTGCATTCGGATGTACAGATACATGATCAAGATGGATACCGCAATGCAGGGCAGAAACCAGAATTGCGGCACCTGCGCCGTTGCCTGCATAAAGACGCCGAGCAGCAGCAAAAATACCGCGTGGATCGCATACCGCCGCCAGCCAGCTGTACGCTTGGGCAGGAAGAACAGATATAAAAGGCAGGCCAGCCAGTCCGCCAGCGCGGTATACAGGCGGGGAATGTTGCCCAGAACTTCCGTTTCCATCAGATGGTTTCCCCCATGTAGTGGTTGAGCGCCGCCAAAAATGCCTTGCGCTTGGCGCGGCTGATCTGCACCCGATCACCGTTGACGATGGCGTCCTCGTCCTGGATGCCGTCCACGTGCTCCAGATTGACAAGGTACGCCTTGCTGCTGCGGAAGAAATTCTCCGGCGGCAGCTTCTGCTCCACATCGCGCATGGAGCCGGTGGAATGCACCTCGCCCTGCTTGGTGTGGAACAGCAGGTCGTGGTCGCAAATTTCTACATAATAAATGTCGGAGACATCGAGCTTCTGCACACCGCCCGCGCAGGGCACCGTGAGGAAATGCTTCTGGCGGCGTCCCAGCAGCTCCCGCACATGGTTCATCCGCTGGCAGAAAGCGTAATAACTCAGCGGCTTTAAGATATAGTCCAGCGCCTGCACCGCGTACCCCTTGATGGCATACTGCGGCGAGTTGGTGATGAAGATGATAAGCACCTCCGGGTCAGCGCGGCGGATCTCCTCGGCTGCTGACATACCATCCATGAAGGTCATCTCGATGTCCATCAAGATCAGGTCATAGCCGCCCTTATAGCCCAGCGCGATCTCGTCGCCATCCGAAAAATGCGTAATTTGAAAATGGCAGTTTTTCTCCTGCTGGTATTTTTCCAGATACGAGTCCAGCACTGCCCGATCCTGCGCGCTGTCCTCGACTACTGCGATGTAGTTCACGAGAATTCTCCTTTTGAGAGCAAATGAATGCGTTTATCTGCCGACTGCTATGCTGCTTGCCTTTCATGGCTATAGGCTCTATCTGATAAGTATTATACAGATTCTTTTCCGAATTTTCAATAAATCATGGTTCTGCTTATCCGCCTTGATTGCCCACGCTTTGGGCGGGAAGATGTTTTACATGGCATAGCGTTTGATTACCCATAAACGCATTTCCGGGGCGTCCCATCGAGGAATGCGGACACCCGTCTCACAGGGTTTTCACGCAGGGAAAGCCCGCACAAATAACTAAGGCAGCACCGCACAATTCCCGCCTAACGGCTCAAACACCGCTCCGGCGGCTGCGGCACTTAGAATTATGCGGTATTGCCCCTGGAACCAGAAAAGCCCCGGCCTTTTCTGGCCGAGGCTTCAGCGGGTCGAAAAACCTCCCTCTGCGAGGGAGGTGCCCCGAAGGGGCGGAGGGAGAGAACCTTGTCATAGCCCGAAATATTTCGGGCAGCCGTACAGTTCTCTCCCCCACCGCCTGCGGGCGGAGCCCCCTCGCAGAGGGGGCTAAGGGGTGAACACACCTTTTTCGACAGTCTAAAGCCCCGGCCTTTTCAGGCCGGGGCTTGATGGTTGCGGAGCAGAATGTGATCTGTTCGCTTCCGCTGACAGGGAGGGCAATCCGCTTAGGGTTCCACCCGCACCGTCAGGCGGGAGGCGTGCAGCCCACCGTGGTATACCCGGTTATGGGCCACCACGGTCCGGGCGGAAGCAAAACCTTCCCGGGTGTTGCTGTTGGGGAAGATGAAATTCTTGGCGCTGGAGGTGACAGTCACCCGGATGCGGTGGCCTTTCCGGAAGCAATTGGACAACTTGGTGGTGCGGATCTTCAGGCAGACGATCTCGCCTTCCTGCAAAAACTCCGACCGGGCAAAGCCATTACGGTATCGGGCGCTGAGCAGGCCATCCGCCAGTTTGATGGACCGGCCGTTCTCATCCACGTCGGTAACACGCACCACAAAGTCGGTATCCGGCGCGTCAGAAGAAATATACAACTCCGCCGTCATATCACCGGTCAGGACCAGGTCTTCCTTCAGCACAGGGGAGGTGTAGCACAGCAGGTCCTGACGCAGTTCCTCCCGGGTGTAGTCCTCCGGCACTTCGATCTCGTTCTCCGACATATCGATGATGTGCTGGGACGGATTTTCGGGGTCATAGGCGTAACCGTCGCAGTTCTCCCGCTCCGGCTTGGAAAAAGTCAGCCGCCCGTCCCCGGCAGAGGTGTTGGCATGGCCGTCACTATCCAGATACAGGTGGGTGACCCGGGTCTCGGGCACTGGCCAGTTTTCGGCGGTCTTCCATACCTCCTGGCCCAGGGTGTAGTATTCTACCGGGGCCGTCTGGTCGATGCCGTTGTCCACTTCCTTGAGGTGATGCTCAAACCAGCGGAAATACAGCCAGTCCAGATCAAAGCGCAGCGCCTGGCTGCCGAAGGATACCCCGTGCATGTCGTACTTACTGTTGCCGCTGTGCTGCCAGGGTCCCAGAATGACCTTGCGCATGCCCCGAGGGAAGTCATGGACCAGTTCCAGGGCTTCGGTGGTACCCATGCCGTTGTCGTCAAACCAGCCGGACTGGATCAGCGCCGGGATCTGCGCCCTGACGGAGCGTTCCTGCCAGTTGGACATACGCCAGAAATCGTTGTAGTCACTGGGTTCCAGCCACCGTGTGATGAAGGGCACATCGTACCCCAGAGCCTTTTTCGGCAGGTCGGTCAGGGGGCGGATGTTCAGCACTTTCTCCCAGTCATCGCGTTCCATCAGCTCAGGGTGGAAGGTTTTCTGAGACACCGCAAAGGCCCAGGCCAGCATGCCCGAGGTGAAAGACCCACCCCGGCGGGGCAGATCCACAAAGGCGCTGCCCGCGCAGACTACGCTGATCAGAGCTTTCAGGTGGGGGTTGCCGCTGGCAGCGGCTGCCCACTGTACATAACCCAGGTAGGACCCGCCCACCATACCAATGCGTCCGCTGCACCATGGCTGGGCGGCGATCCAGTTCAGAGTATCGTCGCCGTCCTCCACCTCGTGGTAGTTGGGCAGCCATTCGCCTTCACTGGCGTTTCGGCCTCGCACATCCTGTACTACCACCGCGTAGCCGCGCTGGACGTAACGGTAGTATATCTCACAGCCGTCCTCTTTGCCGTAGGGGGTGCGTACCAGCACTGCGGGCACCGGGGTACTGCAGTTTTTAGGCAGGTATACGTCGGTGGAAAGATGTACCCCGTCCCGCATGGGCACCGGGAAGGTCTGCGCATTTTCTACCGGGAACAGCTGTTCCTCCGGCCAGGTCGAGCGCCACAGGCGCAGGATGGTCTCCTCCTCGGCACCGGGTTCCACCAGCACCGTGACCATCTCCCGGGCAGGGCAGGTGACGGCGATCAGCCGCCCTTCCTTCATCTGTTTGTTGTTGGGGAATTTTACATCCCGCTGCAGGTAGCTGCAGCCGTCTTCGCTGGTGTAACGCTCGCCGCACAGGGAAACTTCCCCGGTGCCATGCAGCCCCGTCTCGTAATGGGACAGGTTCTGCCCTAAGGCGGCAAAGTCCATCTTCACAAAGAAACGGTAAAAATCCCGGTCCTGTTCAGTCAGGTCCTGCCAGTCCAGCAGCGCGCCGGTATGCACGTCCAGTTTTTGGATCTGGGGTGTGCCGTCGCCCAGCCGCAGTCTGCCGTACAGGATGCCTGAAACATATAAGTCAAAATTACGCATTTCCGTTTCTCCCGTTTTCCGTTTAGGCGCCGATGAAAGCACGGATGGCATAGGCTACACCGATGCCCACATAGTTGCCCAGGGCACCGGCCAGTACGCCCATGAGCAAGCCGATGTTGATAAGGGTCTTCCACTGGGCGCTGGAGGCGATGAGGGCGGCGGTGGGGCCATCCGAGATACAGCCCACGATGGACAGCAGCACATACTCAAAACGGACTTTCAGCAGCCGGGTGATGAGCAGGTGCAGCAAAATGGAACAGGCGATGACACAGAAGCAGAACAGGGTGATGTAGAAGGTGGATCCGAAGAACTGCTTCAGGTCCACCGCAAAGCCGATGGTCACCAGGAACAGCACCGCTACGAAAAGGCCCAGGTCAAAATTGCCGCGCAGCTTGCGGACGGCCGGCACCTGTGCCAGGATGATGGAGAAGGTGGTGATGAGCAGGATGCGGCCTGCACTGCGGAACCCTTCTCCGAATACCATCGAGGAGATGCTGGTGGCAGCCCACACGGTGCCAAAGCCGATGGCCAGCAAACAGGCGATTTCCTGGATGGACCATTCCTTGGAGGCCATCAGTTCCTCGTGATTGCCATCCCCCAGCAGCTCCGACTCGCTCATATCATAGGGCCACAGCTTTTTCAGCCATTTGGAACTCTTGTACAGGGCGGGGGCAGCAAACATCAGGATCAGCGTGGGGATGCCCACCACGTAGTCGGCGGCATTGGCCGAGGCGATGGTGTTCTTGCTGGCCTCCAGGCCTACAGCGATGGCGGTCAGGTTGGAACTGCCGCCGGTGTAGGTGCCCACGAACATACCGGCCACCTTCCAGCCCTCGTCGATTTTGTTGGCGAACAGTACGCCGAACACCAAAGCTGCCAAGCAGACGCTGAATATGGCCGAGGCCAACGCAATGACCGGTTCCTTGGATAATTTGCGCATCTGTTTCAGGTCCAGGCTCAGCAGGCAGATGGAAACGGACAACGGCACACAGTAGCCGCTGATGGCATCATAGGTAGGGCTGGAGGTAGGCACGATCCGCAGGTTGGACAGCACGATGCCCATGACGATAACCGTCAGGGCCGGGCCCAGCGTTTTGAACGCCTTGAACCGCTGCAGCCAGAATCCCAGTGCGACCGTGGCGACCATGATGAACAGGAGCGCGCCTTCGGAGGAAAAAATCGTATTCGCCATAATACACCTCTCTGCGGGTCCCGCTTAAAAATCAATATCGATGCCAAGGCCCGGTTTGTCGGACAGGGTGTAGACGCCGCCATTCACGGCAAAACCTCCGGGCATACCCATCTCGGGGTCCACGGCGTACATAAAGCTGTCGCAGTCCGCCTCGGTGATGTTCTGCTTGGCGGCAACCAGACTCACACCGGCAGCAATGGCCACCTTGGTCTCCAGCATGCAGCCCACCATGCACTGTACATGGTTTGCCTCGGCAATGGCGTTGATCTTTTCCGCCGGGTACAGGCCGCCGCACTTCATCAGTTTGATGTTGATAATGTCTGCAGCATCGATCTTGCAGGCCTTTGCTGCGTCGATGGGGGTGTGGACCGACTCATCCAGCATGACCTTCAAGTCCACCTTGGAACGCACAAAGCGCATACCGTCCAGATCCCAGCTGGGCAGGCACTGTTCCACCGCTTCCACGCCCAACTCTTCAAAGGCTTTCAGGGTGCGCACCGCATCGCTGACCGTGTAACCCTGGTTGGCGTCCACACGCAGGCGGATGTTGGGGCCCACCGCCTGACGGATCAGGGTCAGTGCCTGGATATCCTCACTCGGGTTGATGCCGGCCTTGATTTTCAGAATGGTGAAGCCATCCTTTTCCACCCGTTCCCGGGCTTCGGCGGCCATGGCTTCCGGTGTGTCAATGCCCACCGTCATGTCCGTGACGATCTGGTTCACGCTGCCGCCCAGCACCTTGTACAGAGGCTGACCCATCAGTTTGCCCTTGATATCGTACAGGGCAATATCCACCGCGGCCTTTGCCGAGGTGTTGCCTGACAGCAGGCGATCCATCATCCTGTGGATGCCCTCAACATCGAGCGGATCCATGCCGATCAATCCGGTGCGGAACAGTTTCAGCGCTTCCAGAACGGTGGCTGCGCTCTCGCCGGTCACCGGTTCAAAGGGCGCGGCCTCACCGATGCCCCACAGACCTTCGTCGGTGGAGATCTTCACCAGCACATTCAGCGAATGATCCTGTACCGCAAAAGCAATACGGAAGGGCTTTTTCATGGGGATACGGATGGTTTCTACCTTTACATCTGTGATTTTCATAGGGTTCCTCCTGCACAATAATTTTTATAATTTTTATAATTTTTTATAAATTTTACTATTTCTAAAATTTTTGTCAAGAGCTTTTCTGCTTTTTTCACATTTTTCAGGGCATTTTGTAAGATAAGCAAGAAATCATCTGATTTTCCTTGTGAAAAATTTTATAAATATCGAATATTTTCTTGCTTATTTACGTACAGGGAATTTTGTGATATACTGTAAATAAATTTTTTTGCGAAAAAGCGGGAGGTCTTATGCTGGGCGAACATGTTCGAAATATGCGGAAAAAGCGGGGAATCACCCTCAAGGAACTGGCCGAAAAGACTGGTTTGTCCATCGGGTATATCTCCCAAATCGAGCGCAATCTCACCGACCCGTCCCTGTCCACCCTGCGCAAACTCAGCGCCGCTCTGGACATCCCCACCTATCTGTTTATGGGAGGTGAGAGCAGCACCGGCCTGACAACCCGTCAGGCGGATATGATGATCCTCTCCCAGCCCAATTCCAATGTACGGTATCATCTGCTTACGCCCATGCCCAACGGAAATTTTGTACCTCAGTCGTTGGTCATACGCTTTGAGCTGGAACCCCACTGCAAGGACGGCGACCTGCCGGTGATCCATCCCAGTGAGGAAATCCTGCTGCTGGAACAGGGGCAGCTGGATGTACTGGTGGAGTCCGAGACTACCCGCCTGAACGCCGGAGACACCACTGTGGTGCAGTCCAACCTGCCCCACATCGTTTCCAACCCCGGGGATACCACAGCGGTGGGGCTGGCTGTGTTCACCCCTGCCATTTGGTTCCCCAACAACCGGCGCAGTTTTAACCGCGGCGGCGAAACCTGAATCTTCGCATAGGAATACCAAAAAGAAGTACAGCCATTGCCTGTACTTCAGACTATTGAAAAAGGTCACCGGAAGGTGGCCTTTTTCTCGTAAATGGGAAGAAAATGAGATGAATGGGGCAAGGTAATAAAAATGCCGGTGAAGAACGTCGGAAAACGAAGATAACCGGAATTTGTATCCCCGGACGGCTGCACCGCCCGTGTTCCCGACTTCCCAAAAATCACTACCCAAGCAGCCACGCTGGAAGCCGTCCTGCTGGAGGTCAAGCAGCAAATCCAAAAAGCCCTGCGCCAGTACAAGAACCCACCCATTTCTACCAAACAGGAACAGATCGTCGTGCCAAACAACAGCGTGCTGGTACTCGTCAAAGCAGGGTAACGCCACTGAATAGTTTTCAACACCACCCAGTGCGTCTGTTGAAATTTCCAGCAGGCGCACTATCTCGTGTTTACTTTTGCGCTTTTATCTGTTATGATTAAAGCGTGAAAGTTAGGTTAAGTATATGACAAAATTTGAACAGCTTGATTCCATGCTGGAACAGGGGAACGGCTACATCACGACCCGCGCGGTTACAGCGCAGGGCATCTCAAAGCCCTATTTTGCCGAATACGCCCGCAGCCGAGAACTGGAGCGTGTCGCGCATGGCGTATACCAATCACGCGATGCATGGCCGGATGATATGTATGTTCTCCACCTGCGCAACAGCAATATCATTTTTTCCCACCAGTCGGCGTTGGCGCTCCACGGTATGATGGAGCGCGAGCCGCACCACATCTATGTTACGGTCAAACAGGGTTACAACGCCACACATCTGCGCAAGCAGGGCGTGATTGTGCATACAGTTTCCCCGGAGATTTTCACACTGGGGCGGACCTCTGCCACTACCACTTTTGGCAATACCGTTCCCACTTATGACCGTGAGCGCACACTCTGCGATGTCATTCGCCAGCGGGGTGCTATGGATGTACAAACCTACCAAACTGCCATCCGCGAGTATATGCTGCCCGGTCACAAAAACCTGCGTCACCTCATCCAGTGCAGCCGCGCACTGAAAGTTGAGGATGATGTAAGACGATACTTGGAGGTGTTTTTATTATGATCAAGACCTCACGACAGCTGAAGGATAAAATCAAAAATCTGGCGCACGGCGACAGCTTGAAATCGCAGACTCTGCTGCGTACTTACATGATGGAACGCTTTTTAGAGCGTCTCGCCGTTTCTCAGTACAACAGCCATTTTGTACTGAAAGGCGGGATGCTGGTGTCCTCAATGGTCGGCCTCCAACAGCGTGCCACGATGGACATTGATACCACCGTAGTCGCCTTGCCGCTGACATTGGAGGATGCTACACGGACGATTCAAGAAATCATCAATATCGACCTGCCGGACGGCGTGGCTTTCAATTATTTACCTGCCAACTCCGCAAAATTTATCCACAAAAAGCGCCCGGATGGTTGAAAATTTCAATCGTCCGGGCGCAGTCATTTTGCCGTTTTGGGGTCATTTTGGGGTCAAAGTTACCAGCTTGTTACCACTTTTTCCATGATGCAGAAAAAAGCTCGTTGAAACTTGTCGTTTCAACGAGCTTTTGTTGGTTGCGGAGACAGGACTTGAACCTGCGACCTCCGGGTTATGAGCGCATACCGATCCGTTTCTGTACCTTAAAGATACGCTTTTATTCGAATTTTGCGTTTCTTATGTACCTTAAAGGTGCGTTATGCGTGGTTTTGCCGCAAATTTGCCTCTATCTGTTGCCACCTTAGTTATCACTTTCTAAAATTAAGAACAGCTCCTAATTTTTGTCTGTTACCCTCTGTTTCGGAAGAATTCGGCATATTGGGATTATCAAACTCTTCTACCATTTGGAGGGAAAATGAAAAATCAAGCAGCCAATAACGGCACTTTTATCCCGAAGCCCGGTTTTACTGTGGTGCAGAACAGTGTCGCCCGCGACTGGAACCTCAGCAGCGGCGCATTGGGGCTGTATACACGCATCCAAAGCTATATCACAATGGAGAACATTACCCTCACCAAAGGCAGCCTTATGGAGCGCGTGCCGGAGGGAGAATACGCCTTCAATACGGCATGGAACGAATTGAAAAGCAAGGGGTATTTGTTCATCCATGTGTATCCCGGTGAAAAGGGGCGCTTCGTCTATCAGTATGAACTGCGCCCCGACAACAGCGGATGGGACGGTGCCTACCTTTTCTACCACGACCGCAATGGCAATGTGAAAAGCACCAATCTTACACGAAACCAAACCGAAACCGCCGAACAGCCTGCTGAAAGAGCAGCCGCCGACCACCACCCCAATTACCACTCCGGTGGTAACCACCATAGTGGAAACCACTGCGGTGGAAACCGGGGCGGTAATATAAAACTAAATCATAAAGAAAAACTCATAAATACGAATCTATCAATCTCTCCTGCGGCAGAGCAGCCTGAAAGCGGGGGGAGAGATGGATGAAAACACTTTGGAAAACATAGTTCTGCCCGCGCTGACAAAGCACAAGTCCATTCCGCAGGCGTATATGGCTAAGCCCGCCCTTATGCAGACGGCAATCCACTACCTGACCGGATACGACTTCCGCCAGCGGCATCCGTACCAAGCAAACGGCGTCACGGATGACGCCCGCCAAAGCGCATTTGGGCTGCTCAATACCTGCCTTACCGAGATGTGCCGTGCCACCGGCACACAGTCGTATCGCGGCGCGCTTGTCACGGCCGATAAGGTGCTGGCTGAAATCAGCTGCGCCAGCAACGGCTGCGAGGAGGACGGATTGGAGCCGTATGTGGAGGATGTGCTGGATACCTTTTTGCAGGCAATCACCACGCGGAAGGTCAAAAACCTGCCGCAGTACATGAAATCGCTTTTGTGGGCAAGCTTTTCCACTTACAAGCTCAACACCATCAGCGGTATTACCGCGCCATACAAGGAGGTCAAAAATGTCTACGGATTACACTAACGTAAACGGGTACTTGGTTCCGTTGTTTGCCCTGCCCACGGGCAGCACACCGCCGTTGGGTAAATACGGTGCGATGCGGGCGCGTTTTCTTGACGAGCATCGCCCCTTTGAACGCGACCAAATGCTGCTGGACGGTACGCTGGCACAGCACCTTGCTGACATCGACAGCGAGGCACACAATCAGGTCAGTGCGCTGGTGCGCCGGCTTGCAGAACAGCATGGCGTCACCGAGGATCTGAAACGGCATCACCCTTTGGAATGGGCGGCGCAGATGCAAGCTTTGCAGGCGCAAGCCGAGGAAATCGTGTGCTGTGAGTTAATTTATATTTAACTCTTTTTCAGAGGGCTGTTCCCGCATGGAAATGCGGGAACGTCCCCCGCAAGCACGGCATCTTGCCGTCATGACGGCAAAACGCCCACTTGTCAGGGGAATACCCCTGAAACCCCGTCCCTCATTTTGTGACTTTTGATTCGAAGGGATATTGACACTATGATATACAGAACCAAGAAAATCACCGTGCGGCTCACCGACAAAGAGTACGCCAAACTGCGCGAGATGAGCGAAACATCCGGCTTAAAAATGGAGCCTGTCATTCGGAAGCTGCTTGTCGGTTACGAGATTCGCCCGCGCCCTAATGCCACCTACATCAAGCTCATAAAGGAGTTGTCTGCGGTGGGAAATAACCTGAACCAGATTGCCCATCTTGCGAACGCAACCGGGAAAATTACAGAGGACCAGTGGAAAGAAACGCATCAGCTTCTGGAAAAGATATGGGATTTTTGCGCGTATGAACTTTGATTTCAAAAGATTATTTGAAAAACGCCCGACTTTATATTATACTGAAAGCACCGATATTTCGCGCAAAAGGTGGTCGGAACAGATGAATATGGAGAACCTGATCGGTGAAACAACCGAATACGACAAGAAAGCGGCGCTTGAGGTAAAAAAGCCCAAAAGCTGGTGCAAGAGTGTCAGCGCTTTTGCGAACACGCTGGGCGGCGCGCTGATTTTCGGGATGGCTGATGACGGGCAGATCGTTGGGCTGACCGAACCCGACAGTGACGCCGAGAAAATCAGCGAGATCATCAAGACCCGCATGGAGCCTATCCCGGAGTTTCGGCTGCGGTTTCACAAGACCGAGGACGGCAAGGTGCTGCTGATTCTTGACGTGTTCAAAGGCGAGGAAACGCCCTACTATTACTCCGGCGACGGCACCTTAGAGGCGTTTGTACGCATCGGAAATGAGAGCGTCAAGGCATCCGCCACCGAGCCGAAACGCCTTGTCCTGCGCGGCAGAAACACCTCCTACGACTCTCAGATGACGCTTTACAGGGTGGAGGACTACGCCTTTTCCAAGCTGCGGGAGCGCTATAAGAAGTGGACGGGAAACAGCTTTGACAACAAAGACCTTGTTTCCTTCGGGCTGGCAGACGAGGGCGGATTTTTGACAAATGCCGGCGCCCTGATTGCCGATGAAAGCCCGATCCGCTGGTCACGATTGTTCTGCACCCGGTGGAACGGGCTGGACAAAAGCGGCGGCACAATGGACGCACTGGACGATGCCGAGTATTCCGGCAGTGTGCTTTCTCTGATTGAAAACGGCGAGGCGTTCATCAAGCGCAACGCCCGCATGATGTGGCGCAAGACACCCAACTCGCGGGAGGAACTGCCCGAATATGTCGAGCGCAGTTACCACGAGGCACTTGTCAACGCGCTGGCGCACCGCGATTATCTCGTCTACGGCAGCGAGGTTCACATTGACATGTATGATGACCGTCTGGAGATCTACTCGCCGGGCGGTATGCCGGACGGGTCGATGATCCAAGACCGTGATCCGCTTACCGTGCCGTCCACCCGGCGCAACCCGGTGTTGGCCGATGTGTTCAACCGCCTTGGCTACATGGAGCGCAAGGGCAGCGGCTTTGGGAAAATTCTGAACGGCTACAAAGCGCAAATCAACTACACTGAGGATAAGCGCCCTACATTCCGTTCTGACCGCTACCAGTTCACTGTTATTATGCCGAACTTGAATTACAGTGTCCCTCAAGATGTCCCTCAACGTGTCCCCCAAGGTGTCCCCCAAGATGATTTGGATGCCAAAATCCTGGCTTTAATCAAAAAAGACAATAAAATCAGCACCGAAAAACTCGGCATGGCACTGGGTGTCAGCTACAAAACCATCCGCCGCCACATCAAGGCGATGGGAAATGTCCACTACATTGGCCGCGGCTTCAGCGGGCATTGGGAAGTTGACGATTAAATTCTACTACCATATCAGAAATAATACCGGCAGGACATCGTAAGCATTGTGTCCTGCCGGTATTGGTCTTATTGGCGGCTTGTAAATGTGGGCACTACGCAACTCACCAAGTTTCGAAACCTATGATCTTCTAAAGGGAACCATGTGTCGGTGATGCTTTGCAATACGGCATTCCAGTTTACATTTTCGGGCAACATAGTTTAGACCTCCAATTCTCGCTGTTCTGTGACAATACGTTTACAGGAAAGATACGTTGCAAGGAAATAACTTCCGTAGACAAGCAGAAAAAGAACGATTGTCAGTCCGATATTGGTTGCGATATGGATGTTCATAAATTCTTCCACCACAGCCATTGCTTTGCCAATCAGGAAAGCAGAATACACGCCAGCGACGACTAGCGGAATGGCAAAGAACACGACTGTCTGCACAAAAAGCGTATGATTGATTTGTCTGTGTCCTGCACCCAGCTTTTGCAGCAAGCCATAACGATACACATTGTCGGTCGTTTCGGTAAGCTGTTTTAACGCCAGAAGTGCGGCGCAAATCAGCAAAAAGACCAACCCGATATAGCAGCAAAGGAAGCTCACCAAGGCATCAAGACCGTAGAACATCTCATACATCATGTTCTTTTCGGCATAACAATAGCCGTGTGTACTATCCAATCCAATCGGAATCATCTTTTGCAGAACTTCATTGGAATCTGCATCGGGTTTATATTGCACCAAAAGCGCATTTACATCTTTTTCAAGAGATGTGGTGACGGAATCGGGAACGATCAAGGTGCCGCGGTCATTGTTGCCAACCGACGTCATAATGTATGTTTCCTGCAAAACTTTATCTTCTGCACGCTGTAAAGTCGCCCCGCCAACCGTGATTTCCGGGTGGCTCTGCAATGCAGCAGCAACATACCGATACGTTGACATTCAATGTGTTTTCGTCTATAAATTGTTCACTCTGCCAGAGTTCATCAATAATAGCGTCACGGGGAATAATGTTGCCCTTGTTCACCATAAGCAGGCGCAAAATCCCAAGTTCATTTTTGGTAAGTGATTTTTTGTTCCCTTGATAGCTGATTTCCGCCTTGAGCAAATTTAAGGTCAAGCCTTTGTGCGTGAGAACGATGTTGTCCTGTACTTCATAGGTCCGAGCCAGAAGTTTTTGGATTCGCGCCAAAAGGATCTGTGCATTGTACGGCTTTGCAATATAATCATCTGCGCCGATGTTCAAGCTCATCAACTCGTCAAAATCGCTGTTTCTGCTGGTAAGTACAATGATAGGAAGATTGGATTTCTGTCGGATTTCTCTGCATACTTGGAAACCATCCTGATAGGGCAGATTGATGTCTAAGAGAATCAAGTTAGCCCCTGATGAAAGAGCAGCTTGCACAATGTGGTGAAAATCATCGCTGCTGTCGCATTGGTAGCCGTACTTTTGAAGAAGCTGAACAAGTTCCTCGCGGATTGCCGGTTCATCTTCTATAATGAAGATTTTCATGCTCACACCTCAATGATGATTAGCATTGCAAAGGCTTTTATACTTGGGACATTTCACGGATTGCCCAAGAAAAATCTCGACTTCCACTTATCGGAGTTTTACTTTAGGGCAATACCGCATAATTCTAAGTGCCGATACAGCGGGCGAGGTGCGGCAACTGCTAAGCCAAAAGCGCAGATCATATGGGATGTCTTATCGAGCATTTTGGCAACGCAGATGCCGTGCCGCAGCCGCCGGAGTGGTGCTTAAGCCGTCGGGCGGGAATTGTGCGGTGTTGCCTTAGGTTCAACCGTAGAAGCATGAATTGTTTGAACGCTTGGTTGTCGCTGCTGGTTGCCCATTTCTGAGTAAAAAAAGATAACCAGATTATCTTTTATAATTTTTTTGAAACCGTTCCGTTATATACTCCATCAAAATCTGGTTTCTCATAAACCACTCTGTATCTGCAATCAGGTTTGCTTGCAGTTCATCGGCAGGAGAAAGTTTCTCATGAGGAAGTTTTCCACTCAAATACGCCTTATACTTTTCGACGTTTTGTTTGACATATTCCTTGCTGGCCGATGCCGTGGCAGAATTATCCTCCCGGTTGCAGCATTCTAACGCATCCTCAAATGTGACCTTGTTCATATGTTCCTGCATATCCTTTAGTGCAGCACGGGTTTCCGCTGTTTTCTCGTTATTCGGAATTTTAATGTAGATGTCACCGTCCATTTCAACAACTTCTACTTCCTGACACTGCATTCGCATATTGTATAGAACCGCCGCTATACCTGCAGGGGAATAAGTATCAAAAGGTTGCAGCATCTGCACCGGCACGCTCAAGGCCTCGGCGATTTTTCCCAGCCGATCTTGGCGCGGCATCTTCATACCATGCTCATAGTGCCGCCAAAGCGCTGTGTTGATGCCCGCTTTTGCAGCTGCCTCCTCTTGCGTCATATCGCGGAATGTGCGCAGATAGCGCATCCGGCTACACAACAGTTGTTTGGGGTCTGTGACTTCTTCCGTATTAAGCGGGAGATTGTGCTTAAACTCGTCAAACAGACAATTCTCCGGGTCGTTGATAAAATCGCTGGGTCTTAGGATTTCTTCCGATTTGCTCATTCTGCAGCCGCCTTTCTGCGCCTTTAAGATACGCTTTCATTGTAACAAGGTTACGCGGCTTTTGCAAGAAGGCCGGTTCTCTGAAAAAATATTTATGTAAAGTCAGTTGAAATTGTTGACAGTATCTTAAAGATACGATGTAATACGGATACAGCAAGCGTATTTTTAAGATACTCTTGTATGGCACCTTGATAATCCAATATGCCAAAACTTCCGAAACAGCTTTCGCATCTGTAAAACGCGAGAAAGGACCTCCTTTATGAACCGTATCCGTACCATTCAAGGCGCAGCCGATGAACTGCGCAAACGTGATCCCGGCTGTGCCATCAGCGCACACAACATCCGTCAGTTGGTGCTGCACAAGGAAATTCCCAGCCGTAAAGCCGGGTCAAAGTATCTGGTGGCGCTGGACGATGTAGAACGCTATTTCGGACTTACCCTTGACGAAAACGAACCGAACCATGGCATCGGTTGAGAAACGCTACAATAAGTCCGGAACCCTTATTCCTTTTAGTATCTACGTTTTTCACGGGAGGGATGAATTTGGCAAGCAACTCCCACCTTTTATCAAAACCGTCCGTGTTCCGCCGGAATTGAACGCGCGGCAGATCGAAACGCTGATCCAGCGCGAAACCGTCCATTTTGAGGAGGAGCGCGAGCTTATCACAGCCCGTGAAAAAGAAGAAGCGGCAAAAGCCGCCGAACCGAAATGCATATCGTTCGAGGATTTTGCCGTTAAGGTTATGGAAATTAAGGAGCGCACCGGCAAGGAGAAAAGCACCCTCGCACGATATCAGGATATGCTGGATCTCTGGCAGGAAAGCGGCTACTTGTTTACCAATGAGTACGGTGGACCTATGAATCCGGACAACATTACACAGTATCTGAACCGCATGGGGGACAGGCTGCAAAAGGAAAACCCGAATTTTCCCCACCTGAACCCCCCACGCCTTCCGCCATGAGGTGGCATCCATCCTTGTGGCGAACGGTACAGACATTGTGACGACAGCTGCCTTTATCGGTGACAAACCCGCCACCGTATCCGAGCGTTACGCCCACATCATCGACTCTGCCAAAATCAGGGCGGGGGACACCCTGAGCAGCGTGATTTTCGGAGATGGTAACAAATGAGTTACCACTTTTCTTTTTTGCGGTCTGCAAAAGAAAAAGAACGGTAAAACTTGACGTCTTACCGTTCTTTGCTGGTTGCGGAGACAGGACTTGAACCTGCGACCTCCGGGTTATGAGAAATCTAAAATTTGTGCGTTGGTCTGCTGTTTTGTTGGGTTTTGTGGTGTTGCGTACCAAGGCTCAGAATGGGTTTTGTCCCATGTGTACAAAAGGGTGCTGCATCGTGCTGACCCGTTCCAAACTCTTTTGGGGGCAGTTTTGGGGGCAAATCTGCAAGACAGATTCTCATACGCACCGATTAAATACATGCGCAGCTTTGGTTCCATTGAGAAATGCGGGTACTTATATCACAGGATTTACGCAAGTGAAAAGCCCGACGAACCGGTATATAAGTTTTACTCTCCGGCAAGAAGTTGTACGCAGGTGCCACGCCACAGCAGCCCCCGCACACCGCCTCCGTCGCCGCGAGAAACGCCCTTGTTTGGGCGCATTCAAACCGCATCGGCACGGTGGCTGTCCCGCCAAATACCGCCCTAAATTCCCCGCCTTTGGGGCTTTCTTACCCAAGAATGGCTTTTCCTGTGCAGGCTTTGCCCAGACGGGTTTCACCTGTACAGGAAAAGCCTGCACAAATAAATACTAAATAAATTAAATACTAAAAAAGCAAATATGAATCCTATCTTATCCGCAAAACATAAAATTCGGATTTTTATGCTGTAATCCTACAGTGATGCGTACAACTTAACACCGGAGAGTACAACTTGCGATTGCAGTTTTCATGTTGGGCGTAGTATAATTTATACAGACTCACCGCTTATCAGCTTGGTTCATGGCGGTTAGCACCTGCTCAAACAGCGGGCGCATGGATTCTCCGTAGGCAAGCAGGGCTGTAATAGGCTCGTCTTTCACATACTCCAACATCGGATTTTCCAGAAATTCCGGCGCGTACTGCCGGAAAATCGCCTGTGCAGCCGGATGCCCCAAAATGATATGCAGCGGGGTTTCCAACGAATAGCGGTCTATTTCCAAGCTAGTTTCGGTGGCATACTCATAGCGATAGCTGCCACTGCCCAAGGTCAGCGTCTCGGTCTGTTCTGGAAGAGTCAGCTCGGCGGTGGTGTTGGCGGGTATTGTGGTATTCAGCGTGATCTTGCCGCCCTCGCACCGCCACGCAATGGCGATTTTGCCGTAGACACTCTCGTATGTCAGCTCGGCGTGGGTAATGCCCTTGATAAACTGCGGGCGCAGGGCAAATTTCTTGTAACCGGGCTCCAGAATTTCCAGTCCGCACAGCTTGGTGTACAGCCAGTTGCCAATCGAGCCATAGGCGTAGTGGTTCAGGCTGTTCATGTTGGCGGGGTTGAAGCTGCCGTCCGGGTGGATTGAATTCCAGCGCTCCCAGATGGTGGTGGCACCCATCTTGACCTCATACAGCCAACTGGGGTCGTCCTCCTGCAGAAGCAGCCTGCCGGCAAGGTCGTGCCTGCCGTTTTCGGACAGGGTCAGGCAGGCAAACGGCGTGCCGATAAACCCGGTCAGCAGATGCGTTTTATGCGTACCTATGTTCTTTTCCAGCGCGTCCAAAAGGCGCGGGCGGAATTCGTCCGGCACCATGTTAAAGCGCAGTGCAAGAATCAGGGCGGTCTGCGTTTCGCTGACAAGACGCCCGGTGGGGGTCACATACTCGGCGCGGAATGCCCGCACAAGCTCCTCACGACGGCGGCTCCAGCGGTGCGCGTCCTCGGTGTACTGCAAAACGGAGGCAGTGTCCGCAAGGATCTGCAGGCTCCACGCAAAGCAGACATTGGCGGTAAAGTAGTCATCCGTCGCACCCTTTCGCTCATCACCCAAGGCATTCGCCTCGGCGTCAAGCCCCAGCCAGTCGCCGTACTGGAAACCGGTCTGCCACAGACCGTTTTTGCCGCACCGGCTCTCGATAAAATTGACCCAGTGTTTCATGCTGTCGTAGCTGCTTTGCAGAATCCGCTTGTCACCGTAGGTGCGGTAGAGTGTCCACGGCAATACCGTGACCACATCACCCCAGAACGCCGCGCCGTCCTGCTGATTGCCCAAGATATTCGGCACGACCTGCGGCATACTGACATCGGGACCTAGCTCGCTTGCCAAATCCCGCAGCCACTTGGTCATAAACGGCATAATGTTCTCATTGAACGCCGCCGTGGGGCAGAACGCCGTCACATCGCCCGTCCAGCCCAGACGCTCACTGCGCTGGGGGCAGTCGGTGGGAATGTCCACAAAGTTATCCCGCTGGCTCCACTGGATGTTCTGCTGCAAACGGTTTACCCGCTTGTCAGAGCAGGTAAAATGACCGGTCTGTGCCAAATCCGTCGAGAGATGGCACGCCGTAAACTGCACGTTCTGCCCGTATTGCAGCCCCTCCACGCAAATATAGCGGAAGCCGTGCCAGGTAAAATGAGGGTGCAGCGTCTGCTTGCCGCCGCCCAGAATATAGGTGTCGGTCGCTTTTGCCCAGCTGAGGTTTTCGGTGTAGAAGTTGCCGTTCTCGTCCAGCGATTCCGCGTGGCGCAGCGTCAGCTTCTGACCCTGCTCGCCATAGATTTCCACCTCTACCCAGCCGGTCAGGTTCTGCCCAAAGTCAAAGAGGTGGTCGCCGTTGTGTGCGGTAAATTCCTTGACAACGGGCAGCCGTTGCAGGCAGCGGACCGGCTCGTTTTCCTGCCCGATGAGGGTGTCAAAGCCGTAGTCAAACAGTCTGGCGGGCTTCGGTACGGCGGGATCTGCCGTAAAGTCCTGTGTTTCACCGTCATAGATTTCGGCGGACTGAACGACCCCGGTCGTGCAGAACCAGCTTTCATCGGTGCCGATCCATTCCTCATGCCCGTCCGCATAGGTGATGCAAAGCACCGCCAGCGCGGCGGTGGTATCGCCGTAATGGTTGGGCTGCGGCATAAAGCCGAGCTTGCCCTTGTACCAGCCGTTTGCCAGCGTCAGCGCCACGCGGTTTTTGCCGCTGTGCAGCGTTACAGCGCAGGTCTGGTATTGCAGGCGCTTGCGGTAGTTCGTCCAGCCGGGGTGGAAATAAGTGTCATCCACAGGCTCGCCGTTGATCTCCGCCTCATACATACCCAAGGCAGTTGCGTAGAGACGCGCTTTTTTGACATTGCCCTGCACGACAAAGTCCTTATACAGAACCGGGCTGACAGGGCTGGCTTTGTCCAGCGCGTGGGTGATCCACTGCGCCTTGCCCTCAAACGCGCTGCCGTTCAGCAAGCCTGTTTCAAACCGGCTTGTGCCCTCGGCGGTTTCGCCGTGGTCGTCCGTCACGGTGACTGACCATGTATATTCGGTGCGTGGCGCAAGATTGGTACCGAGGTACTCGTTCAGAATACTCTGCGCACTCGCCACCGTGCCGGAATCCCACACAGCATCTCCTGCATACTGATGGGTCGTGATGAAGTCCACCGGCGCATCCGCAATCATGTGAACACCCCTTTGAGCCTTGACGATGTGGCTGCCTCTATCGGGCGCAGTGTGTCCTACACCGGGAATCTCTTTAAGAAAGAAACCGGTCAGACATTGGGCAATTATATTGCGGAATGTCGGCTGGAAGAAGCCCACGACGGCGAGAACAAGACCGAAATTGTATTTGGCACCCCCAAGACAAAAAACTCCCGCCGCACGATTCCACTGACCCGCACAATGGTAGATGAGCTTACCCGCTGGAAACAGCAGCAAGCGCAGGACAAGCAGCGGGCAGGGGATAAGTACACCGACGATGGCTTCATCGTCACCAACGAGTTTGGACACTACTTTGAGCAGAAAACTTTCAAGGATTACTACGACCGCCTGTTGAAGGATGCTGACATCGGGCACTTTACCTTCCACGCCCTGCGACATACCTTTGCCACCCGTGCGCTGGAGCGCGGCATGGACTACAAAACCCTGTCAGCCATCCTCGGTCATTACTCGGTAGCCTTCACAATGGACACCTATGTCCACAGCATGGACGAACACAAGCGGCGCGAAATGGACAAGATGGATGATATGTTCGGGATGCAGTACAGCATCTCCGTAGAGAACCAGCCCTACCCTGTACTCTGCACCTTATCCCCGGACGGCTGCACCGCCCATGTTCCTGACTTCCCCAAAATCGTCATCACCGCATCAACATTAGACGCCGCCCTGCTGGAAGTCAAGCAGCAAATCCAAAAAGCCCTGCGCCAGTACAAGAACCCGCCCATTCCCACAAAACAAGAACAGATCGTCGTACCAAACAACAGCGTGCTGGTACTCGTCAAGGCGAGCTGACTACGCTGACCGATCCTATATTTACCTGCCAACTCCGCAAAATTTATCCACAAAAAGCGCCCGGGCGGTTGAAAAGTTCAATCGCCCGGGCGCAGTTGTTTTGCTGTTTTGAGGGTCATTTTTTGTGGCGAATCGGCGGGATTTGTTTTGCTTCGGGGGCAGCGGAAGGCCGCAATACTATGAAGGCAGTGGATCCTGTAAGCAGCGTTTGCAGCGCGGCTATTGCGCTTACGGCAGAAGCATTTCTAGGCAAAGCGCACAGGGGCGCTGCTGTAAAAGCTCGGCGCTGCGTTCATCCGGCTGGCTCAAGCCGACATAGATGGTGTAAAGACCTGCGGTTCTTTGGGCGGTGCCGTCCGCTGCGAACCAGTCAAAGGCTTCGGGCGGCAGGTGCAGGGTCAGCTGCTGTGCCTCGCCTGCGCAGAGGGTGACGCGGCGAATTTTCTTTAGCTGCGCATTGGGGGTGCCGCCCGGCGCACGGACATAGACCTGCACAACAGTGCTGCCGGTGCGGCGGCCGGTATTTTGCAGCGTGACGGACAGTGTAAGATCCTCTCCCGGGTGCAGAACGGCGCGGTCGGCGGCAAGTTCCCGGCAGGAAAACGAGGTATAGCCAAGGCCGTAGCCAAAGGGGTAGAGCGGTTTTTCCTGCATAAAACGGTAGGTGCGGCCTTGCATGGCGTAATCCTCAAAGGGCGGCAGATGGTTCTGCGCACTGTAAAATGTGACGGGCAGCCGTCCGCTGAAGTCCGAAAAACCAAAAATAAGCTGTGCAAGCGCCCAGCCGCCCAGCGCGCCGGGATAAGAGCCATGCACAACAGCGGCGGCGTGCTCCTCTGCCCAGTCCAAGGCAAGAGCGCTCCCGGCAAGAGTGATAACAATCAGCGGCTTGCCGAAGGACGCTGCCGTTTCCAGCAGGTGCTGCTGCAGGCCGGGCAGGTGCAGATTCGGCTTGTCGCCGCTGCCGTACTCGTTGCCGGCATCGCCCTCCTCACCCTCGATCGTGGCATCCAGCCCGACTACGGCTACGATCACATCGGCGGCAGCGCAGACCGCCTTTGCCTCGCTGATGCGGTCATCAGCCTGCGCCAGACCGCTGGTGCGGTCCTTATACAGGTGGCAACCCTGCGCATACAGCACGCGGATGTCCGGGCCAACGGCGTCTTGGATTCCTTCCAGCACCGTGACATAGCGCGAGGCTGTACCCTCATAGTTGCCGACCAATGCGGCGCGGCTGTTGGCGTTGGGACCGATTACGGCAAGGGTCTGCTTTTTGGCGGGGTTCAAAGGCAAAATGCCGGCGTTTTTCAGCAGCACGGGACACTTTAGCGACACCGCACGGTTTAGAGCTGCCATCTCGGGGCTGTCCACGACAGTATAAGGAATTTCGTCAAAATTCTCCGCGTGTTCGCCAAGGATCCCCAGCCGGATGCGGGTCGCCAGCAGATTCGTGACGGCCTCGTCCAGACGCTGCTGCGATACCTTTCCGCGGTGTACCGCATCGACCAGATGCTTATAAAAGCGCCCGGCATCCAGATCGCAGCCGCTGTTCATCGCCAAAGCGGCGGAATCCTTCTCATCGGCGGTCACGCCGTGGCCCTCGTGGAAATCCTTGATGGCATAAAAGTCAGAGGTGACATGCCCGTCAAAGCCCCATTCGCCGCGCAGCAGGTTCTCAAGCAGCTCCGGATTGCCGCAGCAGGGGACACCGTTCAGCCGGTTGTACGCCCCCATGACGATTTCGACCTTTGCCTCCTGCACGCAGGCGCGGAAGGCTGGCAGGTAGGTTTCTGCCATGTCTTTGGGCGTTGCTTCGGCGTTGAAGGAATGGCGCACAGCCTCGGGGCCGCTGTGTACGGCAAAATGCTTGGCGCAGGCAGCTGTGCGCAGATGGTCGGGGTCATGCCCCTGCATCCCTTGAATAAACCGCACAGCCAGCCGGGAGGTTAGATACGGATCCTCGCCGTAGGTTTCATGTCCGCGCCCCCAGCGCGGATCGCGGAAAATATTCACATTGGGCGCCCAGCAGGTCAGCCCTTTGTAGATATCGCGGTCACCCGCCGCGCACTGGGCATTATACTTGGCGCGCGCCTCGGTGGAAACCGCCTCGCCGACCTTTTCCATCATTTCCTCATCAAAGGCGGCAGCCATTGCGATGGCCTGCGGAAACACAGTAGCCGTGCCCGCGCGGGCAATACCGTGCAGCGCCTCGTTCCACCAGTTGTAGGCGGGGATACCCAGCCGCGGTATGGCCGGTGCATTGTACAAGGTCTGGGAGACCTTTTCCTCCAGTGTCATTTGGGCCGTCAGGGCTGCGGCCTGTTCGCGGTAGGCAGCCAGCTTTTGCGGATTTGCAAGAAGTTCCATACGGTTGCTCCTCTTCTTTTATGGCAAAGGGACTGCCGGTATGCCGGCAGTCCCCTGTTGTTATTCCCGTACCAAAATATCCTCGGTGTTCTGCCAGAAGAAATCCTGTCCGTCCAGCCATTCGTTCATGTTCTCATCGTGGGTGACCCGGACATCCTCGCAGCGGATGCCCCTGCCGTAGACGCAGGTAACGCCGTGCGGTGCGCCGGGGACAAGTCCCGGGGCTTCGCAGGGGCGCAGGTCCCACTGATGCAGCGGCCACCGGGTCTGCTTTTTCATGTGGATGCGCATGCCGCGCAGCGAGATGTCCTCAAGATAATTGTCGGCACTTCCATGCAGGAACACGCCGTTCTCGCCGCAGCAGTCGATGTTTTCAAACCGGATGTTGCGGATACGCCCGGCCTTGTGGCCCTGCTTGCGGTCGATCGCCGTCACGCAGATGGCCTCGCCCTCGCCCCACCACTGGTCGGAGAACTGGCGTGTGTTGATGTGCAGGTTGGAGAAAAGAACATTCTCAATGCTGCCGCCGTCGCGCAGCATCAGCGAGATACCGCGGTTTGTGCGGGAGATCACGCAGTTGGTGACCGTGATGTTGCGGAAGTCGGATACGCTCTCGGTGCCGAACTTGATGGCCGCGCTCGTCGAGGTCAGCGTGCAGTTGCTGACCACAATGTTCTCGCAGGGGCCGAGTGCGGCGTTCTTCTCGGTCGTTTTAAAGACGATGCAGTCATCGGCGGACTCGATATGGCAGTTGCAGATCCGCACATTGCGGCAGTGGTCAGGGTCAATGCCATCGCAGTTGACCATTTTCAGGTTGTTCAAAATGCGGATGCCGTCAATCAGCACATCCTCGCAGCCCACCAGATGCACGGTCCAGAACGCACTGCGGGTCAGGGTAACATCGCGGATGGTCAGGTGGTGAACACCCTTCATCAGCAGCATCGGGATGCGGGGATAGTAGGTGCCCTCGATAAAATTATGGTCGATGGCACCGTAGAAGTTTTCCTCCGAACCGTCAATGGTGCCGGTGCCGCTGAGGCAGATATCCTCGGCATCCTTGGCCATAAGGAAGTAATTTTTCGGCTCACCGTCATATTCGCAATTTTCGTAAGAGGGAACCTTCAGCTCGGTATCGCGGTAGCTGTCGCGGTAGGCGGCCTCGACCTCCAGAAAGTCCGCGCTGTTCTCGCTGGCCTTCAGCCGCGAGCCATGGGCAAGGTGCAGCTCCACATGGCTGTGCAGCAGCAGAGAGCCTGATTTGTAGGTGTGCCCACCCGGCACCAGCACGCGCCCGCCGCCCGCCGCCGCGCAGGCGTCAATGGCTTTTTGTATGGCGGGGCCGTCGTTGGTGCGTCCGTCGCCGACTGCACCGTAATCCAAAATATTGTAGACCATGATATTCTCCTGTCTATCCTTTTTTCCGCGCAGATCACAGCACACACATGGTGCCGGACTCCACCGTGCGGATTTTTCCGTCCGTGGTGAACCAGATCGTCTGTGCGGTGGGATTATACAGCAACCTTCCGTCTGCACTTTGCCGCAGGCTGCGCAGCGCCGTGATATAGTCCTCAATCTGGCTGTTCGTTGCGTACCAGATATCCTTTGCATCTGCAAGCTTTTCCGCCAGCTGCCCGATCAGGTCCCATGTATTTTCCCTGTCAAACTCAAAGCTGTGACCCCAGATGTAGAACAGCGGCATTTTTTCATAGCCGGGGGTATGCAGAAATTTGTCTGCCTGCTCCAGCAGGCGGTCATTATGGTGGCAGGTCGGCTTCCACAGCATAAAGTCCTGCGGCAAGCCGAAATGCCCCGTATTGCTGACCGTGCGGCTGTAGCGGATGCCCATGGCACGCAGGGCGTCAACCTCGGCGGGCGTATACTCTCCAAACGCGTAGCTCATGCCCTGCACGATACGCCCTGTCAGCGCTTCCAGCGTCCGGCGGTCCTGCCAGACCTCGCGCAGCCATTCCTCCCGCGTCATCTGCAGGGGGTGGCGGTGGGTCACACCGTGACAGGCGACCTCGTGGTTTTGGTACAGTGTGCCGACCTCCTCCGGCGTGACAAACCCGCGCTTGCCCAGATTACCGGAATTCAGATGGAATGTCGCCTTAAAGCCCGCTTCGTCAAACAGCTTTACCACACGGCGGTCATAAACCTGACCGTCATCATAGCTGAATGTCATTGCCTTGGGCAAACCGCCCGGATACAGGTATTCCATAACGGTTCCTTCTTTGCTGTAATTATAGCTTTATATCGTGTACATCTGCGTCCTGCCCGTAGCGGTCCGCGCGCAGGATATGCCCCTGCAGGTCGGTGGTGATGCGCAGATCAGGACCTGCTGTGAACACCTTGCGGCCGTCCACGAACGCCTCGGCACCGTGCCCGCTGTTGACGATTTCCCAGCTGTGGTCGTTGACCGTCTGGGTATAGCGGCATGCCGCGCCGGAGCAGCTGCCCCAGACGAGGGTGTCGCGCACGGGGCTGACGCCGTACATGCGTGCGGTGTATTCCAGCACCGAAAGCATCGCCGGACCGTAGGCATCCTGCGGGGGCTGCCCCGGCTCACAGATGACAGACGGCGTCCCTGTAAAGGGGTCGTACTGCTGCACAAAGCGGCATTCGGGGCCGATGGCCTGCATCAGCCTGCGGCCAAGGGTCGGTATCAGCATATAAAAGCCGTAATTTTCCAGCGCACGGATGGCGCGCTGGTAGGTCAGTGCTTCGGCCTGGCCGCTCCAGTTGTTGGTCGTCACATTGCGGAACAGCGGGTCATTGACCGCCACGCTGGGCAGCGGCATCGGTGTCCAGAATTCCGCCGGATTGCAGAGATGCTCCTTCACAAAGCGGGCCGCCAGCGGGGCGGGCAGACTGTTCCAGTACATGCAGCGCAGCGTATTGTGGGTCAGCACCGACTGCGGCCGATGGTTTTTGTCGCGGTCAAAGCAGGCGCCGCGGGCGTCGTCCCACAGGTAATCGACCAGCTTATCCCGCACCCGGGCGGCCTGCAGCGACCAGCGCGCCGCATCGGCACCGCGGTTCTGCAGGCGGGCGATCTCTGCCAGCGTCTCACAGGCCGAGTAGGAGAAGCTCATCACATCCATCGAGGCCATCGGCACAACGGTGCAGCCCTCGGGCGGGGTCTCCGCCTCCCATGGGTCGGGGGCATCGCCGTAGCGCATGGCGTGATCCTCGCCGGTGTCGTATTTGCACCAGCTCTCCAGACAGCCGTCGCCGTCCGAGTCCCGCACCCGCCAGAGGTAGTCGTTAAAGCGCTCCAGCGTGGTTTTTAGCTGTCCGAGATACGCGGGATCCTTGCCGCCCAGATAGTAGAGATCCAGCGCAGGGGCGGGGAAACAGAACCCCTGAAATTTGTTGAACTGCGGCACCACTGCACCGTCTATGACGGCGATGCTGCCGGGGATGCGCCCGTCCGCCCGCTGGTGCCGCATAAAGAGCAGGCTGTTGTTCAGGCCGACGGTAAAATTGCGGGTGGCGTACATGGCGCCGCCCATGGGCTGCGTCTCCAGCCAGATCTTTTCATAACCGCCGCCCTCGACCAGCACTTTGTCCGGGCCGAAGTCCTTGATGTTCGTCAGGCACTTTTTTTCAGCCTGCGGCACCAGTCTGGCCAGCAGCGGGTCCTCTGTCTGAAAGCAGACTCCCGTCACAGTGGTGTTCATCGTGTATCAGCCTTTCTCTGACCGCTTGCAGCGGACGGTCAGCCAGTCAAAATCCGCATACCGATGCAGCCCGGTCATATCGTGGGCATACAGACCCACATGCGCACCCGTAAAGCCGCGGCAATGCTCATCGGTCAGAATCGATGTTGTGCATACAGGGCCGATGTCGGCCCCGTCCCCGCCGTCGGCGCGCCAGCGGAACTGTGCGCCTCTGCCGTCGGGCGTTGTCTCCAGCCGCAGCTCCAGCGGGCCATCCGGCACCGGGACGGGGTCGCAGACCTCCTCGATCACGCCGGTGTCGCTGCGCAGCAGGGTCAGCACCGCCGCGCCGTCCTCGGTGCAGGTCTTGCCCAGCAGGTAAAAGTTCATGGCATCGTAGTAGTAGGCCAGCCCCGCAAGCTGCTCGGGGCAGGCGGGGGCAAAGTCCATGCAGGTGGCGGCCGTCATCTCATGCTCGGTCTGGCGGCGCGCCACAAGGCTGACATGGTGCCGTGAGTTCAGCGACTCCTGCCCTGTCAGGCGCAGCCAGCCGGGGCGCGCCGTCAGGGAAAGGGCTGCCCCCAGCGGGGCGCGGGGCACTGCATACCCGGGGGCAAGTGCCGGGGCGTCAAAATCGTCCCTGTCCGGCGGGGCTGCCGGTGCAAAGGCGGGCAGCCCCGCCGGGGCCGGCCAGACCGTGCGGGCAAACCGTCCGCCGCCTGCCAGCCGCGGCCAGCCGTTGTGCCATTCCAGCCTTTGCAGGGCTGACTCGCGCCCGAGCAGGCAGCCGCTGGCTACATCCGGGCGCGAGCAGAGGTGGGTCAGATACCACTCCCCTGCCTGCGTCTCGACAATCGAGCCGTGGCCGCATTTTTGCAGCGCATCAGGGTCATCGCGGTCGGAGGTCAGCAGCGGATTGTCCGGCATGGTTTCATAAGGGCCGAACACATTGTCTGCACGGGCAATGGTCACGCAATGGGCGTACCCGGTGCCGCCCTCGGCCACGATCAGGTAATAGTAGTCGCCAAAGTGGTAGATGCGCGGTCCCTCGGTGCAGCCGATGCCGGAGCCGTCGTAGACCTTGCGTCGCTCGCCGAGCAGTGCGCCCGTCGCGCGGTCTATCTGCTGCACCAGCACGCCCTTAAAGCCGTTTACCATATTGACAAGGTAGCTTTTGCCGTCCGTGTCATGCAGCAGCGAGGGGTCAAACCCGATGCTGTTCAGGTAGACGGGCTTGCTCCACGGGCCTGTGATGGCCGCCGCGCGGCTCATGTAGTTGTGGGTGTTGTACCAGCGTCCTTTTTTGGTCAGCACATTCGTGACGAGCAGGTAGTAATACTGCCCGTCCCAGCTCAGGTCCGGGGCCCAGATGCCGCCCGAGTCGGGCACACCGCACAAGTCCATCTGGCCCGGCTCGCGCAGGGGGCTTTCGATCTGCTCCCAGTGCATCAAATCGCGGGAGTGGAAGAGGTTCACGCAGGGAAACCATTCAAACGTAGAAGTCGCAATGTAGTAGTCCTCCCCCGTGCGGATCATGCAGGGATCGGGGCAGAAGCCGCGCAGAATGGGGTTTCGGATCTCAGACATAAGACATCAGCCTTTCAGGCCGCTGGTGCCGATACCCTGCACCAGATAGCGGTTGAAGAACAGGAAAATCAGGAATACGGGAATCAAAGACAGCGTAGACATGGCGAACATTGCACCGTAGTCGGTGGTGGAGGCCGAGTCTGCAAACAGCTTGATAGCGATGGACACCGTGTAGGACTGCGGGCGGCTCAAATAGAGCAGCGGTCCCAGATAGTCGTCCCACTTCCAGTAGAACTGGATGATGACGGTCGTCACGATGGAGGGCTTCATCAGGGGCAGGATGATGTGGCTGTAGACCTTGTACTTGCTGCAGCCGTCAATGGTGGCAGCCTCGTCCAGATCGCGGGGGATGCCCTGCATAAACTGCATCATCTGGTAGATAAAGAACGCCTGACCGCAGAAGTACGGCAGGATCAGCGGTGCGTAGCCGGGCACCAGACCCAGACGGTAGTAGATCAGGTACTGGGGGATCATGATGACCTGCCCGGGCAGCATCATCGTAATGAGCATACAGGTGAACCAGAACTTACTGCCGCGGAACCGGATGCGGGACAGCGCATACGCCACCAGAGAGGAGCTCAGCACCGTGCCGAAGGTCGCCACGACCGTGATGAAGATCGAGTTCTTGAAGAAGGTTCCGAAGGTCGTGCCGCCGAAGCCCTTCCAGCCGGTGGCATAGTTGTCGAGCTTCAGCTCGTTGGGAAGCAGGGCGAGCGTGCCGCGCAGGATCTCGGCGTTGCCCTTGAAGGAGCCGCTGACCATCCACAGGACAGGGTAGACCATCACAAAGCCGAATAGCACGACAAACAGATGATAGAGCGTTTTATTCAGAACTTTTTTCGAATGCATCGTGTTGTTCCTCCCTTCCCTCAGTTCGACTCACTAAAGACCCAGAACTTGGAGGTCTTGAAGATGATGAAGGTGATCAGGCCCATAACGACCAGCATAAACCAGGACATGGCGCAGGCGTAGCCCATATCATTGTACTTGAATGCCTGATTGTAGACATACAGGGCGTAGAGCATCGTGCTGTTGTTGGGGCCGCCGCCCGTGATAATCATGGCCTGCGTGAAGGTCATGAAGGCGGAGATCGTCTGCATGACGAGGTTGTACAGAATGATGGGGGACAGGCAGGGCAGCGTGATGCGGAAGAACATCTGGTAGCCGCGCGCGCCGTCGATGCGGGCTGCCTCATAGTAGGTGGTGGGGATCTCCTTTAAGCCGGCGGCAAAGATGATCATCGAGGAGCCGAACTGCCAGACGCTCATCAGAATCAGCGGGTAGAGCGCAAGCTTCTGGTCGCCGAACCAGTTGATGGTGGACAGCCCCATGCCGGCCAGCACGTTGTTGAACAGACCCTTGCGGGCGAAAAGCTGCTTCCAGACCAGAGCAACAGCCACGCTGCCGCCCACCAGAGAGGGCAGGTAGTACAGCGAGCGGTAGAAAGTCACCATCCGGCTGGAGCGGGTCAGCAGATAGGCAACCAGCAAAGCAAAGGCCAGCTTGAGCGGCACCGAGATCACAACATACTTGAGCGTGATGGCCAGCGATTTCAGAAAGATCTCATCCTGCAGCAGGCGCAGGAAGTTGGTCACGCCGATAAAGGTTGCCTGCTTGGAGCCAAGCGAATAGTTGGTGAACGCATAGTAGAACGAGATGCAGACCGGGATCAGCGAGAAGCAGACAAAACCGAAGATGAACGGGAACGCAAAGACATGGCCTACCGTGTTTTCCCGGTTCATAAACCGCTTCAGCCTGACGGCTGCAGTATTTTGATCCTTCACTTAGGTATACCCTCCCTTTTAAAAAGGTGGGCACGCTCTTTTCGGAGCCGTGCCCACCCGGAGCTTTCTTACATTGTCTTATTCTGGGAAATGCTTACTTGTTGAACAGGGCCTCGGCATCGGCGTAGGTCTTGTCGGCGGCTTCCTCTGCGGTGATCTGGCCATCCACGACCTGCTGGATGTAGTTGCGGTAGTTGTCCACGACCTGATCCTGACCGTCCGGGCTCAGAACATTGATCTTCTCGGGCATCTCGAAGTTGGAGACCTTGTCGATGAAGTCATACATGATCTGCTGACCCTCGGTAGCCTTGGCGGACAGCGTCTCACGCACGGTGGTGTTGACGGGGATGCCGCGCTCGCCCTGCAGGATGTTGTTGCAGTCGGGGTCATTCTCAAACCAGCTGATGAAGGCCGCAGCGGCTTCCTTCTGTGCGCTGTCCTGAGAAACGCAGAGCATCTGAGAGGACTGGATGACAGCGCCGGAGGGGCCGTCGTTCTTGATGCGGGGCAGCGTAGCCAGCTTCAGGGTGCGGCCCTGCTCCTGGCAGACGTTGTAGATGGTCGGGAACTGGTTGGCAGCGACCCATGTCATGGCAGCTTCGCCGGTGACGAGGAAGTCGTTCTCAATGTTGGTGATCTCAGAGGCAGCGCCCGGGTCGGGGTAGACGCCGTTCTTGATGGAGTCGGCGCGCATCTGGATGTAGGGGGTCAGCATCTGGGCATCGTCAAAGCCCATGCCGGTCAGATCGAGGTTGAAGAAGCTGTACTCGCCGACATTGCCGTACTGGGAAATGTAGACGGAGCAGCCGGCGATAAACTCGCTGCTCAGCATCGAGGAGCAACCGTAGATGCCGAGCTTGTCATGGATGGCGTTGGCGGCGTTGGCGTAATCGTCCCAGGTCCAGTCGTCGGTAGGCTCAGCCACACCGGCCTCCTCAAACATGGCGGGATCATAGGCGATGCCGTAGGAGTTCAGACCGTTGGACAGGCCCAGCTGATGACCCTCGGTGTCCTGCGTGATCTTGAGGTTGGCGTCAGTGATGCCGGAGGTATCGACCACGCCGGAGGCAATGTAGTCATCGAGAGGGCAGATCTTGTCGATGTACATCGGGAAGTTGCCGCCCATCTGGAAGACATCCCAAACCTGATCGGAGGCAACCAGCGTTTTCAGCTTTGTGAAGTAATCATCGAAGGAGTAGTACTCATACTCGATCTTGACATTGGGGTTCAGCGACTCATACAGCTCAATGGCAGCAATGGTCTTGTCGTGGCGGTCCTGAGAGCCCCACCATGCCATGCGCAGGTTGATCTGCTCATCGCCGCTGGCGGCCTCGGTGGAAGCGGCAGTAGAGGCGGTATCACCTGCAGAGGCAGTGCTGGAGGCGCCGGAGCCGCCGCAGGCGGCCAGGCTCAGTGTCATGGCAGCGGCCATAGAGGCTGCGATCAATTTCTTTTTCATGCTGTTTCTCCTTGTCCTTTTTATTTCTGGTAGAGGGGCCGCTCCCCATCGGGGCGCGGCTTTTCTGAAAAGCCGAACGTTTGCTTCCGGTGTGCACCCCGGTTGCTGATTACATTGTCATTATAGCCCCTGCGGGGCACACAAAATACAAAAAATATATGTGTTTTTAACTATCAACCACATATTTCTTGACATTGTACCATCTTGTAGTGTATCATATATCCAGAATCCATAAAACAAATCCTCTGTTTTTGTGCAAATTGGCACTTCATCTCTTTGCAGTGCTGCTTCAACACACTGCTGCTTTCTGTTAAAAAAGGAGGCCGTCCATGGAACTCCGTCCCCCCATGGAGAACGATGCCAACGCCGCTACCGCTGAAGAGCTTGAACAGCAGGCCGCCGATGTCTATGTAGAGCGCGCGCTGCACGGCCCGGTATTCCGCATGGCGTATGAGCATGTCCACACCTACTGCGAGCTGTTTTACCTGCGCAGCGGTACCTGCACCTACACAGTCAACAAGGCCCAGTGGCATCTTGAGGCCGGGGACATCTTCATCGTGGCCCCCGGCGCGCCGCACAGCACCCGGTACGAGGGCAAGACCAGCTGCGAGCGCATCATCGTCTTTTGCATGCCGGATGTCATTCTGCCGCTGCTGCCCGAGGCCGCCGAGGAGCTGCGCGGCGTGCTGGCGCGGAGCGGCAAGGTCATTCTGAACGCCGACAGCCGCCGTGCCGTCGATGCGATGATCAGCAATATGCTGCTGGAAAATGACCTGCCCCAGCGCTTTTCGGAGGATATCCTCAAGCTGGAATCGCTGCACCTGCTGCTGCTTTTGCTGCGCGATGGCATCTTCAGCTATGAAACCATGTCCGACAAGGAGGGCTACAGCGCCGATATTGAGCGCGCGCTGAAATATATCGCGCTGAACTACCCCCAGCCGCTGACGCTGGAGGGGGTTGCCGACCACTGCAACCTAAGTGCGACCTACTTTTCGCGCAAGTTCAAGCTTATCACGGGGCAAACCTTCAAGGAGCACCTGAACTACATCCGGCTGCGTCAGGCCAAGCAGATGCTCTGCACGACCGACAACACCGTGACGAAGATCGCCATGCTGTGCGGTTTTGGCAGCAGTAACTATTTCAAGGATGTTTTCAAGGCGGATGTCGGCATTTCCCCGCGGGAGTACCGCAAAAAATCCGGGCTGCCCGTCCACCCTCACCTGCGCACCGACTGATTCAAAAGAAAAGCGGGAGCACGCCCGCCGGCGCGCTCCCCTTTTTCGTACATTTTACAAGGACAGCCCGTATTTGTCAAAAATGCGGTTGAAGATAAAGGCATTGCAGTAGGCAGCCAGCCCCGGCGCCACCAGCAGCACCGGCCAGAACACAAAGATACCCACGGCGAAGAAGGCCACATTGACCACCAGCGCCGACAGCACCGGCAGCAGATTGCGCAGCGTCAGCGCAACGCCCATTTTAAAGAGCGCGCCGGGGGTGTTGTCGCACCGGGCAAGCAGCGGGAAGGTCATTGTAGCAAACAGCGCCGCGCAGGCCAGCAGCACCACGCTGGTAAAGAACATAGCCCCCGCCAGCACCGAGCTTTGCTGCAGACAGATGACGATGTCCAGCCCCAGCACAACCGCCGCTGCCAGATACCCCACGCCCAGAAGGCATCCGGGCTTGAGATTCTGCCGGAATGACTTGAAAAACGACCGGACAAGTTCTCCCTCCTGATCGCGGCTCATCTTGAGCGTCACATAGTAGACGGCGCTGGCCGCTGCCCCCGCCGTGACAACCGGCAGGCTGCACAGATACCACAGGCAGGACAGAATAAAAAAATCTGCCAGATTGCCGATAAATTTCCAGACAGGATTTTCAAGACTGAAAAATTTCATGCTGTTACCCTCTGATTTCAAATCACTTTATGTTCTGTCCAGCGGCCACTCTTGAAGCGCACCACAAAACAGATACTGCGGCAGGTCCAGTCAATGAACATACCAATCCAGACGCCCAGCAATCCTGCATGAAAGCCCAGCACCAGCACATAACTGCAAACCACGCGGAACAGCCACATACTCAGAATGCTGACTGCCATCGTAAAACGGGCGTCGCCGCGCAATCCGCATCAGAGATTTGAACACGGCTATCTCCTCCCCGAATTATACAGCATTGCCATTATAACAAACTATCTGTAGGGATACCAGCCTACAGAATCATAAAACTTGCACAAATATGCAGGTTTAAAATTAGACCCTATACACAAAAAAGCATGATTTCTGTATTGTTTTACAGATAATTTTACGTTATCACTCTAAAATTTAATTGTACTTTTCCCCTAGTTCTCTATTATGTAAATGCGCTGCCACACCAACAGGCAAACCGCTTGCAAAAGCAATCCGCCTATTTTTTTAGTGGCATACACACAAAATCATGGCAGCTGTAAAAGGCGTGGAGAAACGACTGGAGCTGCAGCGAGAGCTAATCAAACACTCCCACAAAATTGAACACTGACCGATACTATTTTTACCTGCCAGCTCCGCAAAATTTATCCACAAAAAGTGCCCGAACGCTTGAAAAATTCAGCTGTCCGGGCGCAGTCATTTTGCCGTTTTGGTGTCGTTTTGGGGTCAAAGTTACCAACTTGTTACCACTTTTGCCATAATGTAGAAAAAAGAGGCTGTTGCACAAGGAAAAAATCCAAGTGCAGCAGCCTCTTTACGGTT
>ERZ1026903.94-NODE-94-length-51958-cov-122.009325_pt1 | contig 51958 bp, 96 predicted proteins | sample MGYA00380180_ERZ1026903 | MGnify/ENA primary metagenome ERZ1026903 (study PRJEB33269, sample SAMEA4719816) | human gut metagenome | biome: human-associated habitat; feature: organic feature; material: feces | place: Cameroon | collected 2013-10 ... | reverse complement strand
GGAATCACATTCCATTGCCAAGGAAGAGAGTTTATTCCTCACTCCCACAATCCATTTTGTTCTTTTCATATTACATTCTTTATAAAAATTCACAATAGATACTTAAAACATGGTTATAGAAGCTATCTTTTAAGACACATTGACAATCAATGTATTCAACAGCTTTCTCCATAATTTTTGTACCCTGCTGTCCTACAATAGGAAGATTACCAGTTGCAGCTTGACCTACTATATAAGATAAGCACATTATTTCTTCCTTGGAAAAATTATCTAATACAGCATTTTTAGGAAGATGTATAAAGAAATCAATGACTCTACTCACATATTTCTCCCTTTCAGCTTGTGCTTGTAGTTCTTCTGGTGTTGAAGTAAATAACTCCTTGCAAACCTTCATAAGGTACTCTTCGGTAAGAGGTTCTATATTTGTATTCTTTACCTTTATTTTATAATCTAATTTATTTTTGCTAAAATCAGTGTCCATTGTATATTCTTTATAAATGTCCAACACAGAGAAAGAAATGAGTATCATCAGGTAGATTATTAAAGAAATTATCTAAGCCTTTACCACTTAATTCCTCTGTGATTCTATGATTGGAAGTATTGTCTCTGATGTCAAAGCAATCATAAAACATTCTTCCTTGAACAATTTTATTATATAACTCTTTATCTTCTTTGGTAAATTCACAATCTTCTGAATTATATACTCTTGTATCTTTACCTAGAAGAAAATTCTTGCCTAAAGGACAAAGGTAATCATAAGCAAATGCCATTTCTGCCTTTGTCTCACTTGAAGAGTCTGGGCAGTCAGCATATATCTGCATTAGATTAGCTTCTGTTCCTACCATTAATACATTATAATGTGCCATACACTTAATCAATGTTACAACATACTTCTTCTATTTCATCATAGAAATCAATACCATCTATCATATCCTCTATAAAGCATACTTTTCCTTGGGTATATTGAAGGTCAGAGATATGTTGCTTGAGTTCAATAATCTCTTGAATATAGTCAGGATTGTCCTTGGCATACTTCTCATACTCCATAAGTCTATCTTTATAGCTGCTTATATCTCTGCTTAAATCAGTGATAACATCTTCTATTTTATCCTTGGTTATAGTAGTATAAGGATGTTCCTTGTTACCAATATAAACAGGATTGATATTCTCACTAAAGTATTGGTATATCTCAGAATTACGAGAGAATGCTGCTACAATTATATGTTTCTTTTCTTCTTCCTTAGATTTTCTCTTAGGAACAATATAAATTGATAAATAACTACTCATATTACAAGTCCTTTCCTAATTCTTTAATAATCAAATCATGAGCCATAGAAGCAACTTGTTGTGCGTTAGGGTGTGGAAGTCCTGTTGTTCCCCTGTATCTAAGGTCAAAGAAGTGCTCCCAGTCATCTTCAAAAGCAGTATATACAACCTCTGTAGCTGTAGCTAATGGAAGCACTTCTCTTGCTTGCTGAGGTTTCCAGCCTTCTTCAATAAGTTCTAAGTAATATTGCTCAGCACCCAAATAACTATTGATAAGTGAAAATTCTGGTATATAATCTGCATAATAAGTTTCATCATTAAACTGACTAATTGTGTAACTTCTTTCCTTAATATTTGCCCATGAAGGTATTACAAAAGTAACTTCTCCCCCAAACTTTTCTTTAGAATAATTACAGTAACGAGTGCTTTGTTCTGCTACACTATTCACTCTCATTTTGTTATATACAGGCTCTTTATCCTGTCTTCTCCTCTTTTCAAAGGAGTATCGGACTATATCTTCATCCTTAAATATAATAAGGAGTTCGGCACTCTTGTTAGTATTATATTCTATTTTCATAGTTTCAACTATTAGTCTCTGAACCTTCCAACTTTGTTAAAGGTTGGCTTGGCTGCTGATTAGCATGATTTAATACCTTTTTACAAAATACAAATAATTCATTCATGGACATAACATGTTTACTAAGATTAGCTTGTTTAGTAACCCATTGGACGTTCCCTTCAATATAAGGCTTTGAAGAATCAATCCTATCAAGACTAGCATCTTCTATCTTTGGAATATCATCTCCTGTTATAGCACATTTTTTGTTTTGGGTTTCATATAAACTCCAAAGGTATTCTTTGGAAACAAGAAACTCTATATTACGAGCTTCTGCTGTCCTTTGTAATTTATTATACTTATTAATAGCTAATTCTCCTATCATTCCATTCTTAATTTGAAGTTCTTTTCCCCTCTGTTTAGCTGCACAGTTTATACACTGGGGTGCTTTAGTAGGATTGTAAAACTCATAGGCACTCATCCATCTATAATTACCACAATCACATTGTGCTTTATGAAGTATGCTTCTAAACTTATTTACTTTAGTTTCACCTGTAATTGTCCAATTTTTAGATTTAGTTCCTTTAGGGATAGTTACCCTTCTATCCAAAGCAACACAATGTTTACAACTCTTAGTTCTTCCTTTAACTAAATCTGAGGAAGGAACCCATTGTTCAGTGCCACATTTACATTTACACTTTACTAATCTACGTCCCTTGATGACCTTATAATTATTATCTATTACAGTCCATCTTCCAAATTTTTGTCCATTTTCTAAATTTATACCTTTCATCTCGTGTTTACTATAATTTTTATATATACAAAAATATATAGTTTTCTCTTGAAAATGTAAGATATTAAAAATGTACTTATATAATATAAAAAGATTATTAATTTTAGCTTTCCAGCAATTCACCGAATTATTGCCCTAAGATTACTCTTAGGCGGCACAAAGTTGTTTATGCCTATTAAATTCTCTTGATACTCCAATAGAGGTAATGAACTTTAAACAGATTCTCTTAATATGCAACTCAGTAGGTTTACAAAGATACTTGTCAATAACCTCCCAAGCATTCAATTCTGCTATTACTCTAAGGTTAGTTGTTACATAGAGCATATTAGCCCTATCATTACATACAACCTTACTATATGAGCTATTTGCTACTTTCCAGAATATCAAGTCTTCAGAATCACAAGATGCTGCAAGATATACAGTACCATGCTCCAGCATTGCACAATTTCCACATACTGAAACAATACCATTAGTTCCACGCACAATTAAAAGACCAGTTGATACTGTAGCACAATAAACATCTTCTTCTTTATTTATGATTTTACACTTACTTTCTTTATTTCTAGAATCATTGTTTATTGTATATTTTCTAGTATGAAACATAATTTTATACCAATCTTTATGCTTAATGTTACTTGATCTTATTTCTTTAATAGAAACACTATACCCGGCTATAGGTGCAACTCTTTCAATCCATTTTTTTACAGATGTACTTGTTGTTGTAAAAACATAAGTCTTTGTATTAACACTATGACTTCCATCTGAAGTTAGTAAACCTTTTATGATGCTGGCTGCTTCTGAAGATGTATAGTTGAAAAAGTCTATACATTTTTCTTTATTCTCAGTATTATAGTAATAGGCATTAAATATCCTGCCTATGTCATTAGAACATACTTTATAATAATTATTTTTTGCTTCTTCCAAAGTATAACCTAAATCAGCACATAAATGCTTTAAATATGAAATTTTTCTTTCTTTTTTAAGATGAAATACCAATTTGTTTTGACTTTGAGGAGAATAGCAGCCATCTCCTAACCAGAAACCTAATAGTTCTAGTAATGGATTATAAGATTCTTGAAATGCACAACACCTTGGAGTCTTAAACATCCTTTCTCCTAAAGTTTTATGTCTATTATTATTATCTAAATAATCCTCATTACATTGAAATATTGAGTATTCTTTATTGTTGTAAAAGTTATTTTTACTAGTTCTAAAAACTCCAAACATTCTATGCCCGTCTGTAACTTCTATACCCATTGCTGGGAACTGATAAAAATTACCTTTGTAAGTTTGCCTAATAGTACGAATTGGTTTTTCCCAACCTTTAAATATAAGATTAGTATTAACTACTGCTAAAGGCTCATTATTATAATATTTCCATTTAACCCAACCTAGTGAGGTTAAAACTTCAACATCTCCTGTATAGCAATGACCACTCTTAATCATCCTTTCTACAAATGGCTTAGCACTATCTTCTGTGATTTTATCTTCTGACTTATAACATACTCTACCAACACGTTCTATCTGCTTATAAATACCTTCAAGACCTGGTGCTTGTGTAATGAGTTCTACTGACGGATTAATTAACTTCATTTGTTCAATCTTTTAGTTTTTCTTTCTTATTTGCTTAATTATATAATTCTTATAACCTGATGAAGGCTCGTACCTTCTTCTTCTAGCTTCTTCAAGAGGTAAAGGAATGGTAGCCGATTTATTACTTTCAGGATAATATAGCTTACCAGACTTAGATACATATACTATTCTAGTACATATATTAATATGTTCACCTCCTGGTTTATCACCTTCATCTATATTACCACCAACATAGTGACCATCCTTATCACAGAAAGCTCCAGTATTAGCATCTATGAAGTAACCTGGATACTTGTCACATTCATATATTTCTCTTCCATTATCTAAGTACATAGCTTTATACTTTAAGAATTATTGCTTACTGAAATCTACTTCACCAAAGACCTTAGAGAATATACTCCTAGGCATATACATGATGGAGTTTTCAAGATGATTTCTCTCCTTGAAGTCTTTAGATACACCTACTAGTCTTCCTGTTCTGCAAGGATTATTACCTGTTTCACCATCAACTACTTCAATAATCATAGCTCCACCTTGCTTTATCACTCCTTCACAATCATTGCAAAGACCTTGATATATCTCTCTAGGAGCTTCCTTGTTTCCTTTGAGTTTTCCTAGCATGGCTACACCATAATCTTTCCCACAGCAAATACAGCGTAAGACTGATGGATTAACACCATGCTTAGGACTTAATGTTATACTATTCTTTGTCATACATCTACATCTTTATTTACATAACCAAAACTCTCTACTAACTGCTCAATTACTATATCAGGATTGGCATTTGATTTCTCTATAACTTCCCTAAAAGCTTCTGCTAGATTGTATGGGAGGTTATTATCTTCTGAAGGAACTTTGATAAAGTATTGAAGTCCTTCACATTCATAGTTTATTGATAAATCTGTAATCATACTATTTATGTTTAGTTATTCTTGACATACATCTAACTCATCTATTGTCCAATCTTCTGCAGCCCTGATTAATGCTTGGTGATACTTAATTTGTTTAACAACTTCTTTAGAACCCTTCTTGTCATTCTCATCAAGCATAATACCCTCTGTGCGAAGTTGTTCTATCTTGTATTCAGCAAGCTTCTGTAACTCTTTTAGTAGAGTAGGGATACCTATAGCAGTATCATCATTCTTGAACTCTTCAATGAAGTTAGTACCATCAAAATTGTTTTCCTTAAGTTTATGACAATACCTATGACCATCATCATTTATGTCAGATTCATACTCTTCAGATACATTATAGTTATGAACTTTTACAGGCATTGATTTACTCAAGCTATAAGATACACAACAATCTACTTCTACAGGCTCTGGATCTGATTGATTATATGGAGCAGAAGGATTTAAAGCAGCTCCCATTGGATAATTATCTTTCATATTTATAAATATTAAGTACTAGCATAAATAGTATAGTTCTCAAAGTCATCAGAGATAGATGTAAGAGCTTTTATATATTCCTTGGTTCTTCTGAGTAATTGCTCATAGGTTCCCCAACCATTAGATGGATTGAATCCTTTGAAGAAGTCTTCTTCCTTCAATAGCTTTCTATAGCATCTCATCACATCCTCTAGATAGTCCATATTAGGAGTTGTGATACCTAGATTTTCATCAGGATGCCATAATAAGTCATAGAGTGTTACTGTATTTCCTTCTTTCTTTGTGATACATTTACCTATAACCTTACATTCATCAGCCATATCTGTCAGATTATGAGTGAGATTGATATGAAAATAAGTATTATTCTCATAAGTCTTTTCCTCAATATCCTCAGGATTTACATCTGGGAAATAAGTAAGAACTTCCTGCTTGGTTTCAAGTTCTCTTGTTTCTCCTTTATCTCTAATATAAACTCCTGTACCTCTATGAAGCACAGGAGTCTTGCTATAAATATATAAATCTAAACTCATTTCTCCAACTTAAATTTCTTGTTAAAATCACCAGCTTCTCTTACATAGAATCCTTTACCATCAGTATAGATAATAGCATCTATCCATTCCTTTGTAGTAGGATTCTTCATCCTTGTGACGCCTTGATTTACAATAGCATACTTATGTCCATTCTTAGGATATAACCAACGCAAAGCTTTATTCCACAACTCTTTAGCTTTATCTCCATACCAGGCAATCTTACCTAATTCCTGAGGAATCATATCCTTTTCACCTACTCTCCAGTTGTATTTGAAGGCATTCAGTTCACAGAAGATAGCTGTATTATACCAACCTTTTAGTCCTTCCATAGCTTCAATGCATTCTACATTAGTACCATTTACTTCAAGACCCTGATAATGAGATGGATGATTTACCATTTCCTTCTTAGATTTTTCCTCCTTAATTGGAGTTGTAGAAGCCTTGGTATAATTTAGAATCTTTTCTACTTCTGCCAGTTCCTTATCCATGATCATTAAGTTTGCTAAAGCTAATTGCTTTTGCATACTTTCTTCCATAGACGAAGTTATAATGGAATTAATTGCTTTTAGTGCTTCTATAATTTTATTAAAATGTTCCATATCAATATTTATATAATGCTCCTTTACTAATTGCTTCTCCAATAAATGAACTCATAAGTTGACTATGTACTATAGTTTCTTCTGAGTCATCTATTTCATTGTAGATATGATAATCATTATTCTCATTGAGAGATATATCCTTAGAACTTCTTGCTCCAAAGTTAAGAAGTACAAAGCATTGTAGAGGATAACCTCCTTTTACTTTCTTTATTAAATCATCAAGCTCACTCTGGGAGTTGATTTTCTGTGGACGCTGACTCATTTGATAATGAATTTAAGTGTGTATAATTAACTTCCTTAAGACCATCTATCTGCATATCATAGCCTTGCTGAGCAATCTCCCTGGTATGAGTCATAGCTTCTGCAATGTTGTTAGCCCATAGAAGGACTTTATACTTGATAATCTTCTCACTACCATCATCCAGTAGGGTAGTATCTCTAAGAGTTGCTATAAAGGTATGGTCTCCTTCATACTGAGTTATGATTTCCTTTACAATAGATAATTTCAAGCCAGTAATTTCAAAGTCTTCTACTTCTCCATCTGACTTATACTGTTCAAGATGAGACATAACTGCATATTCTGCCTGTGCAAATACTTCCTCATCTATGATGTATGTCTCTATCTTCTTTTTTACTTTGCCATCTATCTTCCAGGCAACCTTTGCTTTTACTTCTATTAGCATAGCTGTTTGATTTTTAATGTTCTTTACTTAACCACATTTATCAAGTTTTTGATTGTTACTATTTACTATAAGATATTCAGCAGATTCTTCAAAAGGAATACCTTCTTTATAGTTGAGACTCCAAGGATAAGACTTCCTCATAGCTATACGTAAGGTCTCAATGTCAGCCAGTTTCTTTCTGATTGCATCTACAGCCTTGGTACATCTGATATTATTTAAGTCTATGGCTTCTGCTTTCTTATTATCAAACATAATATTAGCTTTCTTGACAATTTTAAGCCATTCCTCTGAAGTTTCAGATAAATTATAAATATGAAATGCTTCAGTAGCATCCTTACCAGAAAGTTGCTTTAAGTCCTTACAACATTGATTGAATATTGCTGAAGCTATACTCATCATAGTTAGAATATAGTGAAGAGAAGCTAAACATTCTGCATGTTTCCACTTGGCATTCCTGAAAGAAATATAAATTGCTCTATGCAGTTCTTCAGTTTCATTCTCAAACTGCTCCTCAATGTTGTCATTTAGGATGTTCATATACCTTACATTCTGACTACTTACATCCATTAACCTATTAGGAAGTGTTTCCAAGTATTTGCCTATCTTATTGATTGCCTGCTTAGTTTCATGTCTATAGAACACCTTTTCTTTCTTGATATCTTCAATGTAATCTAAGTAAGCATACCTAGCCATAGTGATGGAAGGTAAGCAACAATACTGGAAGTACTTCCAAATATCTATTAATTCTTCTTCTGTTAAAACCATAATTAATGTTTCCAAAATGGACCAATTTCTTCTTCTGCTGGGAGTGGGAGCCTATGACAATACTTTGCTCCAATAGTTTCCATAAAATGCTTAGTTGCTTTTACTACTTCTTGAGTAAGTTCCTTAGGACATTCTTCACATATTTCATCATGCACTGGCACACAGAATTTTACCTTATTCTGGTAACCTTTATCAAGAATCCATAAGTATAGTTTATAAGTAAACTCTTTAAAGATTACAGCACCTAACCCTTGTGTGGTACTATTGACACTATTCTTATCATATTTGTTTCTTGCGGCAAAGTGTTTATCAGCTTCTTTACTTCTTGGTAATCCAGCCTCTTTTCTTTCTCTATATCTGTCCCAAAACTCTTTAGAGCGTTGTCTTGCATACCATTTCTTCCAATCCCACCATCTAGAAATATGTCCTGTTTCTCTACATACTCTGATAATTCCTGTAGCTTCAGTATATTTTTTGCATTCATCCTGATACTTAGTAGCTCCTGCAAAACCTTTCTTATAATTGTCTTCTATTTGCATAGCTTCTTCCTTAGGCATACCATAATTACCTACCAGAGTAGCCCAATTTCCTAGGAAGGCAAATGTAAACTCTGGTCCCTTTGCAGATTGTCTAAGATCATGATATTTCTTCTTAATATCTCTAATATCAATATCTCTAGGAATCTTTTCTGGATATATAAGCCAAGCTACATAGCTATGCATATCATATCCTTTCTCAAATACCTCAAGCATACCTTTGTCTCCTGATAGACTTGCTAGAAGTCTTGACTCTTCACTATTATAATCTATAGAGATAAAATCATTACCTTCCTCCGCAATGAAGCAGGATCTTACTTCATCAGTATTAGGGAGATTCTGAATCTGAGGGTAAGCACATACATCTTCAGGATGCCCTTTTCTTGGTTTTAAAGGAAGACCTTTCAGTTTTGCTAAATCTTCATTCTGTTTTTGAGAACCACAAGATAATCTTCCTGTTACAGTATCCAGTTGACGAAATTCTGTATGAAGTCTTCCTGTCTTAGGATTGACAGCGTTGGTATATTGTGGACCATAAGTAGAACAAAGTTTATCTAATCTAGAGTATTCTAGATATAATTTTGCAAATTCAGGATTAATACTCTTTTGCTTCTTTACAAGGTCTGCACCTTTACTTTCTGTCTCTTCTTTCTTCTCTTTGTTCCAACACTTTGTGTTAAAGCCTAAGTACTTTAAGAGAGGAACAACCTCATCTGTACTACTCCAGTTAATATTACACTTTGATTTACTAGAAGTATCTACATCCTGGAATAAATCTAACTGAATAGCTTCTCTAATAAATTTTCTATTTCCCAAGTTTACAACAAAAGTATTAAGAGCATCTATTGTTCTCTGAAGGTCTGTGCAGTTTCTTTTATAGATTTTCATCCATTTATCTTCATCAATCTTTACTCCACAATATTCAAAGTAAGCAAGAGATAAAACAGCACTACATTCTATCTGTAGAGCAAGCATAGCATTAATAGATTTGAAATATTCTATTTGAGCATTCATAATGTCACCTAGATGAATGACATCATTAGCACCATAGATTATTACATCTTCTGTTATACCTACATATTTAATAGTACCTCTGATGGATTTATCGATGTTTATTCCAAGATATTTATATCCTAAAGCATCAAGAGCAAAGCTTAACTCATAATATGGATAGCTTGGTTTATCTTTTGTTGCTTTTGTATGCTTTATATGATATGGGAAATCATACTTTTGTTCTTCATATTCCTCTGGAGAAACTGGTATTCTAGGAAATCCAAAGTATCTAAGCATTTCTGCTATCATGGTATCATAGCACTTTCTTATAAAGATACCTATTGCCATTAGCATCTTTGCATCATACTTAAGATTTTGTCCTACAAGAAAGCCCTGTTCTATAACTTCTCTATAGAGTAAAGGATCTACAGTTGTACAATCTACTACAATTTGAATTGATTTATCCATCTTTCCAAACTGCATAAGTAGCACTTTTGCTATATGACAATCAAGTCCTGTACCTTCAGTATCAAACATAAAGATTTTCCAGGACTTAATCATCTCTATAGATTCTTCTATTGAAAGTGGTTTATAATTTTCACTTTCAAATAGAGATTGTTGCTTAGATACAAAGTATATCATTCTTTACTATATGCTATCAATTCATCAAAGTCTAGGACATACTTGAACTCATTAAAGAATTTTGAGCCAAGCATACCATTTACTGTAACTCCTGTCTCTTTCTTGATAGAATCAAATATAGGTTTCATATCCTTTACTATATAAGGGAAGTTATATTCTTTATCCTTATAGTTAAGTTTGAGGATACAGACCTTTTCTTCACTTTCAATTCCTTCAATTCCTGAGACTTTGTTAGTTATATCGAGCGGCTGATGCTTCAGGCTTTTAAGAGATGTACTGTCAATAATACAATTATTAGAGCCTGTATCAAGGAGAAAGTTAATCTTCTTATCTCCTTGACGGAATGTTACTACTGGTAATTCTGCAAGGTCCATTGAGTTCTGAAAGGACATTGCATCAGGATGAATGTTGAGAAATTTATGAATAATCTTTTTAATCATGTTTTTTATTTTAATGTTGTGTAAATAGTACAACCTTTAGTTTCAATACTTATAGGTAACTGGTCATCTACTATCATATAATTTGTGGAGTTCTGACTAAATCCCATATTGGTTAGAATATCATCACCATCAAGCTCTTCCAGTTCTTTAGGAACATCCTTAATGATGATACTTCCATCTTGATAATCTAAGATTGTTATCTTCATGGTATTACTTATTTAGTTCCTGTTGTTGAGAAGCCTCCTCTATCTTCCTTTTCAGGTAGGTCTTCTACCTCAATAATCTTAATTCCACTAGTAAACAGCCATTTTAGTTTCTGCCACATAGTTGCTTTCTGGCTAAGTGATATCCTAAACTGGCAAACTCTATCATTCGCTGAAATTGTAGTATTTCTAAGAGCTGCTATAGGGAACTTCCATTCATCATTAGGACCATTATAGCCAAACTCTCCACCATCAATAACTCCATAGGCATTAGTCTGTAAAACACTATAGTTCTTGAAGGTTCCGCTTCTAGCTACTACATTGGCTTCCATACCATCAGGCAACAGCATTGCTACTCCAAGAGGAATAAGAGCTGTACTAAATTCTATTTCCTTTGGCTTACCTTTTGATACAGTCTTTGTGACTGGTGCTTTCAGTGTTACTTCTGCTGCACTTCTAAGGTCAATCCAATCACCTTTGGCAATAATCTTAGGGAGTTCTACATCTTTATTGAATCTTTTAATATATATCTTCTGTTTCATTTTTTACTTTTTAAATTTGTTTGTTAAATCTACTTTCATATATTCTCCATTAGGGAAGTGTTCTACCTGGTAGAATCTTTGATTGGTAGTAGAAGAGTCTAATCCTCCTAGCTCATGGTCATAGTGACCAAGCTTCAGATAGTCTAGATATTGAATGATACCTAGTTTATCTTTTGGTATCATATCCAAGCCACAATACCATGCAGTCTTTACCTTCTTATAAGCATATTGGAATAACTCAGTTAAAGCATCTATGTCATGTTCTCCACCAAAGAGACATAAACAGGTAATACCTTTATGCTTATCTAATAGGCTTTGTAATTCTTCTATAGTAAGAGGTGTACCTTTATCTTCCCATAGTTCTCTGCTATGACATCCAGGGCAATGAATAACACAACCAGAAATAGATATCCCCAGAGTTATCTCTGAGGGTACTTCTGCAAATATTTCCTTGCAGTATAAATATTTTAGCATACTTTATTCTTTTCTGTAAATTCTCTTTTAAGTCCTTCTAACTGACGAGCTTCAGACCAAGCTTTAATAGGTCTTAAATATCCAATGATTCTGGTCCATAATGTTACTTTCTCACTACCACATTTAGGACATTTCTTGAATGGATGCTTAGCAATGAAACCACAATCATCACATTGAGTCTGAGGAATATTGAAAGTAATATAGCTGTTACCTACCTGTACAGCATACTCTAATAACTTAGTGTATTGCTCCTTACTGAGATTATCCTCTAAGTTTATGTGAGATGCCTGTCCTCCATCAATAGACTTTGCAACTTCTCCTCCCTGCATAGCAATCTTATCTAGAACAGATGTATCATCATGGGCATCATAGATATAGGAGTTATACAGATTCTCATCATCTGGAACCCAATAATTATCTTCTTTATCCCAATTATAGTTCTTGACACCAAGGGATTCAGCAGGTACTAGCTCTAAATTGAATTTAAACTTCTTCTCTGAATTCTTTTTGTTATACTGCTTGATAGTATTAAGAACAAAAGATGCAAAACTCATATATGTCTCATTATTACCTACAGTAAATCCTAGGAATCTTGCTGCTTCATTAAGTCCATTAACACCAATGGTACAATAGAGTTTGTCAAAATTGATGTAACCAGCTCTTGTCTGAGGGAACATACCTTGTTTATCCATATTGTAAAGACCAGTCTTATAGGCTTTCTGATAATCATAGACTCTATCAAGAATAGCTTCAAGATATTTTTGCAACTCATTTCTAATTCCTAAGCTACTATTCCAATCTTTTGACCATGCACATTTTCCTTTGACAATATGATCTTCATAATTAGGAATAGTATGGAACCAATCCTGAACAATTCTATTAAGATTAAGGGTCATTACATTACAAGAACCAGTCTGTACTCCAGTAAGACCTGTAGTAGAAGAGAAAGTATTATCTGTAACCTCATTACGTAATCTGCAACAAGATGAGATACTATCTGCATTTTTTGAGAGATATACAAAGAAAGAATCTCCTTCAGCCCATTGAGTAGTAATGAAATCTTTATATTCCTTATCAAGAACATCCTTATCATCAGTAAGACAGCATACTGTCATAACAGGGAATGTTAATAATGTCTTTGTTCTCTCTTCATTGAGCCACTTCATATATCTTTTCTGAAGCCAGTTGACTGCATCCCAATGAGGTTGACTACCATCAGGGAAGTAAAAGTCATCAAACATTGTATGCCAATAGTAGCTGTCAAATACATTAAAGTTAGTGAAAGGACATTGATACCCTCTATTGCCTGCTGGTTGATTGAGATAATGAGTTACTGACTGAAAATGCTGGTCAATAATCATACCAATAGTCTTCTGCTCCTGATTATACTCATTGGTAACTACAAGGTCAGACTTCTGCCAATAGTTTAATCCCCATTCTTTTTCACAGAAATATGAGAAGAAGTTGAAGAACTCACCATAAGCTCCAGCTCCTTTCTTCTGTGCAGAAAGCAGGAATACAAGATTCTGAAACTGCCCACAGAAAGAACTCAAATGATGAGGCGCATGATTCTTTGTTCCATCAACATTGGTTGTTCCATCTACAAGAAGAGGGTAAAGAGTGTAGGCACTACAATATGGTTTTAAGACTGGACAGCTCTCATCATGCTGATAGATGATATGATGCTCCAAGTCTTTTACATACTGATCTCTATATGGAGATTTTATCTCAGCAAGGAGTTCTTTCATCTGAGACCTCTGTATAGTACGTGACAGGTCTTTATAAAGTTCTCCTTCAAGAGTTGCAGCATTCTTCTCATTGGTATTTGCATTATCATCTGTATTTGAAAGATTAGTTGCAGACTCCTTTGAGTCAGTGTATTTATGAATATACTGAAGCTTAGTCTTGATCAGTCTTGCTTTTTTATGCTGTTCTCTATAAAGCATATAAGCCTTACCTACAGGAAACCAACGCTTACAAAGGAACTTCTCTACCATATCCTGAATACATTCTACTGGGATTTCTTCCTTGGCAGAACTATCGTCCAAGGTATAAAGATTATCATTGCTAAGACTATCAATAAACTTAGCAATATTCCTTCTATCCACCTCACTAATACTATAGTTGCATGCTTTAATTGCTTTACATATTGCATTATTAATCTTTTCAGGATTAAATTCTTCTTTAGTGCCATTACGTTTTACTATTAACATTATATCTATTATTATACAGTTATATTATTCTTTTACTTTCAGACAATCAATGATATTAATACCATCCTTATCAATGCCTTTTGGTACCTGAGGTCTAAAGTTCAAGTAACTCTGAAGCTCTTTACCTATCTCAAATGGATCTCTATACTCATTACCATTTTTATCAACTAGAGTACCTGTCATCTTAGTAAGAGGGAATTCCCAAACCAATGGTGTAAGAGTTTTTCTATTGACAACAATGAATCTATAGTTTTCAAGGGTAAAGTCTTTAAAGTATGGGTCATTAAGCAAGTTTGCTTTAATAATCCTCCAATAAAGTCTTGCCTGAATCATATAGTTCCATTGTTCAAAGCTATCCATGAAGTGCCATTCGGTCTTTGAGGAAGTTTTCAAGTCGCATGGGATAATTTTCTTATCTTCATAGTCTACTATAATCAACATTTTGTTATCATATATGTTCTTTATCATATATCTCTGTATTTTCTTTTGTTATATACAGTTCGGACTATATCTTCACTCTCACTATGAGAGGCAGGGCACTCGTGTCAGGTTTATCATTTGTGCTATTCACCTGTTAGTCTCTGAACCTTCTACATACTTTTATGCACTTCTGTAGCTTGGCTGCTGATTGCCCACTTCTGGACTTTCCAGCAATTCACCCTGTTTTAAGCGAACTTGATACATTTTTAATATTTGATATTTATCATATTTCCTTTGTAAATAGAAATGAGAATCTTTATACAACCAATCTAATATATCTTCTACTTGATGACCATTATAATTTAAATGCCAAACTTCATATTTTGTTTCTTTTCCAAGATACCCATTAGTTTTAGCATGCTGAGTAATTATAGGTCTAAGTTGTTCTAAAAACTTTAGAGATGCACAAGTTATGTCAAATCTGCAATGATAAATTTTATCATTAAGTTGCAAACATCCATCTCCATCAAAGAAACCCCTTATAAAATGTCTATATAAATCTTTTCTCAGATTTGGAACTTGTATAACTCTAGTCTTATTAGGGACACACCCATGTTTTATAAGTTGTTTGCATAGTTCTTGACAGTTTATTACAATTTTGTAAGCACTCCATGGCTTCTCTATTCTTTTTATGGGAGCATTGCTTTTTAATTCTTGCCTAAACTTTTGTAAAATATCTTCATCTTTCAGTTTAGTGTAGAAAAAATCTTTCGTAACACTTCCATCTGAATACATAAGTCCTAAAAAATAAGCTTTCGCTTCAGAATCAATAAAGTCGAAGAAATTTACATCTACCTCATATCTTCCTAATCTAGATCTTCTTACTTTAGAGTAATCACGTTGATACTCTATACCTATTTTCTTTAGTCTTTTACTAATATTGCTATGACAACAACCTAACTCTTCTGCAATTTGTGCTGTATTAAGACCTTTATTATACAATTCTATAATCTTTTCTATCTTTATTCCTTTTTTACCTAACTTACCCATATTTTTGATTTTACCGTTATATGGGCAAAGATAATGATTGTTTATCAAATATTATTTTATGTAATTAAACCTCTAATGTTGTCTAAAGGTTTTGTTAATCCGCCATACATCTATAGCCTACATTCTCAAACTTTGCAGCAAACTTTAGCTGATAATACCTTCTTAGAGGAGACAACTCATCATCTTGTGCAAAGTATCCTTGAGTAGCAGTAGAAGTTCTTAGTACCTCAACACATTTAAGAGCATCATTGTATGTAACAGAATCCACTACTGTTTTACCACTACTTTGTAAGGCATTGAAGTACTCAGCAATATTACCTGTTTTAAGAACCTCTCTATAACGGATTTTATCCCATTTATCAGCTTTCCAAAAACCAGCTTCCTTTGCAGCATAAGATACACACCCTTCAGGAAAATCCTCAAAAGAAGTGATATTAGGGTAAAGTTCCTTCAACTTACAGCAAACATCCTTACCTCCATCAGTAACATTTACATCAAGAACTATAAACTGCTCATAAAAAGCATCCATACCATCAGTAAGGATAGTATCTACAATACTACCAAAGAGTAATGAAGGACTTTCTATCTTATCAAACAAATGGTCTAAACCATCAAAACCAGAACGTTCATAAGTACTCAAAGTACTATAGGAAAGTTCTGGTCTTTGCCTATATTCTGGCTCTGTAATAGACAGAGCTATATCTTTCAGTTCTTTTTCTATTTCCATTAATTTAAATTCTTAATAATGTCTATTGCTTGAAGAAGCTGCTTCTTCGTGAAAATCTCAAAGTAAATGCTATTAGGATAATTTGATTCCAACCATTTCCTGAATATCTTCTTCTTTAAGGGGTAGGTGTTATTCTCGAATCCCTTCATTTCTATAATAATAAGATGATTATTATACTCAAACATCAGGTCTGGAGTATAAGAAATGTCTATGACTTTCTTACTATCCATCTTTAGCATTCTAGTACTGGCATCTTTATTATAGAAAGGAACATTTGGTCTGAAACCTTCCCAGATTATGAATTTCTTAGGTTCATACAGTACAGGGAAGCCTTGTTCCTTTAGAGTTTGATAAGCCATCTTCTCTAATTTACTTTTGAAGGAGATACCATCATACTCTAAAGGAGAGGCATTGATAATCTTCTTATTTTCTGTTCTGCTTCCTTGCATTTTTATAAGGTTTTGGCTTAACAATAAAAGATGCTACCATTTCACGAAGCTTGATAACTGCTTTCTCTAGAGCGTAAACCCTTTTCTCCAAGTTCTGATTAGCTTTGAGAAGTTCTTCAATCATAGGACAATCATCCTGAAAATCAAGAGGCTTATCCTCTTCAACTTCTTTCTCCTCAATAATTCCCTCTTCTAGAAGAATAGGTACTAACTCCGGCATGAACTTGCACTCAAGATGATGGTGCTTTGTATGACCATTTTCCATATCATGAGACAAGTCCAATACAATCATGTCTCCAAACTCTAACTCTTCAGCAGTCTCCTGCAAAAAATACTTCTTCATTTTCTTCTTTATTTAAATAATTATACTCTTTATACCATTCTACACCATAGCCATAGTGACCTTTGAGAATATCATTTATCTGATACCATAGGTCAGAAGGCATCTTGGTGTGTGTCCTTGCATACCACGATGGATGTTTTACCTTGATAATATGGTTATACCTTGGATTGATGTAAGGTTCAAAACTCTGAGCCTCAGAACCCATCAGTACATAAACAATACCACTGTCGTATGCAGAAAGATTAGTGAGAAAGGATTTGATGAAAGGTCTCCACATAAGTGAATGAGAGCCTATTTTACCTGCCAGACAGGAGAGTGCTGAATTTAGCAACAGTACTCCCTGAGCTTCCCACTTCTCCAAACTGGGGTCAAAGATAATATTTCCATGTGGACGAGTGAAGTCTATAACTGACTCCATTAGGACATCTAAGGAAGGAGAATAGTTATCTTCAAGAGTATCACGAGAGTTTCCAAAGGCTATACCTGTAGCTGTAGGCTTGCCTTTCTTTATATCTGGGTAAGGATCCTGACCAATAATTACAGCCTTCAAGTCATGTAATGAGCATAAGGTGAAGGCTTTGAATATATCCTTTATATTAGGACATATAGTCTGCCTGGAAGCAACTAGTTTCTTTAAGATTCTATCTGCTTCTACAGTATCTACAACCTTACACCAATCTCCAAAGTATTCCTGTATTGTCATTCTACCACCTCATCTATGTAATTTGAAGCAATGTCAAGCAATTCTTCATTAGTTGTGGATACTGACGGAACATCAGCTTCTTTAACAATAAATGGAATATCCTCTATTATAACCTTTACCTTTTCATCTCTATCATTTTCTTCATAGATTATAGTTCCAAAGGTAGATGGTGAAGAGATATAGTTCAAGGTTAATGATGTAGGAATAATCTGATTAATGATAAATCGTTCAATGACATTACTTTTGTTTATTAATACTTCTGGAGCAACCCTAAGTATAGGTCTGATGAATTTGAACTTAATAGGAGTGTTCTCATCATCCTGGACTATCTTTTTCATTTCCCAAGATAGCATTACTACTGGCTTGAAGTTTTCATCAAAGATTGCTCCATAGGTTCCATAGTAAGTCTTCTCTGGATCTCCTACAGACATAATCTTCATTAGATGCATATTGCGATATAGAGTAGAAAATACATTTCTAATAGCAGCACTAGCTGATTTATACATTGTATATCCACCTATATTATCGAGATTTACTACAATGGCATCTATGTCTCCCTGTGCTTTAATCTGGCTCTCTATAGTTGACATAGATAAAGCCATTATAGGAATCTCTATATTTTCAGATGAGATTGGAATCACCATATAAGAAGACTTGTCTGTATATCTTAGAGTTGATGTAGGACCCCAATAATCTGCGCCAAGGCATTGAAAGCACCAGGAAAGTGTTGACTCTAAATTTCTCATCAGCTTTCTGTTTTAAATAACACATTCTGAGCATCATACTCTGTAAAGAAAGGCAAGTCATAAGGAATGACTGGATTAAGTTGATTAGCTATGAAGTTGGTAAAGAGATTAACCATCAATGAGCCAATCATACAAGCCAGATAGGTAGTCTGCTTCATAGAACATACTGTTTCTTCTGCCTCATAATCTGCAAACAGAAATTCCTTATTATACCTATTAATATTATACTCATCATCTCCTGTAATACAGAATATCTGCAAGGTATCCATGCTTAATCTTCCATCAAGATACAGACATTTGCTTTTTTCTTCTTTTGACTTTTCCTGTATATGATTATTCCAGGAATTAAAGAATACTCTTCTAGCAGTCATATTATCAAAGCCACAGATCATAATGTCTCCAGACTTCTTTGAAGATGTAAACTTATCCTTGATGGCTAGAACTTGTCTCATTGATGTATATCTATCAATCATATCAGCTATAGCATCAACTTTAGATTTACCAATATCATTATAACTATACAGCTGTCCTGCCATATTTACCATCTCTACGACATCATCATCATAAAGAGTGAGATTAGCAGGAATCATTCTTGCTAACTGGAAAGCTACATTGCTGCCGATACCTCCAATTCCTGCTACAATGATTCTAGCTTTCTGTATCTCCCTGAACCATTCTGCACCTGAGAATCTGGTAGTAGATTCATCTATCAGAAGAGTAGGGGAGTTAGGAGTAATCTTAGTATCATCAGGTACATTACTGTCTGTTGATACTATAGATTCCTCTACTTCTTCCTCTCCCTCAGTCTCTTCTGATTCCATATCATTTCCTATTCCTAATGTTTCTTCTGAAATACCATTCTCTTCTATAAGAGCTGTAATATTATCATCTGAGAGGTTTATACTAGTATCATTAACATCATTCATATTCATTTTCATAGTTTATTCTACAATATACAATTCAAGAGCTTCCATATAGGATGCAATAAAAGGATTTACATCTACATATTCACTCAATTCATCATTAATGGACTGGGCAATCCTACTTTGAAATAGGTTGGCATCATCCCACATAGAATCTGGTACATCTGTTGTATCAAAGTAATCTAATGTATGCTGAATGATGAAATCTCTCCACTCACAGAATGCACCACAAGTATCATGTTCACATTCATATACACTTGATTCTCCAAATACTTTTACATAGACATTCTTCATGTGTTTAGTAATCCACTGCTTTAAGTCAAACTTATCTGTATTGATAATCAGATTACAAGCAATGATGTGTACTACAGCTGTATGAATCTTCTTTGGATCTGGCCACCAATCATTAGCAACAGGCTGTCTGAATATGTGATTATCCTCATATAATTCTTTTGTGACTTCTTTATTAGGTATATCACTAAAGAGGTTCTGTTCCTTAGGTGCTGGCTTACTATGCATCCAATCAAAGAAAGTACCTGTAGGTGCTATATTAGATGAATTGTTACTATTTTTTCTTTCTGTAGCTTTCCTTTCAATAATCTCATCAAACCTATCATCAAGATAAGCAAGAGAATTAGATACCTCATGTCTTTCTACTTCAAGGTCAAAGTACTCAATAACTTCTTTTTCTATAACCTTGGTGGTTTTTGTATTATCAGGAGCAATATCCTTAGATCCTTCTCCAAAAAACTCATAGGATGTGCCTAACTTCTTGACTGTTACTTCTGATTTAGTCTGCACCTTTCTGGTAATGGCTGCATAGTACTTTCCAGCATTGTTTACAATGAGAGATACAAAGCAGTTTCTTTCATTACCTTCTTCTTTCAAAGTATTCAGATCAGTACCACTTGGTTGAGTTGACATCTTATGATGTGAATGCACTAATTGCAAATCACAATCAAATAATTCTATATTCTCAGACATATAAGCAGCTACATCTTCACTCATCTTAAACTCAGTAAAGGTAGCATTACCTAAGTCCATAGGATAGATGTCCTTACAGGTAATTACCAAGTCATTGTTCTCAAAGGTTCCTTGATGGGTTACAAACAATACTCCAGACCACTCTGTGCTAGGGAACTTTCGGAGTAAATATCTAATCTTCTCTTCTACATTCTCTGGTATAATGAGCTTATAGGTAGAAGACCCTTTCACAAGCTGAGGTAATACTTTGTTTTCTTTTAGGTTTGCTATTGTGTTCATTTTGATATCTAAAATTAATTGTTCTAAGAATTCTCTGTAGGATATACATTGCTAAAGTATGATTAATGACTGTAGTTTGGAATGATTCTCTGTTACCATAGTTAATGTCTGTAATTTTAGTTCGTATTTCCTTACCTTTGAAAGTCAGTACCAGTTTATCCTGGTAATTGCTAAGAGAGGCTGCATTTATACTATCATTGCCTTCTTTGTAGAATTTTCCATCAGCTACAATAACACTCTTCAATAATTTATAGGTGAAGCAATCCTCCAGTTTTCTTGCTGTACTCTTTAAATATTGGTTATAATAGTTTATGAAAGCATTGCTAATATCTATAATGTATTCATAGTAAAGCATTCCACAGGTAAACCTTCCATTCACATATCTCAAGGATAGATGGCCATGCTTTAGATAATACTGGATAAAGTTCTTCAAGCTTTCATTTGTAAATACTGATATGAAATGACCCTTATCTGCCTTATCAAATGTATAATCTATATATTCTGAATAGAGAGACTTATCCCCTATGTTTTCCATTCTTCTCCAAGGACCTCCAGCTATAGATTCTACAGTTACATACATACTAAGTTCCTGACAGAACAGCATCCAGGTAGTTTCATCATACTCATTCTTCAATGTGTTGATAGTTTTTCTGATTGGACCACTTCCTAAGCAAGGTGGTAGAAAATTAGAAAAATTATCCTTTGGAATACCATTTATATGGCTGTGCATATAATCACTAGTAAACTGCTCTTTAGTATATGTTGCTCTATTGAGAAGAAAACCAGTACACTCATAAGGAATACAGCCATCATTCTCTATTTCAATCTTAGCATAGAGGTCTTGAATATTTACTGACCTGTCATATTCATTTGTTACTGTTACTCTAGGCCACCAGACATAGATGATGAATCTTCTATCCCTGTATGTGTTTTCTATATTCTTCAAGCTTTCTTCAGTAACTTCATAAGGAGTATCAAAATTCTCCTCTACTATTTTATCAGAGATACGAGCAAATAAGAAAGACTTGACTTTTTTCTCATCACCCGTTTCATACTGCATATCTACAAAGTCTTCACCAAAGAAACCTTTGAATACATCGTAGATTGACATTGGTTTTTCAAAGAGGTGCTGGTATAATTGATTGACTGTATATTGCATATTTAAATTGTTTTAATTTATAACTTAATTGAAAAATAAAGGGAGCAGAGATTTCTCTCCACTCCCTTACCCAATCAAATACCAAACTGTTATGAATTATACTCCAAGTTTATCAAGCATATCATCAATATCATTATCTGTAATACTACCATCAGAAGTGCTTACTGTCTTCTTTGGTGCAACTTCAATTTTTGATGCTCCATTCTCTTTCTTGGCAACCTTAATGAGATAGTCAATATTACCACTCAATTTCTCAAGGTCATCAATAGAGAGGGTATCATTATCTGCTAACATTGCAATATGAATATACAGGGAATCTACAATAGAATCCATATCAGTATCAGTAATAACATCACCAATATGGTCAGGAAGATTTTCATCATTTGTATCTGGAGTTTCTTCCTCTTCAAACTCAGGTGTCATAATACCCTTATCTTCAGTATCTGTTGGCTCTTCATCAAGTGTTTTAGCTGTTTCTAAAACACCATTCTGTGCAATGAATACCAACAAGCCACTAGTAGGAACCTGTGTGAAGTTCCTACCAAACTCTTCTTTTACAGCTTCCTGAAGGTTATTGTCCTTAATAGCCTGATATGCTTCCTTTCTAGTCATTGTACCAGAAGAAATATTCTTCTTGGTGTTGGTAAGAAGGATAACCAGGTTATTAGTTGGCTGTCCCTTATACATTACATTCTGAGGCAACTGTGTAGCATCATCAAGAAGCTGAGTCTTAGAGATGCCTTCAGTGAAGGTCATACCACTATATTTAATACCAGCAGCTCGCAAGTCTGCCTTCAATTCTCCAAGTGTTGTTGCACTAGTAGTTACCTTACTTCTCTTCTGAGTCTTTGTATTTGCGATCAAAATTTCTCTTTCCATAATTTTTTCTTTTGTTAGTTGAATAAATGTTTTAATTTTTTGAATTGTGCTTTGTCTTCAAGTGATTTGTAATAATCACTGACATCCTTACTACTGCCGAGGTCTGGAATTACATTGGTAAAGCCTGTACGCTTTGCTAATTTTTCACCATCCATTAGACCTGCTTTATCTGTATCATAACATATAAATATCTTTTTGTATCTCCTTTTTAGTTCACTAATGGCAGTATCAGAAATATTATATCCTTCCCCTTGAAGACATAGGGTTGGTATATGTAACTGACAAGAGATAACCAATGCATCTTTAATGGAAGAACAGATAATAACTCTATCACAATACTCTGGAATCTTAGTCCATAAGCCTATAACAGATGCATCCATCTTGGAACACCATTTATAGCCTTTGGTATTATATGGTTGATATAACTTTACCTGTAATTGCCCTTCCTTCCTTTCTACATAGCAATAAGCATATTTGTCTGTAGGAAAAGTATATCTTTTAATCTTGCCGGTTACAGAATCTTTTTTAGTAATAATCTTATAGGAGACAGGATATATCTCTGCATACTTTAGCCACTGCTTTGAGATGCCATAAGATGCCCAATACTCATAATCATACTCTCTCCAAGGTCTGACCTTAACTTCTAACTTGGATAACTGGTTAGTCTCCTTTCGTGTTAAGGTCTTAATCTGCTTTGGTTTAATGGTTACATTGTCATCCTTAATCATTAACTTACAGATTTTGTCAAGAGCCTGATTGAAAGTACAGTTCCAATACTCACATAATAAATCAACCAATCCTCCCTGAACATTGCTATCTCCAAAATCCTTATACATTATATGATTACTATTGCTCATATAGATGCTAAAGGATGGATGATTATCTGTTCTTAAAGGAGAGTTAATTACACAAGGGATTTCAGTAATCTCAGGAAACACAGTACATAATACCTGTGTTTCACTGAACTTACTGAATATCTCAGTCTTAGATATACTGGAAGAAGTTTTACCTATTACCATAAGATTATTACTTTAAAAGGGTTAATTCAAGGGTTTAATCCCAAGGCATATCACCACTGCCAGAAGCAGTACCTGTTTCTACTGGAGCAGCATTGAGATTAGTTGCCTGTACATTATACTCTGTAAGTTCCTGCACAGCAAACTCTGTTGAAGCATAAGAACCATTGTCCTTAGCGTTGGCAAGGTCTTTCTCCAAGCGTGCAAGTGCCTTAGAGCCTGCATAGTTAGGAAGAATCATACCATTACGTGTAGCAATAGCCTGATACTGCTTACCTTCATCAGTGGTACGTACACCATAGAGAAGCTTTACCTTATTGTTTGGCTGAAGGGCAATAGCTTCCTTAATCTCAGAGAAATCACCCTTGAAGTAATCCTTGATATGCTCAAGACCAAATACAAAGTCATCTGTATTCTCCTTCAATACCCAAGTACCATTGACATAGTTGAAGGCATCACCTACACAGAGATAAGGCTTCAAGAAGCCAATGAGGTCTGCTTCACCTACACATGCAATACGATAGTCAGGAGCAATCTTTGCAGGATTTCCATTCTTTGTAAGAATTGGTTTGCCAGCCTTTGCATCCTCTGCATTAGCCCAAGTAACATTACCAAATTTATCAATAACCTGTACCTTAGTCTGGTCTTGATTATATGCAGGAGCATTACGCAAGGTAAACATCATTCTGTTAATCATCTCCACACCATTGCAAGTCTCTGGGTCTGTCTTTACAATAAATGTAATACGTGCTTCCTTACCATTATCAGTATCAACAACATACTCTGGGTCATTGGCAATCTCATGTCCATAGATTTCCTCAAGCTTCTTCTTTGTAGGATTTACTGCTACTACAAAGGAAGAACCTACACCTACATACTTCTTGAACTCCTGAGCTTCTTTTGACTCCTGTGTCTTGCCAATAGCAAGGAAACTATAACTATTATTAATCATCATAACTGTTTGTATTTTAAATTAAATTTATTACTATTACTTATTATTTATCTGTTTATACTATAATTACTCAAATACTGGAGCATCTGTAGGTACATTTTCAGTCTCTACTGCCTGTGTATCTTCATTCTCTGCTTCTGTGTTAGTATCAGGCTCAGGCTCTTCAGTTGAGGTCTTCAAGTTATTCTCTTCACTTGGGGTTGCTGTTTCTTCACTTGAAAAGGACTTTGTTCCTGCATCCTCTGGGTCATTATCTGGAATAGATACAATGAACTGCTTCTTATTTTCATCATAGGAAACAATATCTGTAGGAAGATACTTGGTGGTCTTCTTAGGCTGACCATTGACATCTACACCAGGCTCAATAACCTTCTTTACAAGTTCCTCTACACGGAAACCTACTACTTGCTTGATACCTGCCTCCAATGAAGCAATCTGAGTATCATAGTCATTATACTCTTTATTTAGGGCTTCAATCTTAGCCTTGATTTTCTCACGCTTTACCATAAGTGGATTACAAGCCTGTGCTACACGCTTAACTGACTGAAACTGATCAAATGAAATTCTCTTTTCCATTGTTTTTGAATTTTAAATTGTTATTTATGAATTGAATGTTTTTTGTTTAATTTGCTGTATCAAGGAAAATCTTACTCATATCTACCTTGATATTACCTTTGTCATCAGATTCTGCAACCTGAAATACCTTTTCCCTAAGATGTAATGGTCTGGAACCTCTAATGGCATTATCTCCACCTACAAAAGATACTAATGTTTTATTTGCCTGTCTTGAGATATAGCCAATAGCATCTGCTTCACCACAGATAATATCTCCAGTCTTTCCTGCAATATCTACTGCCATCTCTGTGGTTTCCCCATCATTCTTTCTAATCTGCTTGTCCTTTACATGGCATACAAGAATAAGAGTATCACAAAGAGGCTTGAACATATTGACCATCTCCTTGATTGCATTACGCATATAAAGATACCCTGCTCCATTAGGCAGTTGGCGTACATCAGCCTTTGGATCAATAACCTTATTACCCTTGGCATCTTTCAGGATATTACCAACCTTATCCTTCTTATAGCCAAAGTTAACACCCATTTGGGTACGACGATATAATACTCCAGCATAGAAAACAGCCATTTCCTCTAATCTGGTTGCATTATCAATGGTGATAAAACGATAGAAAGGCTTACCTCCATTTTCTTCATTCTTCTGTGCAATAAGATTCTTGATTTCAAAGATGTCATTAGCACTTCTAGCCTGTACTGCCATTACATCCAATGCACGATAACCATCTTCCAAATCAATGATAAGATTGTTGTCAAGACTAGCCATAAGGGTTGATTTTCCACATTTTGGCTTACCAAATAAGACCATCAACCTGGGGTTGTAGTCTGTAGCTTTCCTACGTTCTGTAGGCAAAACAATGTTACTCATTTTTTAATTTCTACTTTTTTATTAAATTATTGGACTGCAAATATACCTATACAAAGTTGCATAGGCAAGATGCTTTTAATTATACTATGAAAAATGAAAAGAATCACTTAGATGTACTCTCTTGATTCTTTTGAATTAACTGATATACTTTATTAAGTTCTGGGATATTATCATACTTTGGCAGTGGAGCATAAAATCCTGTAGCACCATCAAAATACATTCCCAGAATAGCATTACTTTCTCCATCTCGTCCCAATACAATCTCTAGGAACTTACAATATCCTCTAAGCTTTGTTATATCATACTTTAGATATTCCTTTAGTTCCCAAGAGAATGGAGAAGTAATACCCAGCATGACATCACAATCTTTACCAGGCACATGTTACCATAGAAGCTCTTTATCTTCCATCTCTATAGTTTATGTATTATACTATAGTTCAGACTATCTCTTTATAGACCACTAAATGTTGGTACATATAGGTCTATATCCTGCACTCTTGGTGATTCATCCTCTTCAACACCGCTTGGTAAGAAGGTTTTCACTAGTCGTTGATCCTTCATAATATTTCTATTACGCTTGGATTAGGGTTGCCATATAATAACTATGGTTTTCCCAGATTCACAGGATTTATTCAGGACCTCTGGTAAAATACATTTATTATCTTATTTTATACTTAGTACATTCACATATATAAGGTTCTATATTTGATTTCATGTGACGAAAACTTTTAGCTTTAATATATAGAGTATGGTTTTTGCATATAGTTGTTTCAATATTAAACTTTTCTAATAAAAAGGTTTGAAACTTCTGAAGGTCTTCTATTGTGAAACAATTAGTTGCAAGCTGTCCTCCACAATGTGCTTTACTACCATCATCCATAAACATATAAGCCAATGATTGCCAAGTAAAATTATTAAAAAGTTCAATAGGAATCCTTTTTATTCTATTCATATAGAAATGGCTATATATCTCGTTAAATGCAGGATTGGCAGGAAAATCTATCCAATATGATTTATATTTCTTTTCAGTTCTAACATCTAACTTTGATACAGAAACATAGGTATTAGGATTAAGATTAGATAACTTATCAGCAATATAATAGGAATATTCTTTTTGTTTTTCACCATGTGCTGTAGACAATCTTGCATTTTTATTTATATATTCCATGCTTCCATCACCCATCATGATTCCTAATATTATTTCTAAGTTATCTTGTGTAAGAGGGTTAAATTCATTCTCTCTAAAACTCTTTCTGAAATAACCATGTTTCATTCTATGACTATAGATACCATCAGAAGACATACCAAGAACTTCACCTATTTCTTTATCTCCAAGACCTTGATTGAAAAGTTTTTCAAACTTCTCATTATCAATTTTAGAGATTTTATCATAGGTAAATTGAGATTTAATACCTCTATTCTTTCTATGAAACATAATATTGCTTGCTGTTACGCCAAATAACTCTGCAATCTCTGTATCCATATATCCTTCTTGAGCTAATGACATTGCTTTGTCTATATCTTCTTTAGACATTTTAGCATCATAGGCTCCTTTTATACTATTTTCCTTTTTAAATTTTGCTAATGTTGCAACAGATACATTAAGAAATTTGCTTATTTCAGTACTTGATTTTCCCTCATCTAACATTTGTTTTATTAATGTGGAATTTCTTCTGACTTCTGATTGCCAAAAGTTGACAGGAAGACCAAGTTTATGTCTTTTTCTTTCTATAACTTTTCTGCTACAATTTAGCTCCTTGGCTATTTTACTATCACTTAGTCCTTGGTTATAAAGGACATGAAATCTTTCCATATCAATATTTACACTTTTACCCATATCTTTATTTTTTATTGTAAAAATATAAAGTGTTCCTAATATATGTCTTTGTATAAAATCTCTACTAAGTTAATCTAATAAATGTATTTATTTTTATGTTTAATCCTGACTATCAGCCAATCCTTTTTGTGTAGGTCTAATCTTATTAGCTTTGAATGCTTCAAGGGATAGACTTTCACTATTCTGCTGTTGTACAACCACAGGAATATAGTTATACTTATTACGTACAATCTTTAGATATTCAGATAGTTTCTTAATAGAGTTACGTAAATCCATACTCCTTTCACAACTTATCAAAGAGATATGATCTATGATACAAAGAACATATTCATCAGGGTCATTTGGTTCATAATAATCAAAGATTTCCTTTTCATATCCTTCAACCTTTTTTCTGTGAATAGTACCATTTGCTTCTGCATATTTCTCTAAGGTATGGTACACACCTGTTGGATTTCTATCTGGAATAAAGACTACATGTTCTTCAAAGAACTTCAGAATAGACTGATACTCCAGTGTTCCTAGAAGTTCAAGTATTTCAGGAGAAAGTATTCTATCTTCATCTACAGACTTAAAGGTCTTTATATCAATTCTTATCTTCTTATCAGAAAGAATATACAACAGATAACAGATAAACTTACCTGTAATATTCTCTGCTTTCTCCTCCAATAAAGCATAGAAGACTTTCAACCTAACTAATTCAGGATGATTGTAAGCATATAGAATACTATTAAACAGAAACAGGAAGTTTGTTATCTTAGACTTACTACTCTTTGCTCCACCTGACACTAAATAATATGTACCTAACTCTACTCCAGGAAAGTCATATCTAAAGGTCTTAAAGGGAGATGGAATACAATTAACCTTTCCACTAAGTATCTTTTCTCTTCGTTCTTTGGCATTTTCCAGTACTCTTTGAATTAAACTCATAATGAAAATGTTATTTTACCTGCTATAGTCTCAATGGTAAGTATTGAACCTTCAGTGGTTCTTTTAGATAATTCACATATTAACTCTTGTAGGGTAGGGTAGTAGGAATCAATTATCTTCTTTATCTCCTCTGAGTACATTTTCTCTCAAAAGTTTATTCAGGTGATTTGTTTCTCTAACATAAAGGGTTGCATACTTATTATATACAGAGCACATATAGTTGTTCTCCTTGAATTTAGCACCACTAACCTTTACATCTTTACCATAAAGGATTTTTTCATAATGATTTATGTACTTAAGAGCAAAGGTATATAGGAAATGATAGAGTCTAATTTTAGCCCTGCACTCAGCAAGTCTCTCTCCAAATACTGGATTATCTATATCACCATCAGCTCTATTAGCTCTTCCTACTACAGTAATCTCCATAGAATTCTTTAAGATAAAGTTCAACATTACTTTAGGATTGCTATGAGTGCTCAGCCAGTAACTAAGTTCTTTAGGCAATGAAAACATAACTTCTTTTGGAACTCTCATAAAACCATTAAGTGTTACAACAGTTACTCTGTCATTGAATCTCTTTACCTTTTTAGATGAAGAGTCTTTAAAACTTACTTTCCACATAATTATATTCTTTTTAGTTTCTACTATTCATTAACCAATCATCACCATCTACAATATCAGATGGAGTATCTTCTGTTTTATTCTCCAGGAATGTTGCCAAGTCTGATAGTTGCTCAACATGAACCTCTTCATCAGCAGAAAGCTTCCTATCATCCTTAATAATGAAATATTTAGCTAACCTCATTCCTCTATATCCCTTAGGTGCATAGGAAGCTACATACCTCTTGGTAGCATCAACGATGTCATCATCAGAAACTTCACCATAGACTTCAATAAATTTCTTGAGTTTATTCTTAATTTCACCCTTGTTACATCTGAAATAGAATGGAGATGTCAACCCATTAGGATTTATCATTTTCTGTTTAGGAAAGCACTCCTGTACCTTAATAGCCAGGACTTCAAACCTTGCATCTTCAGAATTTATAAGATTTTTAAGGGTATCTTTCCATTTTGAATCAATACTCTGTCCCATAATACCTAGGACGTGCCTATTAATCATATTGTCAAAGGTACTTTTATAGTTCCCCATACTTACAGCAGCTGCAATAAGTGCTTCCTGTAAGGTGAGCTTGTGCTTTAAACATGTCTTTTCATCTAATGTTATCTTCATAATTAAAATGATTTAATATATTCCTTTTGATACTCTATATGTGAACTCATTGTATCAATGACTTTACTTATATCAAGACGTGCTTGAAATATTTTATTCTCGTAATTAAGAAGCATTGTTCTAAACTGAATGAAAGCTTCTTTCTCAGCTTTAGCCCTAGCAATTTTCTTACCTACCGCAATATTGAAAGTATCTCCTGCACTCTTATTGAGTCTTGCTATACCTATAGTATTGATACACTGATTTGCACCAGCTTCCATACTTAAGGATGTGTGGAAGTATGCCAGAGCAACAACTACACCTTTTTCCTCATTTACCTTGTAGGTAATGCCTCTATATTGAAGTTTGAGACACTTCTTTAAATCCTCTTGAATGTACATATTACTTAAAGTTTAAATGTTATCTATTATTCTCTATGATAGTCATAAACATGGAGTCTATGCTATCATCTTTGCTTGTTCTAAGAATAAAGTATTTCAGTAACTTCATATTCTTATTATCATCTTCAAAGGATTTTACATACTCCATTGTAGCCTTAATAGCTTCTTCTTCTGTAAATATGAAGCCATACTTAGCTACTAGGGTTCTTAACTTGAAGGCTATAACTGCTGTATTGTCTCTCCAATTATAGGTAGTTCCTTGCTTGTTGCCTTTAGGATATATATCTTGAAGCTTCTTGGCAAGTTCCTCAAAGTTAAGGTCATATCCCATTACCCTAGCATCTGATTCAATAAGAATCTTAGCTATCAAATCTCTTGTATTATTAGAGAGTACCATAGAGTCTTGGTCAAAGAGATTCTTGCTGATAAGATTCTTCTCAACAAGTTTATCAAAGTTCTCTTTATACTTGACCTCACAGTATCCAAATAACATTACAAGAAATTCACCAAGGGAGAGGTTATTCCTTTGCAATACTTCCGTATCTATTGTTATTTTCATATCTTTATAAATGTAAAAAGCACAACCCAATGAAGGATTGTGCCATATTATTTAATATTATTGTATAAACTTATCCAATTCTTTTAAGGAATGCATTGTTTTAATGAAATCCTTATTGAAATCCTTGATCATCTCCTGAACTATCTCTTCCTCTCTAGTACTCTCATAGTAAGGCATTATGATAATAGGAGATTTATGACGAAGACTTCTACCTATTCTCTGTGGGCCTATAGACTCTGAAGCTGAATAGTTAGCAAATACTGCATACTTACAATCTACTAGGTTAGCTCCTTCATTAAGAACATTGACTGATACTATATGGTTAATCTTCTTGGCATTGAAGTTATCATAAATTATATCAGAGTCTTTGTTCTTTGAATGAATACTATACTTACCTAGAATATCTGCCTGCTCTATGGTTTTACAGAAGGTGATAGTTCTCTCTTTCTCTAGCCTTTGAAGAATAGACAATACTATGTTGTTCTTCAAGTTAGCTAGATACTTGATTCTCTCACCACAATCAAACAACCATTTGTTTTTCAGAAAGTCCTGTCTGGTTCTCATATATCTGTTTCTTTCATAGAGTATCAGAGAATTATACTCATTTACTCTCTGTCTAGGAGTACAAGATATAATGGCATGGACTTTCATCTTTCTGTATTTCCAAAGTTCATTATAGTTACCATAGTAAGTCTTTCCCTTTGCTTTAGGATTGACTTCTATAGATTCTGTAGGACGAGTATTGTCTAGCTGAAGAGGGTAGAGGATAATCTGAGGTTCAGGAAGAACTTCATCCTCTATGGCATCAACTATACTACAGGTTACTACTTCTGCATGATACTCATATTGAAAATATTGCTTGAGTTTCTTAGGAATAGTAGCACTTAGTCCAATGACATTACCATAAGTAAGAGTACTAAAGAAATCCAGACGCTTATTACTATGAAGATGATGACAATTACCAGCAATAAAAGTATAACCTTCACTTCTTACAACAATCATGTGAGTTGGTACCTCTACACAATACACATAATCGTCATAAGGTAAGTACTCTTTTGTCATTGGAGAAGTTGTTACATCTTCTTGCTTTACCATAAATACTCTATGGATAGGACTATGATTTTCTTTTCTTTCATCATATTCTATAGATGTAAGTACTTTATATCCAGCTTGAACAGCAACAGCAGCTACAAAATCTGCATTTTCCTTTATTTTTGAACTATAATAGCGATAGTTAGCACCTTCTTTAGGTTCATAGCCATCCCATTGTATAATTTCATCAATAAATTCATTAGCTCTGGAATATCCCATATTAACTTCAAAGTTAGTACTCAAAAGTTTTGCATCACCAATAGGAAGATTTACAAGATACCTATCATATCCTCTCAAATCAGATATTTGTGACCAGTTATCCAACTGAGAAAGTAACCACTTTAAGCGTTTCTTCTTCCTTTCTTTCTTGACACAAACAGAATATACAGAATAATGAAGTTGATGTCTTTGCAAAGCACCATCTGCCTGAATTGCAATAAATAATCTCTCTAGAGGAGTAAGAGAAATATCATTTCCTGTACCTTTACCTGACACAGGAATAAACATTCCTGTATGAGAGCTTAAATCTTTGACAGGCTTCATTCTCCAATCTTTAATTTTCTGAGTCCTATATACCATGTTATGATTTGGTGTAAGGTAACAATATCGTTCCCTACCAAGATGTAATTTACAAATTTCACCTTTATGTTGCCTCTTTATAAATCTAAGAGGTTTTACAAACTCAATATTACCTTCAGGAGTAAATTGTGCAACTAAATCCTCTTCAGTTAAGTCTTTAAATTGTTTATATCCAGAGTTAGTTAAAATTTCTGTATCCCCTCTAAAACACTCATCCATGACCACAAAATCAAAAGATTCATGCTCATGCTTCTTCAAGGATTCATAGCACTCAATGGTAAGGTCATCAACATTGATGCCTCCCCATTTCTTGAATTCATCTTTCCAAGTCTGCTTATGTACTATCTTAGCTACCAAGAGAAGCATTGATGTATGCTTCCCTTGATATTTAGTTTCTACTAGATGATTTATTAGTAAAATCGCATTACGGGTTTTACCAAAACCAGTAGCCAGTTCCAATAATAAGAAATCAGACTTCTCCAGCTTAGTTAAACATTCAGAATAAATTTCTTCCCTTGTCATTATTTAATCAGTTACTTCTTTATAATATAAATCCTTATCTAGAGTACATTCATTAGGAATAGTGCATCTGGAATCATATATAGATTTATTGTAGAAAGCACATAACCTACAGGTATTACCTCCATAGGAATTACATACAATAACTTTCTAACCTCTTCTAATGAAGATTCCTTCTTTAGGCAACTGACTCATGAGCATCCATTCTAGAAAGTTCTTCATCAGCTTCAAGACCCATAAGATAATCTTCTACCTCCTGTGATGGAAGATTGGCTATTACTTCTTCAAGGTTAGATTTCTCTTCTTCCTTGATTTTGTCAAGGGTAATCATCAGATCATACACACATTCTCCAAGAGCACATTTGTACTCATCAGAATAATCATCTTTATTCAATCTCTCTTTCCATTGAGAAAGGAGATTATTGATTCTATTCTCTGCAATCATAAGGCTTATAAATTACGGATTACTTGCATTAAACGCTGCCAGATACTTCTATTACTCTCTACATCTTCACCATTCTTCCCATTCCTGGAAACATGCTTAGGTGATGCAGTAAAGAAACAAGTAGAATCTGGTTTCTTTGATACTACAGTATACCAATGGTTGGCAACTGCCTGAGGAGACCTACCAATGCTTTCTGATACAATGAGAAAACACCTGGTTAAATTCTGAGGGAAAGCCCTCACTTGCCAAAGAAGTCTATCTTCTTCTTCAGCAGTCCATTTTTTGTTTGTTCTATTCATTATTTAAAGAATTAAGTTATATGATGTAGATGTCCAAACGACATCTGTTATATGCAATAAAAAATCTCCCTTGTTTCACAACAAAGGAGATTCAACAAACAAGATTCACTTTTTTCAATTTTGCTTATGAAAAATTCATTATAGCCGAATTTAATACCACTGTATTAACATTATCAACTTTCATTTAAAATAATAACATAAAATTTATAACAACTTGTGGCTGATGAGGGAATCCAACCCTCAACCTACAGTTTAGGAAACTGTTGCTCTGTGCAGTTGAGCTAATCAGCCAGGTAACTCCCTATGAAAGGGAGTAGGAGATACATTAGTTCTCTCTATTGTGTAACAAATGAATAGCATACAAAGGAATAAGTGCAATCCATACACAGCTGAACCATACCTTCTCAAACTTTGTATTATCCCACTTGTTGATGATGTATTTATAGGTAAGGATACCTACGATAACATACAATAAAATAACAATAAACCAAATCATACCTAACTAAATTTATCCGTTTGAAACTTAGTACCCCCTATGGGATTTGAACCCATGACCCTCAGATTAAAAATCTGATGCTCTACCACTGAGCTAAAGGAGTGGATGGTTCTTTACTATCTTCACAGACCATAAAGAACATTATCCATTTAAAACGGATGCAAAATTACATTGTGAGGAAAGAGGGACTCGAACCCTCAAGAGCATAATGCTAACAGTTTAGAAGACTGTGACGCTTCCAATTACGTGCTATTTCCCCAAATACTTCTACGGTCTTCACAGATGGTAGAAGCAAACATTTTCAATCATTTGTCTTTTTAAAAAAGTGAGCAATGACTTTAATCAGTGCAAATTTACGTATTATATTGATTACTACAAAACATCTAATTTATAATCTAATCTCTTCTTAATGGAAATGTGAAGTCTTCTTAGGCTTAACCTTTTCAATAGTAAAGAAGATTGCTTGACCTTTTACTATATGTCTTAAACCAAACTTTAGACATTTCCACCAACTTCTAGTACACATAAATCCATATTGATTAATAGATGGAAGTAAGTGTCTATTGTAAAATACATAAAAGGTGATATATCTTTTCTGTCTTTCCATAGTCTTTATATTTTAATCAAAGAGTCTCTTTGTTTTCAGAGTAGGGTAGTACTTTGACCAATCTTCAAATACTACTTTACCTGTAACCTTGTTGAAGAAGCATCTAGCCATCAACTGTGCATTTGTCTTAATGTGCTGTTCCATATTAATCTTGATTTTCTAATTTATAACTAACTTGTGCTCCTATAGGAAGGATAGCAATACCACATAGAATCTTGAGATAATAATTCTTATCATCGACTCTAGTTACTGTTGCTCTGTCCAGACCTCTATTAGGATATTTGGGGGACTATATGGTCACCTACTTTAAACTTTGCTTCCATCTGTCTGTTCCTCCTGTAATTTAGTATAGTTCTCTACCAACTTATCCATTATAGGATTAAGTTTCTTTCTGAATGCCAAAAAGCACCTACTTCCTTTTCTTAGTTCATCTTTGATGTCTAAGGTTGCTTGTTCTTCTACTGTCATAATGATTTAATTTTAATGAATAGAGAAAAACAGAGAAGCAATAACCAATCGTCATTACTCTCTGTTTAACCCATTTCAACCCTTTAAATAATAATAGTGGTCCTAGAGGGGTATGATCCCTCGACCTTCTGCTTATGAGGCAGCTACTCTAGACCACTGAGTTATAGGACCATAGAATCAATTATTTATTTCTTAATTGTTCACTTCTGAATGCAGGATCATACTTATGATTCTTACAAGCTTTTCTATTTGCTGTAACTAGAATATTAATTATCCTGCACTTTGTATTTGTAGCAGGATAATTAATACAGCTCCAACAATGTCTTTGCTTACCTTTTGCCATAATCAATGATATTATTCATGTAATTCTCTTTTCCAAGTTACAACTATATCTGTTGTACTCATTGTATTTTGAAATAGTGATGATTCATTCAACCTCTCTTGAATTACATCCCATTGTACTAATTCCCATCCATTGGAACCTTCTTTATTAAAGGCTTTTTCCATATCCAATGCCAAGTTATTTGTAATTTTGAAATGATATGATTCTAGTTTGTATTCATACTTCTTCATAACCGTTTATAAACTATTAAACATTTCTTCATTCAATTTCTTCTCGTTCTTCAAAAAACTCAGGAAGTGTTTATTAAAGTCATCGTCATCCATAGGTGTTAATAAAGAAGAACTAAACAAACTTCGATAACAAAGGTGTTTTAAATCATTTGATGAGTCAATGACTTTATTAATCTCCTCTATGTTTCTAGATAATTTTGTTGCTTTGTTAAAAATATCTTTCTTCATACGCTACTTCTCCTCTTATCGAATTTGTTGCCAACAACTTTAACATCCTGAGAGAATAAAGGATAAGGTGCTATGTTAACCATAGCTGCAAATGCACCAACACTATATTCGATTACTGCCTTTGCTTTAACGAAACCTTTGTATAAGTCATATATCTCACGCTCCACTATATCACCTTCCCAAATTTCTTTGCCTTCACAATCTTTCAGACCTGTAAACTGACAGATGGTAGAAGGGTCAACACTAATAACACTATAATCACTCATACTGCTAAAGTTATCTACTATGTAGGCTCTTTCTTTTACTCCAGCAGTACTTCTGATTAGGCTACCATAAACCCATCCTTTACCATCAAGACGTTTAGCCTTGAACTTGATATTTTCTATTTTCATATTTATATGTTTATATAAAGTCTAAATAGACTGTTGTTTTTACTTTATTAACTTTGTTATTGATATTGTTATTAAAATAATCACTACCTTTGCAGCGCAAATTAGAAACGAGGTAAACAGCCTCCTGGCGAAATCGCCAACAATAAAAGTCTCCTAGCCCTCCGCTCGAAAGACATTTTCCCCAGTCCAGTGCTGGGGTTTTTCTTTGTATGGCGGCTCCATGCAAGGTGCTCAAAGCAATTCCGCTTTTGAGTATAATGCCAGAAAGGAGGTTGTTGCCTCATATGTTTTCTAATTTGCAAAAGAAAGAGAGTGGTACTGAAGTTTTCTGTTGGTCTCGTCGCAGAAAGGATGGTACTATTGGGTACGCTCATGGTAAACCATTCCACTTCTTTATCAACAAGTAAATCGTAAGCTTACGTTTTAACTCTTTCGGGGAGGTGCTCACTGGAGACACCTCCTTTTTTATTTCAATTCTACTGGCTCATCCTTCCAAGACAACTCTCTTCCGATGAGCTTCTTAATACTGCCATGAGGAAGTTCAATCATATCTCTATAACATAGAGGCTGATTTTCTTCTGCGTCCCAATACTCTTTTTTTCTTTCTGGTTTCAGATAATAAATATTCTCTGTACCATCTTTATCAACTGCCACCCATGCCATAACTATTTCTCCTCAATTTTTACACCAAACGTAGCACCATCGGCAAATGTGTAGTTTTCCATAACATCACTAAAATTTAATATTACAATATCACCACTAACGTTTGCCATACTCACATCTATATTGCTAACAGATACTATGTTATAGAATAAGTTGTCATCACTCACCCAACCGAACGGCTGATGCTTCTTCATCTCAGTCCAACATTCTTCTACATTGGCAAAAGGGTGAAACTTTACCTCTGGCTTGATTCGATAAATGTTTGAATCACAGTCAAAATGTGGCAGCATAACAGTTTTCCACATTTTTGTAGTCTTATCAAAAATTTCAATTTCTTTTCCTTCTGCGTATGCCTGAATAATAGGCAGCATGATTTTTGCTTGATTTCTGTTCATAATCAATTATTTTTTTTTATTAATAACCAGCACTTTATCCAACGTAATAAGGTTTTGAATCTCCTTAGAGAAAATAGATGAAGAAACTCTAATGCCATAGTCATATCCAGACATCCAAACTTCCCTATATTTGCCTGTATTAACAAATGGATGGTAAAAATGCCCATGATAATCTTGCTCCTCTTCCTCAGATTCAATCATTATTGGTTCTTTAACTTTCTGTGGATAAGAAGTAAACAATCTTAAATCGTCCTCTTTAACTAATACTAAATATAGTTCACTCATAATTAACCCTCCAACTCTTTGAGCGCATTACGAAGCTCATCCATAGCCGCATCTATATATAGTGAGTCTTGGTTATACTCTTCTAACCAGAATACAGCTTGGTTTATCAAGAATTTAATTTTTTCTTCTTTCATTAGAATTCATCCTCCAACTCTTTAAGTGCCAAGACTAACTCATTTTGAATATGAATTGTAGTGCCTTCACTCAACTTTATTCTTTTTGAGCCAATCATCTTGGAAACATTATTAATGTGAACTATCGCTTTTTCTTTACTCATTGCTTATCCTCCTTTTTTTCTGTTTCTTTCCATAAGCTTTAGTTGCGCCATACTTATATTGCCATATCGTTTATACATACTTTGGAGATATACAATATAGTCAGCTAATGTTATTTTATTTGCATTCATATTCTCTTCTTTTTACCACCTGCGAATGCTTGTGTCATGTTTATCGCAGATTTAATATCTTCGTACCTGACACCACAAACTGTTGCCACATCTTTAATTGCCTCATCCATTTTGAATTGCCTTGCCAAAAACTGATTATTCTTTATCAAGTTGACGATTTCGTCTTTCGTATGAATGCCTTTCCAAAATAGTTCGGTATGTGAGCCTCCTCTTTCATCATCTACAGAGAAAGGAACACCATAATTAGTATAAACCTCTCCGTGATGCTTGATGAGATGGCGACCAGGATTCTTTCGGATATTATTTATCCAAGTTTCATTATCGCATTCGCTCCACATTCCATATTCTGCCGAGGTCAGCACTTTGTCGATGCCAATAGGACAATGACCTGAACACCCATTTGTTCCAAAGTAAATAATCTCTGCCATATTTTCTTCTTTTTCCCTCTCCCCGTTGCCAAGGAGAGGGTGGTTAGTTACTCTGTTACAACTTCCCAGTCTTCCGCAAACACATCAGATACGGAAGGAACCCAAGAATCAGCTCTTCCATCAGGATTGATGATAAGCATCTGATTAGTATAGTCAATGTGAGGATTCTCACGACTCATCAAGATGCTCTTAGCAGACTGAGGGAGTGACTGCATATTAGGGATGATGTCACTAGTGATATGTGAAGGAACCTGCTTCACGATAAACAAGCCCTTACCATTCCATCCCTTACGTCTTACCGCAAGACCAGCCTTCAGCAAGTCAATAGCTCCACCGAAGTTAACAGAGCCTACTTCACGATAGGCTTTCTCAAACACGTCCTTAGGAGACCAGCTTTCATAGCCGTCCTCATAGACTACCTTATAACCGTCTTCACGATTCATTGATTTTGGCACAGCATCATCTTTGAGATACACTTTACCATCAACTCGCCACGCTGGAGTGGCATTCACAACTTTTGTTCCAATGTACTTTTTCATATTACTACTTTTTATCCTTTACAGGATGGTTAATCATAAAGTATAACACAATCATCATATACTGATACCTCGTCAATCTTTAGAGGTTATCCGTTTTCTTGCATACCATAAGAATGAGGGAAGTTGACTTCCATAGTCTTATCCTCTACCTTTGATAATTCGTTAATCAATTCTTCTACTGTCATATTCTATCTATTTATGCCCGAAGGCGTTAAACACTAATGTAAATAAATATTTTTATCACCTAAATCTTTAATTGCTATATCCTTACACTTTTGGCAAAGAAATTTATTTCCCAAGCCTTTGTCAAAATACGCTAAAGATATAAAATCTTCTGGCTGGAATTTGTGCCCACAGCAAAAGCAAGTCTTTTGTACTGACAAATTAGACCTCTCACGCAACTCTTTAAAATGAGCAAACGTCCCAAAGAAGTGTCCTTCTTCACACCCTATCGCTTTGTAGATTTTCTTAGTTATTTTTACTACTTCCATACCTACACCTCCATTTCGTGTTTGATGCCTAACCCGAAGAGAAGGTGCTGGAGTTCATGAACATAATGAATTTCAAATTTTAATGGCTCTCCACGCATATCTATAACCCAACCATCCTTCTTATTTTGATAATAAAGTTGAAAACAGGTATAGTTATCTTCATCATCTTCATCACCTCCCATAAATGCTTCTGATAAAGAAAATACACTTCCGTCTTTTTCTTCTTTCACCCATCCATTCTTCTCTAGAATCTCTGGAGTGATAGGAATACCTTCTATCACATTAACATTAACTTCTTGTAAGCTTTCGTTTTCATCATAGTAAGTTGCATAGTAACCATCACAATTACTAATGATTCTAAGACTTCCATGGATATAAACCAAATCTCCTGGAATATATAACTTATCCATACGCTTTACTTTATTAAACTAAGTTCTTTCCAGCCCAAGCTTCTGCCTTTGGCTTAGTCTTGAACTGCTTATCTTCAACCTCTTGCCAAGTTCCATCAGGTGTACTTCTATGCTCGATAAGAAACAAACCCTTCTCTATCTTGACTATTCTATATTCTTTCTGTGCCATACGCTTTACTTTTTACGATGATTATATTTTTTAATAGCATCTTTCTTAGAAGCTGCCATAATCTTAACACCCTTGATAGTGAACTCATGCTGTGCCTTTGGCTGACACTTCTGTCTATCAGATGGAACGCTGCCATAGCCATTATTTGGTCTATGATATTCCATACCAAAAGGATTACCATAATAGCTGACAGCAGATAAATATGCCATCTGCATTCTAGTCAAATTTATGAATATTTCGTTCATACGCTTTACTCCTTAACTTCTTTAAAAATTACATCTTTACGGTCTGAGCGGTATTTTGAAGTACATTCTATTCCGAGTGATATGGCTACACAACCGCCATATCTCCCATCAAAGAAGCATCCATCACAACCTTTGCCTTTAACAGCTTCAACAGCTTCAAGAGTAATGGTTACTCTTTCTCCAACTTTAAGCTCTTTCATACTAATCTCCTTTCTTTTTAGGAACATAATCATCAAGTTCATCGTCAAACTCATAGCAGTCAGGGCAGTAGTGCTTATCACCAATCTCTGCCCATTCAGATTCCATTGCTTGCTCTTTGGCAGTTCCATCATCCAACCAAGCCCCAATGCCATTAAACTCATCAACGAAGGCTTTTCCACATCTATCACAAATGACAGAGTACATTTTTACTTCCTTAATCATGATTGCCTCCTTCCTTTGGAAGTAAATCATCAATATAGAGCCAACGAGAAACCCTACTACAGAGAACTGCGTCAGTCCACGATGGATAAAAGTCATCTTGCCATCTGTTCCAAGCATAGTAAAACATATTCTTGTCATTATGTGTTTCTACTATAATGGAAACATCTTTTCTTGGCTCTTCACTAGCAGGATGCCACAAGTTCTTTTGAAACTCATTGATTGCCTAGTGAGCACCAGCTTTATAAGCAAACTCTATATCAGCACAAGGGTCTTCGTCATACTTGATAAAACAACCATTTTTGTTGATATAATCTCTTGCAGCTTCTACTATTTTCTTATCGTCTATCATAATCTACCCTTTCTTTTTCTAAGTTGATTTTTTCTACGCATTCTTCTTTGCGCCTTACCATCTTGTATATCTTCACACTTAAAGCGTGGTGTACAATACCAAGGTATGCAATTCGTTAAATCTTCATTACCCATAATTAGAGTCCTCCACATCTTTAGTCGTTCAAAAAGTGCTCGTTGCCTTCGTAAGGTTCGCAAAATCTATACCTTTTACCTCCTATAACCATATAGGGATGATGGTCTATTGCATCCACTTTCTTCCAAAAGATAGCTGGCTCCCAACTTCCATAAGGGTTATCTTTGACAAGTACCTTATCAAATGGTTTCAGTTCATCAACATTTGGCTTCAAATCCACAATAGCCTTCTTCTCTCTATCCCAAGCCTTGCCTTCCTTGGCGAGGGCATCAAAGAGTTGCTGCTTCTCTTCTTCAGTGGCAAGACGGTCTGAACTACAATCAGCTGTGTAGTTTTTAAATGTTTGTATCAGTTTTCCCTCATTATTAAAACTAAAACCAATATAATACTTGCCAAAACAAATATTATTTTCATTCTTCTTTTCTTTGAAGATTCTAATATTTTTTCTATCTAAATCTACTGCCACTATATCCCCATCCTTGAACTCTGGTTGAGTCTTCTCTACTTCAAGGGTCTCACGATTCAGTTTACCGCCCAACTTTTCCTCGATAGTGTTGATGTAGGTCTGAGCAGCATCACCTTTCTCAATATCGAAGTCTTGTGTCATAGCAATATTACGTGTATGAGTATAACTATATCCAGCCCTAGTAGCTTGATAGTTCTGCTTACCTGTGAAAGTTGTATATGTATCATCATTAAACGCTTCAAAGATAATATGTGAGTTAACATCTTTACAAACCAACACATCACCCCTCTTCCACGAGAACTTAAACCAGTCTGGCATTTCCTTGGATGGGAGCAGCATTAAAGGTTCTCCGTGTCTATTATATCTACTATCTGACCAGAATGAGTGCTTTGCTGATGTATTGTCACTTGTAACAACAGTAAATTCACCCAAATCTGGTACTAAATCCTCATATCTAAGGTTTCCAAAGATAGGAGAATATAATTTAGTACCCTTTGGCTTATCCTTTAGGATTTCCGCTATATTAATCTTTGCTTCCATATTATTTCTCTTTATTAATACTATCTACAATAGATTTCAGAGTTACATCCCAATTAGATTCTGTTTTATCTTCTAAATAATCTGGGTCTTGAATATCTTTTATTACAGTAAGATAAACATCTTTAAACTGTTCTGATGTAATCTTTTTCCAATTTTTAATATTTTCTATGTCCGACCAATCTCTTTCAATAGAATATTCATCAACCCTTATAAAACAAAACTCATCATTGTTTATTGCAATAATCTTTGCAAAACAATTATTCCAAATATCTAGGTAACAACTACCAACAGTAAAACTTTTTAATGTTTCTTGTTCTTCTAATTCAAGAATCTTCTTATAAAGAATACTTCTTTCTTTATTTAGATTATTAAACTTTTCTTTTAATTCTTCTAATGTCTCCATACTTATTATTAATTATACCAAGCATCACTTGGTGTAGTTGTTGTACTATAGTTATTGGTAGAGTCTGAATCTATAGGATTTAGACCTACAAACTTATTTTCATATTCCATAACTCTTAAATTGTTAATATTAATGTTGAAAATACAACTAATGCCCATACTTCAAGAAGAACTACAAGACACCATTCATAAATATTTAGCTTACCATAGATAAGCTTGTTAGTATTATAGCTTATTGACGTTATTATAACTAATGCTAATGCAGCACATATAATAACTGTAAACTTTATATTCATATTATATGTCTTTAATATTCATAGTATGTTCATTATAAGCCAATGAGTACTGAATATTATACCACTTGAAGACCTGTAAGAAAGGTCTATTCATCATATTATTCTGAGAGGCAAATCTAAGCATTGCCTGTAAATCTGATCTATCCATACTATACTTCTTTTAAAACATTTAAATTTACCTCTATATCCGTCCTTAGCCCAGAATCATTAATATACTTTATACTTGCATATAGTCCATCATTTCTTAATCTTAGTTTACTACAGATGATGCCTGGAACATATACGTATTCAGTGATATATCCATCTTCAACTTTATTGGTTTTGCCTATAGGAACTAAGCACTCCTTTCCAAGGTAATCTTTATATTTATATAATTCTTTATCAACAATATCTCTTAATTCTGCTGCTGTACTACTTATAGTATTAAGCATACTTGTTACAGTATCTTCTGTACATCCTAAGGAATAAGCAAAAGTTAGTTCTTTAAGAATATTATTAGATACTACCTCTATATTATAAAGTCTATATAGTTCCTTAGGTGAATGTAATAACTTCATATTATCTATTATTTAAAAGGGTTCTTAACCCTATCATCTCATCTTCAGATAACCAAACGTCTTTCTGATTAAGATATAGATGATATACTTTATCGTCTTTAATGATTTTAATCATGTGCTAAATAAATCTAGAACATCTTGTGTTGAATACTCTACCTTAGATGCAGTTAGAGTAGGTCTCTCCATTATAGGAGAAATTGCCTTATATTCTAACTGCATCTGAGATAGGATAGAGAAAATATCAGTACTATCGTCAATACCATTGGTGCTTACATACTGATTCACTATTGCTAAAGTAATCATATTATTTTAAGAATATGCTTAACCTGAGCTTCTGTAAGGCTAGGAAACTTATCTAGTAACCTCTTCTCAGTAAACTCAGGCTTAAACTTACTTCCCATATAGCAGTTTGCCTCATAAGTATCTGCTATAAGGGAGAGTAGGTTGGTGAGTTGTCTTGAATCCATAGTTACTTATAAATAATGTCAAGAATATCTCTGAAGTTAGGATTATTAACTACAGCCTCAGCATCATATCTATTCTTAAAATATATGGCAGCTTTACAGCATATATCACTATGCATTACCTCATATCTATTAACTATTTTAAAAATAGAATATTTAAGCTCTAGATTGTTATTCCAATCTGGTTTCCAGTCGCCATTATAATGTTTAGCAATATTCATTAATTTGGATAAGGCTCTTAGCTTTATTTCATTTCCAAAATAAGTATTTACTGCAATAGTGGTATTATGTATTTCACTGTAAACATCATTATAAGTAAGACTTTTAGCTTTAAACTCAATGATGCCGTTAGCTAAATCACTATTCTCTAAATCTACTTCCATTCCTTTTGGAATTTCAATAGCTATCTGATTATTCTTTATTTCTTTAAATACTACACTGGTTTTGTCTGATCTCGTTCTATGATTACATGTACCTACCTTTGACATCAGCCATCCACATCCAGCAAATTCAAATGCACAATCATCACACTTATTAGATACTACTACTTGATAAGCTTTACCTTCATAAATAAATATCTCACCTACTTTTCTTTCCATAATAGTTTATTTATTAATGTATGTACCTGCATCTAGATCAATAGCTGTTATACTAGTATGTTGTCCATAATCACTATATTGTCCTCTATAAATAACAATCTTATGAGGACGATTTTTAGAATCATACATAACTTCTAAAGTCTTACGATTATAAGCAGATTTGTTATTATTTACAGCTATAGTTGGATAGTTATAACTATTAGATACAATAACTACACATAACAATGTTATAATTAATAATAATTTCTTCATAATTTAATAATTTAAGAATAATATCTATGACTACCATTCCAAAATAACTTTCTAGAAGCAATAGACCAATCAGGTCTATTGTTCATCATTCTAAACTGATTAGCTTGTTTATAGCTATCAAATTCACGAATGATGTTATTTGTTTTATCTAATAAGAGTATTGGTTTCATTTTATTTCTTTATTATTTTGTTAATAACTATAGGAGCAGTAGTATCAGTACCATAAGTATCTCTTTTAGAAATACTATAGTACCTAATATGATTTGTTCCTCTGTCAGAACCTGCATATACATGATTACATGAATCAACTTTAAACTTGCAGGTATTACCTGGGTAGTATACTGTATATTCCAAGTAATATACTTCTTTGTAAGTAGCATTGTTCTTAATATAACAATATACTATAATTCCTGCACAAAGTACCATACTTATGTAATACAATACTAGATACTTTTTCTTGCATACATCATGAGTCATCCATGCTATATATGAAATACTGAGAAGAAGGAAAGCTCCTATAACTATTCCTACTACATAGAAATCACCTGTATTCATTTTATTTCTATCTTAAATATTAATAACTAATAGGCTTTGCAAGTTCAGCAATGCCTATTGTAATATATTGCTTGGATATTCTATTCAGATACTCTCTAGCTTCCTCTTTGGTAGCAAAGCCTGCAAAGCATTTGAAGTTGAGAGTATCTAAATAAAGTACCAGATAGTTGTAACTATTCATTAGGCAACAAACCATTTAAATAGTTTAACCTGATGGTTAGCCTTGCCAAAGTTAGCAATAATCGCCACACCTTCATAACCAGCTAACTTAGCTGCATCTAAGACTTCCTGGTCTGTATAGTCCTCAGGAAGTTCTTCTTTCTTCCAAGTAGATTTATCCTGGAAGTTCTTTCTTGATTTAAAATACAATGCTGTCATATTTAAAGGGTATTTACTGTTATTTACTGCATACTAAGATTAACCATTTCCCATTCAATCAGAGTATCATTAACTTTGATAAAAGGTGTACCTAAAATCAAAGTTTCAATATCTGATGCTTCTATAGGATCATACTCTCTATTGTATGCATCTATGATAGCATCCAACAGTTGTTTTGATAATTGTATATTCATAATTTTATTGTTTTATACTATCTCATAATCAATGATATTATGTTCCATTTCAGGAGTAATACCATTGAGTCTGAGAGCATTAATATAATTGGAGCCATAGATAGATTCCCTGGCTCCATTAGTCCATTCAATTATGTAGTGTATCATATCTTACCATTTATCAGTATAAGCTTTTCCAATGTAGAAATATAAATCATAGTTAATACATTCTACTGATGCTGAAGCTGTTTTAATATCTTCAGCAATATCCTTATGCACTATTCTCTTTATATCATCTCTAGATAACCTTTTATTGAGTAACTTTACACACTCTTCCCAAGTAGAGATAGTAACAAAAGGACAAAGACTGTCAGAGCTACTTTCTACTAGCATATATAGTCCCTCACCCTCGGTATTTATAATTTGATGTATCATACTATGTTTCCATAATCAATACCATCAATAGAGTACACGTGAGTTTCCTGGTAGCAGCTTTCTTTAAGAAAGGGTACTTGGATATCTTGAATGTTACGAAATATCATATTTGTACTATTTAATAGTTATTACCAAGCTTCTGTATAAAGAGGATTGATAGTTATGTAATTAAAATAATCATAACCCCAACCCTTTTTGTTACGTCTCATTTCTGCTTCTGTTGTATGAGTTTCTTCACTAATATTCCTATGAATTATCTGTGCAAAGAAATTTTCATTGTCTAATTCTTTAGTACACTCTTCAAACTTCTTTAAACACTCTTCCCATGTATTTACATAGGTATAAGGTTTAATAGAGTCAGTATTTGCTATAGTAAGGATATACAGCTTTTCTCCTTGTCTATTTTTTATTTGGTTGAACATAATTGTAATATTTAAAGGGATTTGAATTGAAAATTGTAATCTAATGCTAAACTCTAAGCCAAAAAGAATAGCTAGTTGAGCTTAGAGAATAGTAGAGTAGGGTTGTAAGGGGCAGTAAAATGAGAGATAGAATAAAGAAAGTGTGCATGATTGTGGTTTTTACCACATTACCAAGAGGTAAATGAGGGGTAGTTTCCACAATCCTCACACACTTAACTATCTAACTAACAACAACTTACATAACTTTCTTAGATGCCCAAATCAACATCTTCCCAAGAGTTAGCACCCTGCTTACACAAGCTATAGTGACCACTCTCAAGCTCTACTACCTGAAGTTCATCCTTCTGCTCCTTAATCTGCTGAGGAGTAAGAGGACCAAGCTTAGAAGAGAATGCTACAAAACACCTGTTACTAGCATCATTTGGATCTGTGAAGATGCAAGACTTAAACTGGTCTCCATTAGTACCATTAACAAAGTTACCAACAGACATCTTGCCTTTCATTCTAGCAAAAGCAATGAGTGACCAACTGTTTCTAATACCCTGCATTACTGGACCATTATTAGTAGCCATACTATTATCTCCATCTCAGGAGCACTGTTGTTTGTAGAGAACAACTAACTGACTGCAATATACTATTAATTCCTCCAGGACAGTCAAACCTATTGGAATCTATAAAACTCTATAGTGGATAAAGTATTCTTTATCCCTCCAAGATATAGGGGTGGTGATGTGTCCCTTGAATACTTATAAAGTTCTATAGTTTATTTATTTTACAATACTCATATTACTTACTTATGTTATAATATATTATATAAGATGTACGCGCGAGGAAATTCTATTTTGTTTACAAAGACTAGCTGTGATGTGTTATTTTACTACTTCTTTTAAATTATCTTAGAGGTTTAATAATATAGATTATTTAGTTATTCTTTATAATTATCTTTGCACTATAAAATTTTAAAGAAGTAAGATATGGAAGATTTTGCCTTAATTAATGCATCTCAGATGCACAGAGTGTTTAATGAGTTATCAACAGTAGAATTTAAAATGTTGTTGATGATAGTGTTTTATCTTAGTAGTAATAACAAGGAACTGTTGATTCATAATGCAGAGTTTAGAGAGTTTCTATCCTCTGTAGGATTTACCAAGACCTCTATCAGAATAAGTACTATACTTTCTTCAATGGTAAAGAAAGGAGTTCTTATAAGAGAAGGTCAGGGAGTATTTTCTGTGCCTGGAAATCTCTTCCTTCCAGCTAATACTGCAAGGAATAAATTTCCCCTAAATAGTATAATATAGGGAAATAGATTTAAGTAGTTAATAATCAGAAGAATACAAAAAATCACTGAATCAAATATGATTCAAATTGACTCAAATATAAGTCTAAATGACTCAAATATAAGTCTTTTTGAATCATAAAGTGAGTCAAATTGAATCATTAGAATGAGTAAAATAGAATCAAAATATGAGCAGTAAATTTTTATATCAGGAAACTCAGTATCAACATACTGATACTAGTACAGGGGAAATTACAGATTACACTAATAAAAAAGAATTGGTTAAAATAGAAGTTGAGCCATTCTTTTTTACCTATAGTAAGCAAATACTTGCTTTATATGGAATGTCTGTATTTAATGCAACAACTAAAGTACTTTGGAAACTACTAGAGGTTGCAGAATGGAATACTGGAAAAGTATATATGAACTCAGTCAGGAAAAAGGAGATTATGGAGATATGTGGAATTTCCAAGGCTTCTTTTGACAGAGCAATAAGAGAGTTAGCTAGTGTAGGAATAATAAAGAAGGAACATACTACTTATACTATAGATAGTCAAATGTTTTGGAAAGGAGATAAAGCTAGTAGAGATAAACTTATCAAAGAAGCTAGGCTTAAAGTTTCTTTTTCTCCAGTATTTAGTGAGAAAGCATAACAAAAAAAATAGCTAGCCTATAAAGACTAGCTATTATTGTTTCCCATAAGGAGTAGAGTCAATGCTATCCAGAAAGATATGCCTATGATAATATAGACTGTCTTTCTGGATGGATTACCAATCAGAGCACTGTAGAGCATTGCTATCAGAATGCTGGCAGTAGCTGTTGCAAAGAGTACTGCAAATGCTATAGTCATAATCTATGTCTTTAAGAATTTATACCAAGTTGAATATCCACTATACTTAATAAACTCTCTAAGGGTAATATTATTGTAGCACCAGGCAATTAAAATTGCATTAACTAGCCCAAGAATAAACCAGGAGATAGAAACCTCTGCACAGAGTAGTATTACTGTGAGTATTGTTGTAATGTATAAAACTAATGCTTTCATATTTAATATTCAATAGTCCAACCTGTGTTTCCAAATATAGTCTTGTAATTCAAGGCTGCAAGGTAAGTTGGAAACTTCCTTACCAAGCAGCCATAGGAATCATACACCTTATATCTCATAAGCCAAGCTCCTTACAATAGGTATTGTATTCCTCAATACTAACTTTCATATTCTTACCAAAGACTCTTATAGTCTTGAACTTAGGAGTTACAACATCTCCTTTGAGTACTGGAACATCAATGGCAATCTCACCATTGACAGTCATACTCTTGAAGTGTGAATGCTTCTCTTCAAGCATACTAAGGTGAAGTCTCTTACTGGTTGAATAGTTCTCACTTGAGCATACAGCTGCTCTATTCATTCTCTTTCTCATATTGTTAATCTTTTAAGTTACTACCTAATACTATCAAGTTATAGGAATGGTAATGTGTCTCTTGAATGCTTGCTAAACTCTAAGATTCAAAAGACTAATGGTGTTGTTAGGCTTGCAAAATCTAGCTTTATAAGACTAGAAAGACTAGCCAACTTTATATTTTGCAAACCTTACCAAGTGCAAAAAGAAAGGAAAGTGTGTTTCCACACTCTCCTTAGTTCCATAGAATACTGTCCAGTTTAGCTCTGGATGCATAATATTCCTGAGGATCATAAGCATCTACCCAATTATATTCATTGTCTAGAGAATCAAGCAAATCTTCTGTTGCCTTGTTGTAAGAATCATAGGCATTAAGAAGGTTATTTACTCTTGTATTGTCGGTATTTTGGCATACCTTGAAGCCTGCAATCATACCAATTACCATTGATAAGATGCAGAGGATGATAGTCTTTCTCATTGCTGTTGTGTTAAAAAGAAAGAGCAGGATTTCTCCTGCTCCTCATTACTCTTACAATCCAAGGTCAACCTCTTCCCAGGTGTTCTCACCCTGCTTGCAGAGGCTGTACATATCCTTGCCTTTCTTTGTCTCACACAGGACAACCTGCAACTCATTCTTCTGAGATGCAATCTCTTTTGGAGAGAGTTCACCCAGCTTTGAGCTGAATGAGACAAATGTTCTTGTCTCCCCATTGTCAAAGATGCAGCTTTTGAACTGCTCACCAGTCTGAGTGTTAGCAAAGTTACCAACGCTCATCTTAGGACCAAACTTTCTTGCAAATGCAAGAAGAGACCAAGAGTTCTTGATGTTATTGTTTGCTGTTGCCATAGATAGTTGCCTCCTAGCAGGACTTCTTAGTGCTAGGCATTGATTCCTCAGGTGCTTTCCCTAGAGGCTTGTATGCAGATGGTTATTTGCCATAGAACTATAATCAGCAAATGGAAGGCTACTGTACTTCACCCTCAGCCATCAGGATTGCAAATACCCCAGGGGGTATATCCCAATCCAAATTATGGTGGGGGTGGTGTGTGGTATTATCTCCACTCTTTATACACACATTATGATTTTTCAAAAAAAAAACACCTTCTTTATCTATACTTTTCTTCCATAAAGTTTTGATAATTAGAAGAATAATCGTATCTTTGCAAAAAGATTCAAAACTTATAAATTAAAAGCAATATGAAAGGATTGAGGAAATACATAGCAAAGCATGGTAGGCATCTTACAGAACAGTTAGCTATGGATGCTTTAGAGTGCAGATGGAATATACCAGAAGTAGTTAAAGCTACTGAGAGTAGAGTATATTATAATGTATCAGAAGCTACTCTAGGAGATATAGTACTTATGGTTAATCATTTCAATAGTCGCTTTGTTGATGCTAATAAATATGATTGTGTTAAATGGGCATTAAGTAAAGTAGGAGATGTTAATACCAATGGTTATGCTTTTGAGATTCTTATTGAGAGCTATAATGACATTGATTTAAGAAAGTATGTATAAATAAAAAGAGGGGACTTCACAGTCTCCTCTTCCTAATTCTTAAAAGATAAATATATGTAGATTTTGTATGTAATTTTATTCTACACCACCTAACTTATTAGCCCATGCTTCTGTATAGAAGCAATCATAAGGCTTATTAGGAGCCATTGCTTTATGGGTTGCTGCCCATATAATACTAGGAATACCTATTACTATAAGGTATAGAGGACCTAGTATTAAACTCTGTCTTGTATGTCCCCATTCATGTCTTACAGTAATATCTGTTGCTCTAGGTGATAAGAAAATATATGGACCAAGTGTTACACTTTCACAGAGAGTGTAAACTAAACTGTGTCAAGCTACAATAAAAGTAGTTTAACACAGTTTT
>ERZ1026903.89-NODE-89-length-53042-cov-50.650650_pt1 | contig 53042 bp, 38 predicted proteins | sample MGYA00380180_ERZ1026903 | MGnify/ENA primary metagenome ERZ1026903 (study PRJEB33269, sample SAMEA4719816) | human gut metagenome | biome: human-associated habitat; feature: organic feature; material: feces | place: Cameroon | collected 2013-10 ... | reverse complement strand
ATTTAACCGTAAAGAGGCTGCTGCACTTGGATTTTTTCCTTGTGCAACAGCCTCCTTTGGGCTGTGGGCCTCGCAAGTATCCACAGCACGATCACTGCTAATGGTATATGCCAAACGCGATAAAAAGTCAACCACTTTTGTAGAAAAACATTCGCCGTTTATCTAACTAAATCTGAAATATATCATTCCTTACATTCAAGGTAACCCGCTTCAATTACATGATCTAAGCAGGAAGAACGCCCATTTACCTTGCCGCTTAACAATATGAGCTTCGACGGGGCTCTTGAGGCCGCTAAATAAAGTAGATTATATGCGGCATATCGTGTAAAATTATGAGAAATATCGCTTGTTCCTGAATTTCGAGGAATTTGCCCTTCATCAACTCCTAAAAGTATAATTGCCTTGAATTCCAAACCATTTGCTGCATACGGTGATAAAACAGCACAACAAGTGAGATTCCTTTTTTATGCGCCGCAATGCACAACCAAAAATCGCCCTCGACCTGTCCATGGGTCGAGAGCGATTTAACTGTCAGGAAAACTGTAAGGTCGCAGGGCGGGGAGTTATGCCCAGGGGTCAGCCACCTGCGGAATACGGATGCCGGTCAAAAGCTGCTGCTCCCACAAAAACCACTGCCCTGTGGATGGTTTGTTGCGCAGCTTTAGCGGGCGCGGGCTATCAGCGCCGCTGCAAGCCACATATAAGGTCAGGTACCCGTCGACAAACTGCGTCCGGCTGTAAGTGTTTTCCGAAACGGTGACTCGGTACGGCTGCACAGGTGTGTAGTTGTTTTCCGGTGTGGAACCGACAAGGTAGGAACGCATCAGGTATTCCTTGCCGCGAAAACGGTCGCGGATAAACTGTTTGTCGATGCCGTTCAAGGGGCGCGGGCCGCGCAGGAAATCCAGCATTTTCTCGGTCTCGGCAGGGTTTTCCGGGTACAGCGCCAGCGCCGCCACTGTCAGAGCGGCCACTTCCTCCGGCACAGTCAGCGCAGCCTGGGGCATAGCCTTCAGCTCGTCCAAGGTCTTGGGAAGGCTGTTCAACGTGATTTCACTCATCTGGGTACCTCCTGTTCATCATGGTTTTCGGGCTATATATTTTTGCCTGTCACGCCTCGCGTGTCAGGCAAACGACTACCTCCACATGAAACATAGGTGTAGCGTATGCTTGTCGGTGTTTTCCCAATTAGCAAGATTACTGCGGGAACTGCTCACTGCACCGATAGCAGCTGTAATGGTTGCACGGCGCAAGTACGAAGGATACTTATGGAACATTTTATCGAATTCCGGATATTTGAATTCACGGTTTTTATTGCCGTGAACCAGCTTTTCGATATAGCGTCGTTGCTCCAAAGCTCCGGTAGTTATGCTTCTTACAGCATCCCAATTGTCGTTGACAATACCAATCAGGTAGGAGAGTGCTTCCTGATATATACGAACCGTATCATCAAGGCTGACACTGCATCTGACAGTTCTTACTTGATAGCTGGAAGTAATTTGCAAAGCGCCCACCTCCTTTACAACGACATTTTATTGTGTTGTTATTATAGCACAAATACAATTAGTTGCAAAGGTTGTTATAATTTGAAAAATAACCCAAAACGCGAGGATTATATGCAGCCGATAATAAAAACCAACGCCTGGTATACGCTGGTGACGGCCAAGAACGGGGGTCATCAACGCATCGTGGTGCAAGCAGCAGCTTGCCAGAATTCTGAAGAAAAGCACCGATACAATCATCCTGTTCGATGTTACCGGCAGCTATGCAGTGCTTGTCTTAGACCACGACAGGCCCATCCCCGGACAAGTACCGATGGCGGTCAAGCAATATAAGTCCACTCCGGAAGGCTTTGTCCTTGCACATGGCAGCATTTCAGGAGGTAGGGAGTGTTGCATGTTAACCAGCCCCCGGTGGATACGCTTCGCTCAAGCGGGTCGTCTAGGTGCATCCGTTCCATGATGCACGTTGGAATTTCGACAGACTGCTGGAGCAGAAGATTGACCAGCACGTTTACATCTTCCTTCAGTAGGGGCGTGAAAGTGGTGCAATAACTCCGTGCAGATGGTGCTAACGCTCCGATTTATGCAAAAGCCTCGTTTCGAAAAATCGCGTTGTTCTTGCATCGCCATCCTAGTACCATTGCCCATGAAGTCAAAGAGAAACGTACATTTCTCCCGGGTAGCTATTACCCACACAACAGTGTACGAAATGCTTTGTGCGGGTATTTTTTCTTTGCGGCCCACTCTGAACACTTGGAAATTTTCCAGATTTTTGCTAATATATCATTGAGAAAGGGGAGAAGGACGCATGGATAAGTATTCAAACCGACAGAAGATGGTTATAGCAAATCTACGTGGTCAGCATGGATGGCTGTCTGGTGCGGAGCTATCGGCTGCGATTGGTGTTTGTAAGAAGACCTTGCAAAATGATATTAAAGACATCAATGCGACATCTAAGAAACCGTTAATCATTGCTAATAATCGATTGGGATATAGGCTTAATCCGGATTGCAATATTCCAGTTTTTGAAAGTGAAAAAGTATGTGCTCCTGCAGGAAGATATAGTACGCCGAAAGCTATTTTAATTCTGCTTCTTTTTAGTAATGTCCATCCACACATTGAAGAAATTGCAGATAAGTTGTATCTGTCGAGAACTACCATTAATACTAATCTTCCACAAGCAAAGCGAATCGCTTCACGAAATAAAGGATCTAAGCTTGTTGTCTCCCCAAGAGGCGGATTATGGGTAGAAGCAGACGAAGAAACGAAGCGTTTAATGTGTGCAAAACTCATGAACGAAGATCTCGACTATGCTTCTATGCTTCAGATGCCCCAGCTAGCTGACCTCGCAAGAATTGAAAGTTCTATTCACATACTGCTCCCAGAAATTTTAGTACGGAATCGCATTGTAATTACTGGCCAAGCGTACCAGGACTTTGTTCGATTTATTTCTATTTGTATTCTGCGTTCAAAGCTCGGTATGACGATGGCTGATTCAGAATTCGATTATAAGTCATCCGTCTTGGTAGACGAAATCTGCCAAAGGGTTTACAACGAGGTTGGATATAAGTTTACGGATGAGGAAAAAAAGCTAATCCGAGAGCACTGCCATGAACTAAACTTAGTGGTCAAAAAATCGAGTCAGGATGCGGAGTCCATTCGTGCTATCAAAGCGTTCGAAAGAAACATTTATCGAATGACCGGCATAGAGGTTCGATTTGGCGGTGGTTTACAGAAGAATCTTGCAGATCACATTAAGCGGATGCGAAGGCGTATTCTTGCAGAGCACAATAATGTTGGACACTACACAAAAGAACTATTTGCTAGTTATCCATTAGAGGTCCACTTGATAAAAACGTGCTTGGAACCAGCCTTATTTCTAAGAATCCCCGATGCTGAACTAGGATATGTGGTTTTGTATGTAGCAGCAGCGCTTCAGCCCTTTAGAGAAAGGGTTAAGGTGCTGTTCGTAAGTAATGCAAGTGTGGCTATTTTATATACAACGAGAGAACGAATCGTACAGATGAATACAGAACTCGTAGGTGCTGTCGAAACAATACCGCAGTATGTGTACGAACTGAATCCGGATAAATACCTAAAGGAATATCCGGTTCATTTGACTACAGAGCCAGCATTGGCGATGCAATCCTCCGATTTTGTTTCAATATCTGTTTTTCCATCAAATCAGCAACTGGAACAAATTAGAAGGCTCATCACAGCTCAGAATGATTCAATCAAGACTGCGCGTAAAACCTTGATGAGACAAAAGCACCCTAAAAACATCGAAAAAATAAGCTCTGTTTCAGAAGAACAATTGCAAATGGCAGACAAAAGAGTGATATCGGTTAAGACAGTGGGCAAAAATCTTCTTTGCATTACAAGAATAGTTGCAAAGGGTGAAAGCAGTATAGAAATTTACGAACTGCAAGAGAGTATCCGCTATAGTGGCAAAAACATCGATACGATTATGTTTGCAAGTTGCTGCGTAGAGGATAATATACTCGATTTCTTTGACAGGGTGGCCGAAGTTTTACAAGAGTATACCCAAAAACAGTGCGGGAACGTTCCGTACTAATAGAGAAAATCAAAGTGTTTTTCTTTCTGCTGTAAAGCATTATAATTGAGCCAAAGGTGCAGGATGCACAAAAGATTAAGTAGGAGGAAAAAACAAATGGCAAAAGACTACAAAAAGCTTGGCGAGAGTATCGTATCAAAGCTCGGCGGCAAAGATAATGTTTCTAAGTTGCTCCATTGCGCAACTAGACTCCGCTTTACGCTGAAGGACAAATCCAAGGCGGACCTCGATGAAGTGAAGAACATTGCAGGTGTAATGGGCACTGTTTCAGCTCCGGATGGGATCCAAGTCATCATTGGAAACGATGTGTCCAAAGCATATGATGCTATTATGGGCGAGTTCCACTTTGTGACTGATTCTGCGATCAAGGAGAATCTTGACACAAAACAAAATATTGGTGCGCGTTTGCTTGGTGTCCTGTCTTCTATTGTTGGCCCTGCAATTCCACTGATTATGTGCAGCGGTTTGATTTCTGCGCTACTTATCATTTTCACCAACTGGTGTGGTTTGAATGCAGAAAGCACTACCTACTCTATTCTGAGTATGGTTGGTAATGGTGCGCTGTACTTCCTGCCTATTCTGTTGGCATATACCTCTGCAAAGCGATTCAACTGCAATGTTATGACCAGTTTGTTCCTTGGTGCAATCCTAATCAGTCCTACACTGATTGATCTGGTAAATGCGGGTGAAGCTATCACACTGTTTGGCCTTCCTGTAAAAGCGGTAAGCTATTCTTCTACGCTGATTCCCATTGTCTTGACGATTTTTGTATACAGCTATGTAGAAAAGTTCGTTGCAAAGATCGTTCCCAATGCTATTCGCTTTGTTTTCCAGCCGTTTGTAAACCTTCTGATCATGGTTCCTGTTACCTTGTGTGTAACTGGCCCTATTGGCAGCTACTGCGGCGATCTTCTCTGTGCAGCAATGACAGGCATCAACAATGTAGCTCCTTGGGCTTCTGTGCTTGTTATCGGTTGCCTCGCTCCGCTGCTGGTTCTGACGGGCATGCATCTGGCATTGATTCCGCTGGTTATGACTTCTTTCGCTACTGTTGGCTACGATAATATGCTGTTCGTTGCCTTTATCGGTATGAACTTCTCTCAGTTTGGTGTTGCGATGGCATGCCTGCTGAAGAGCAAGAATGCAAACCTCAAGGCTTTAGCTGGTTCTTGCGCATTGACTTCTTTCCTTGCTGGTGTTACTGAGCCCACTCTGTATGGCATCTGCGTTCGTATGAAGAAGCCTTTGTATGCAACCTGGATTGCCTGTATTGTAAACGCTATCTTCTGCGCAATCTTCCAGGTTCGTGTTTATAGTTTCGGCGCTCCGTCCTTCTTTACCATGCCGATCTTCCTGAACCCGGACGGTTCCATTAGCAACTTCTACTTTGCTATTATCGCCGCTGCTATCACGATTGTTGTCAGCTTTGCTGCAACGTGGCTGCTTGGCTTCGATGATAGCTGCTATACCACCGCTCAGGAAAACTAAAATCTTCGATAGGGATATCAATATGTTATCGACACCTATTAATAAGGTGGAGCAGTTGGCTCCGGATCTATGGGTTATTACTGAAACAGATAGCGTCCACTGTTATCTGTTGCTGGGCAAGGAAAAAGCCATGCTGTTCGATATTGGCTATGGATATGAGGATATCCAGCCTATCATTCATCAGATTACTGATTTGCCTGTAATGTTGGTTATCAGTCATGGTGATCCGGATCATGGTCTTGGGTCGAATCATTTCAAGGATGTTTGGCTTCATCCGCTGGATTACGGTAAGCTTCTTTGTAATGATACAGAAGAGATGCGTAAAAAGGCGTATGAGTATCGCGTCAACAAGGCTCCTCATTTCAAGCCATATATTGACGCAGAAACCTTTTTACATACTCGGATTTCGGAGAATACAACACCGCATTTTCTGAACGAAGGCGATATCATCGACCTCGGTGGCAAGCATTTGGAAGTAATCCATACTCCCGGACATAGCTATGGACATATCATGCTTCTTGAAAAGGAAACAGGACGGCTCTTCTCCGGAGATCAGGTAACAGAACATAATATCTGGTATTTTATGAGCTCTGATGGTCAGGCACCGTTCTCAAGTTGCATTTCCAGCATGAAGAAGCTCCTGGCGAGAAGAGATGAAATCTCCACGATACTTTCTGCACATGGCTTGGTGCCTATTGACATCCACTATGTAGAAGATCTGCTGGAGTGTCTCTCTGAGGAACTTCCCAGGACTTATAAGCAAGACAAGGCGTTCCATTCCTTCATGGGCGATGGATACCAGCATTTCTATAAGACTGTCAACTTGATTTATTCAGATGCTCGTCTTGGAGAACTGCTGGGAGAAACACCGAAGAGATAATTTTTAACCGAAAGGTGTGATTCAATGGGATTCCGTAAGGATTTCCTTTGGGGTGGCGCTATTTCTGCATGTCAGGCCGAGGGTGCCTGGGATGAGGATGGAAAGGTGATGACTTTTCCTGAAGTCATTAAGGCGATCGATCCGTCCAAACGCAAGGAAATGCGTCAAGCATATGTTACTCAAGAAGTGATTGATGAAGCCAAAACTGCTCCTGTGTCTGATTATCCGAAACGTTGGGGCATTGACTTCTATCATACCTACAAAGGGGACATCAAGCTCTTTGCAGAAATGGGCTTCAAGGTTTTTCGCTTCTCCGTTTCTATCGCAAGACTGTTCCCGAATTTGGAGCAGGAAGAGCCGAATCCTTCTGCTTTGGCGTTCTATGATTCTGTGATCGATGAGTGCCTGAAATATCATATTGAACCGCTCATTACAATTTCCCATTTTGATCCGCCTATTGCGGTATGGGAAGAATATGGCGGCTGGTCTAATCGAGAACTGATTGATATCTATTGCAAGTATGCCCATTGCCTGTTCTCCCGTTATAAGGATAAGGTGAAATATTGGGTGACCTTTAACGAAATCAATATGGCGTTGAAGGCTCCTTTCAAGACTCTCGGCATGGTTTCTGGAGAGGGAAGAGAATACGAAGAGAAACGCTGGAACGGTATCCACAATCAGTTTGTTGCTTCGGCAAAAGCTATTATTGACGCCAAGAAAATCAATCCGGACTTCATGATTGGCTGCATGATTGCTGATCTGACGACTTACCCGTATTCCACAGATCCCAACGATGTGCTGGCCAACCAATCGTTCGATCAGTTTACGAACCTCGGCTTTATCGATGTTATGGCAAAGGGCTGCTATCCGTATTTCTTCAAGAAATACTTCGAAAAGAATGGAATTGTAATTCATAGTGAGGCTGATGATGCCGAACTAATGAGGCAAGGAACTGTAGACTTTGTTGGATTCTCGTATTATCAGTCCATTCTCACGGCTGCATCAACCATAGGCAAGCAGATGACCGGTGGAAACATGTCTGGCGGTCTGAAAAATGACAAGCTTGTTGCCACAGAATGGGGTTGGCAGATTGATCCTGTAGGGCTGCGCATTGTATGCAATCAAATGTATGACCGCTATAATAAGCCGATTTTCGTTTTGGAAAATGGAATGGGCTCGGTAGAGACTCCCGATGCAGAGAACAGAATCCACGATGAATATCGGATTGCCTACTTCAGAGAGCATATCCGCCAGATGAAGCTGGCTGCAGAAGATGGATGCGATATTCTCGGATACACCACATGGGGCCCAATTGACCTTATTTCGTCCAGTACTTCAGAGATGAGCAAACGCTACGGATTCATTTATGTGGATCAGGATGATGCCGGTAACGGTACGCATCAGCGTATCCGAAAAGATAGTTTCTTCTGGTATCAGAAAGTTATCGCCAGCAATGGCGAGGAACTTGGGTAAAATTGACACCAACAAAAAGCATTCCTATAAGTATTCTCAAAAAGTATGGGCCGGCTTTCTAGCCGACCCATTTTGATTAGGTCGTTTACTAATGTCGGCTACTCCCGTAGAGGCTGCTTTGTATTTACAACCTCAAAAAGAAGAATAGACTTTTTTGCAAAGATATGTTATAATACATCAAATACACTGAAAGGATGTCGATTCTATGGCGAAGAAAAATTCGAAACGCGGGTTTACGCTGGTCGAGCTTATTGTTGTATTGGTAATTCTGGCTATTCTTGCAGCACTGCTGATTCCGGCACTTACCGGGTACATTGATAAGGCCAGAAAGAATCAGGTCGTAGCAGAAACGCGAGCGTTGACGCAAGCTGTGCAGACGGAGATGTCTACAATATACGGTCTCAATAATTCGTTCCAAGGACAAAAAGATATTGGTAAGCCGTTGACGATTGCGTCAAAAGACGGCGATTATGGAGAAGGCAAGGGACAATTGGTCAATCAGCAAACAGAAGAAATTGTAGAAATTCTAAGTGAAAACAGTGGTCTGGCATGGGTTCATCCTGTTGAACAAATTAGAGAGGTTGTCGATTTGATTACTCCTAAGTTCAAACTGATTGAAGATGCTGAAAATGGCAATGAATAAAAAAATGAGTGTTTTGCAACACTGGGAAAATATGTACCGATATTGCACTTTGCTAAAAGAATTATAGTATACTTAATAATATGTTTTTGAGAACGATTCTTTTCCAAAACAAAGTGACCCACGTGGAAACAGTAGTCAAGGTGCTGCTGTTCCCGCGTGGGTCTTTTTTACATAATCTTGATTTTCCCGTTCAAATTTGTCATTGCCTCCTGCTTCTTTTCCTTGGTGGCTTCGGCGTAAATGTTCATTGTGGTGGTGATGTCTGCGTGACCCATGATGTCCTGAATGACTTTTAGGTTCGTTTCATTCTCGCAGAAACGGGTACAGAATGTATGGCGTAAATTGTGTACGGAAAAGTGGCGGATCAGCATCGGCTGTCGCCCTTCTGCGCGGGCCTGCTCTGTTTCCTGTTTGTTGTAGCCTTTGTACATCCGCTCGATGACGCGGTTGATGGTATGCGGGTTGCATACGTTTCCAAAGCGGTTTGTTAGGATGAACCCGGAGTAACCATCGATTTCATCGTGGACATCCCCGACAAGCACCTGCCAGTTTTTAAGTTGAACCAGCGCATCGTAGACCTCATCCATCATGGGAATTTCTCGGATGCCCGCTTCGGTTTTTGGGGTGGTTATGTGGTACTCTACCCGGCCATCGTCTTGCAGACGGTAAATCAGTGTGTGATTGATGTTGATGATGCGCTGCGTAAAATCACAATCTTCCCAGCGCAGACCGACGATTTCACCCACACGGCAGCCTGTACCTAAAAATAAGGTGAACATCGGCAGCCAGTGTTTGTACTGCTCATTGGATGCAATGTAGTTCAAAAATGCGCTTTGTTCCTCAATCGTAAGAGCGTGGCGATGAGTCTTTTCCCATTGATGGCTCTTTTTAATTTACATCATAACTCCATCCGATGGGTTAAAGCGGATATACCCATCTCGTACTGCAAGGGTAAGTGCCGGATGAATTAGGGTATTGATGATTTCCATGCTGTTGGCCTTAAAGCCTTTCTCAACGATTAGCGAGTTGTAAAATGCTTTTACGTCGGAGTAGCGGATGTCCTTCAGCATTTTCTTTCCGAACCCATCCTGCACATAATGCGTGTACATATAAATGTAGTTAGTTCGGGTCGATTGCTTGAGTGAGATTTTTCCGGTCATGTAGGTTTCAAACATCTGGTTTAGTGTGATTTTGGCATCACGCCCTGTCTTGATGCTATCCTCCATGTCGCGCTCGATTTGGCGTTCTTTTTCACGGAGACTTAGGTCATCCTTCTTGCCTGGCGGCATGCGGTCACGCTCGACCAGTTTCCAACTGTAAACGACCTGTCGACATCCATCCATATCGAAGTATCGGTAGCGATACCGTCCATCCGGTAGTTGAGATTCGCCTTCTTTTAAGATTCGGCGTTTGTTGTCAATTCTCTTTTGCGCTGCCATGATTTTGTTCCTGCCTTTACAATGAGATTTGGGCAATGTATTCCTTGACTACGATGGGATTCCAAAGCACACGCCGTCCGATTTGAATTTTGGCACCAGCCTGTTCTCCGATGTCCACGGCAGTTTTACGCCCGCAGCCCAGCATAGCTTGCAGTTCCTTGGTGTTGACAGCGATGCGTTCGCGTTTCGTTGCTTCGGGAAATTGTGTTGTTGCTCTCATTTTTGTCACTTCTGTATTTTTTTCATATCTTCGTTTGATTTGGTAGCACAAGCATACCAGTAAAGCACGCAAATAGCTATCACGATACCCAACAAAGAAAGCCGCAAATAACGGCTCAAATTCAACCGTTTGTCTATCCGCTTTTGTCTGGTATCGTGGTCGTTTCGTAGGCGATGAATCACGGTACATGACCGTCTATGTGCAAAGATTTTTTGAGCAGTCGGCTTTCCAGCCCGGTCAAATAGAGTTCATATTGCAGGTTTGTTTTGGTGGTGATAAGCACCGCACCATGATTCTACAAAAAGTGCAGGATGCGGTACAGCGTCGTGAGGTCATGGCTCAGTCGGTCAAGGCTCTGTACCATGACGGCGTTGACACGACCCTGCTGCACAGCGGTAAGCATGGCGAACAAAGCCGGTCGCCAGAATTCGGTACCGTATTTCTGCTCCATGCAGGAGTTGACGATGATGTAGCCGCGCCGGTCGGCTTCGCGCATGACTTCTGCAAGCTGTTCTTCCAGCGCCGGCAGGTTCGGCGCCGCACTGCGGGCGAACGCCCAAACTTTGTATTCTTTCATGGGCACACCTCAGAATTGATCCATCAGCGGGAGCCGAACATCAAAGCGCGGCTTTCCAAAGGATGCCCGCGTGAAGCGGTCACCGACAAAGCGTTCCAGCCCACTGTTGATGAGTTCGGCGTTCAGGTCACATTCGGTGGTGATGAGGTAGACATCATTCTGCCGAAGAATTTCAATGACACCCACCAGTATGTAGCTGTTGCGGCTGATTTGCTCCAAGTCGCGCACCATCACGGCTTCAATCCGACCGTTTTCTACTGCGTCCAGCATAGAGCGCAGACCGATGCGGTCTTTCAAGGTGTTTCCGCTGCAATGGTCAAAAGATGTGCCGCGCACGAGAAAACCGTGCCCTGCTGCTTCGTCGATAAGGTCATACAGCCGGTCAAAGGCAATGCGCGGATTGCTGTTGGCGCAGCGCACATAAATCCAGACATCGTGGTTTCGCATAAGGTACATCTCAGGTTCCTCTTTTCACAAAAAGTAATCCGGGCGCTTCTGCTCCCGGATGAATTGCTGCACATCTTCAATTTTCTCGGTGGTTGGACAAGTCGGCAGCGCTGCCAGCGCGGCATCATGGTACTTGCCGCCGATGCCCGCGCGCTCATCCAGAATGGCTACCACACAGGAATCCTGTTCCGTGCGAATGGCACGGCCAAAACCCTGCCGCAGCTTCTTCTGCATTTCGGGGATTATCTCGACGGCTATGTACTCCTGCAAAGTGGGATATTTCTGCCGTTCGTAATCGCTGACCGGGTCCGGAATAGATTCCCCCTTTCGCTTTGCTCCGAGGGCATCATATCATGTAACTGTAAAGTGACCTTTTACAGTTACAGAAGCTGCTGAAATTTTATCGTTCATCTTACGACTCCCTATTTTGATTTTAGATTTAATCTGAAATTCAGGGAGGAGAACGGAGGACCACGACATTTAATATAAACAAAAGAAGAGCCATGAAGATAAATCTCCAATGGCTCAAATCGGCACTTTAACGCAGATGTAAGGGCATACTGCTGCGAAAATAAATAAGAACTTTTTTTAATGTTGCATCTTTACCGTAAATAATAAACCTCTTTTCAAATCGGCAATATGTCGCTTATAAATCAGCGCTATATATGGATTTAAGAAATGTAAATGGCATTATAAAATTGTTTTGAGATGATTATAGTGCCGGACAAAAAACAAGAACTTCTTGAGGTTGTCATGAAAGCGCAGGAAGAACTGCGCAGTACATTGAAAAAAGCGCGAGAAGATTCAAACCTGACTCAACAGGAACTTGCCGATGCCATCGGCACAGGTATTCGTACAGTTGGCGGGGCCGAAAGTGGTAGCGGTAATCCAAGATTTGACACATTATTTCGAATTGTTAGGTATTTAAATATACCGGGGGGACGCGATTTTTTATCCAGAAACGCTTCAGGAAAAGTCCAATAGCGGCATGAACAGAATCCCGACCTATCGTCAACTGCAGACACATATTGCAGGATGCAATGAGCAGGAAATCAAACTGCTAAACGCATTAGCAGGATCGTTGCTTCGTGTTACGCGAAGCAATACGGCATTGGATGCAGTGCAACCGGATGAAAAATAACCGACATTTGTATAACAAAAAGCCCGCATTCGTTGGGTCCAAATGGACTTCAGAATGCGGGCTCATTTTTGGCTCTATGATTCTGCTTCTTCAAGTAACATCCTATCCTCAACCACACTAATGATGCTTTCTTTTTTGCAGCGAGGGCAGTATAGTGGAAAATGCAGCAATACCGTTTCAGGCAGGATTTTAACCTTTGTTTTCCTTTTACACAAGGGACATAGCAGCCAGTCTGCCATGAATATTTCCTCCGTTTTAAGTGTGCAGGGACAAGTGAATTTCCCGCATAGCAGACATTGTATCAAGCAGGAAACTGTACAGAAACCGTTTTGTTATGTGTTCTCAGAAAGAAAACAACCAAGGCTGTTTTTCAGTTGGCGTACCGCAGGGGTGTCCGGGGTCAGGTCAAAGCCGCAATACAGCAGCGTAGCCTTGCCTTTATGCACTACGGCCAGCGGTGTGGTGGGGGTGTTGTCGTAAAAATTCGGGACATTTTCAAGAATGGGCTGCACAGCCTTGTCGTTTTTGGGGATACAAAACGCAACCGCATTCTCCAGAAGTTCCTTCCATTGGTAGTCGGCATAGGCTCCGGTGGGAAATCCCTGCAGTGCAGGATGTGCGGCGTCGATCATCACGCCGCAGGACGCCTTGCTGGGGAAAAATACCGGCGACCAGAACACCGGGATAAAGTTGCAGGGGATCTGTTCGGGAAACAACTCACGCGGCACAAGGGCGCAACCTCCGGTTTCGCAAATTTTTTCCAATTCGGCTGGTGTGTGAACAGTCGGCAAGACAGTATCCGGGGTATCCGCAAACACAAAGATGCGCCAGCTGTTGCTGTAGGTGCCTACCGCCACTGTTACATCGAGCTGCGCCGAATGGTCAAGACCGGAGAGCGGGATGTGCAGCATCGGCTTTCGTGTCTTTATATGGCAAAACACCGCGTCACCCTCGCGGATGGTGACATCATAGCAGAGATCCTGCGTGGGTTCGGGACCGAAATCATAGAGCGACAGCGCGGCATCAAGAAACTCCGTTGTGGTAAAGATGCGTTTCGCCTTGAACAGCGGCACCACAGGCCCCGCAAAACGCCGAAATTCGTCGGCTGTCAAAATCCCCTTGCTGCGTCCAAACACATCCAAAAGACCTACGGTCGCTGTTTTTTGCCCGGTGTAGTCGGTCAGGGAGAGCAGCTCGAATCCGCCGAAATCCCGAGTGCGCAGGGCTGCCTCAATATCCTCTTTATACAGCTTGGCGGCCAGATTCCCGGAGGCATGGATGTAAGTCTGCCGCTTTTCATGGACACCGCTTTGCTGTGCCAGCTTGCGCACTGCCTCAAAATTGATGGGCCGCATGGCGCCGGAATAGTCTGCAATGCAATCCGTGTCGGGGTAGACGCAGTACTGACCGACCTCAAAAGAAATAACAGGGACGGGTGTGTCAGCTACGGCATCGGCATAGTCCAGTGCAGTATTTTTCGCAGCGCGATCCTGACAGTGCTGGATACGCACCGGGTGACCGGCAGCCCGGAACGCGCAGAGATAATCCTCACAGGGGAGAAGCGGGTGGTCAAAATTGGAGGTGAGGGTGTACAGCCGGCGCGGGTCAATGGCTTTGACGGCGGTCGTGATCTCCTCCAGCAGGGAAAAATTACCCAGATTTTCGTTCCCGTTGGAGAAAAACAAAAAGGATGGGTGGTTGCCGTAGGCGCGGGAAATCGTCAGCGCTTCCTGCAGGAAATAGCTGCGGTGAGCAGGGTCGTCACCGACCTCCGGCACATGTACGTCGCGGTTGAGCCAAAGCGGCATCTCAACGGTGAGGTAGAGCCCCAATTCATCGGCGGCAGCAAAAGCGGCCTCCGGCGGGCACCACGCATGGAACCGAACATGGTTTAACCCGTATTCCTTGGCTGTGCCCAGCCGCTGCAGCCATGCGTCCTTGTCCATGGCAGGGTAGCCGGTCAACGGAAACTGCGCACAGTCGATGGTGCCGCGCAGGGAAATCTGCCGTCCGTCCAGATAAAATTTCTTATCCTGTACAGCAATGCACCGCATACCGAATTTTGTTTCGGTACAGTCAACATCATCACCGCACCGGAATTCTGTGACAAGCGTGTACTGCGTGGGAGTAAACTCGTTCCAATGGTGTGCGTTGGGCAGAGGCAGGGTGAAATAGTTTACCTGCTTGGAGGTGAACAACTTTACAGAATTTTGCTGTTCGGCCACGATACCTCCATCGGCGTCCGCAATTTGAAAACGCAGGGTGCCGCTGTCCTGCCGCTCCGGTGAATGGACGTTGCAGGTCGTCACAACGCGAACGCGCACACTGTCGGCGGCAGGATACACCTGCACATCCGCCACATGGCAAAGAGGGCAGATTTGCAGCTCGATACGCCCCACCACACCGATCCAGTAGTCCTGCGTGTCGGGGCTGTAACCGCTGGCCATATCGCCTAAGCTGAGCAGGTCACGGTTGTCGAGGCGCAGGGTCAGGGTATGTCGGCCGGGGGTGAGTTTTCCTGTCAGGTCGTAGATGTGCGGGGCGGATAACTCCACAATCTGCCGCCCGATTTCCAAGTCATCGACCCACAGGCGGCTGGCCATATTGACGCGCTCCAGAAACAGTGTGACGGCCTGCCCGGCAAAATCGGCAGGGATATTCACTTCGCGCTGCAGCCAAAGCGGGGCAAGGTATGCGTACCGCTGGCGGGGTGCGCGCAGGGTGTCGGGGTCGGTTTCGCCGGTATAGTGCAGCGGCGTGCCGATGCCGTTTTCGCAGGCAGAGCCGGGCAGCACAAAGGGGCTGCCCTCCCAGCGCCCGTCAGGGGCAGTAAAGCATGCAGCTTCATCGGTGCGGCAGCGCCATGTTCCGCGCAGATCCAGTATTTTCATACAGCACCTCAGAATTCACAGTAGATGTCATCCTTCCATTCCGAAAGGAAAAGATAGCAATCCCGCCCGTACAGCAGCCTTGCCGGCACGCGCCACGGCACACCGCAGTAGTATTCATCGGCAACCAACACACCATCGGCATAGATTTGCGCGGTATCGCAGACATCGGGAATTTCAACAAAGCCTTCGCGTGTGGTGACCGTAAGGCGTTTACAGGTGATATTGCGGGATGTGCCAAGCTGCAGCTCCTGCCGATACGGCGGCAAAAACGGCAGCGTGTCCAGCGGTTCCGCCTGCAGAACGGCAGGGGAGAAGGGCTTTTGTTCGCTATGCTGCACAAATCGCGTTCCGTTCCAGACGGAGTATGCAAAATTGCCCGGCTGTACGGCGTGTATCTGGTTATCGGCAGTGTAGACATCACAGCCATCCCCCAGCACGACCTGACCGTTCAGCTTGCGCAGATACAGTGCTTGCGCAAACGGCAGTGTTACAACACACAAATCACCAAACTGATGGGTGTCCGGCAGAGCGGCGGGGCGGTAGGCTGTAGAGCCAAAGCAGTAGCAGGGTTCTATACCGTCAAGCGCTGCAAAAAAGATGGTGTTTCCGTCCCGGCAGATCGGCTGCGCGGTGGCATAGGTAAGGGTTTCGCCGCACAGCTCCAGCCCGAACGGCAGGATAAAGGACGCCCCGCCCGGCACGGTCAACGGCGGAAAGCAGACTGTGCCGGTGTCGAATCGGACATCCTCCACACGCTGCATACAGCGCAGCCGCTGGTACTGGTTTACAAAGACGAAACCGCGCGTGCCGTCACTGCGCATGGCATAGCGCAGCGCGGCAGTGTTGTCTGGGGTTGGCTTTTCGGGGGACGGCACATAGGGCAGTGGTGCCAACAGACTGCCGAAATCCCTGACAAAGAGGTGCAGCAGGTTCAGCAGGCGGTAGGTATCCCCGATCTCGCCGTAGGGGGAGATGGCGGTGTGCTCAAAATAAGAGAGGATCGGGCAGTCGTTGGGATAGCCGGAGGCACGGCTCTCATTCAGGGTCGAATGCCGCCCGATCTTATTGATGCCGCCGTGGTACATATAGTAGCCTACAAGGTTGTTGCCGCTGCCCAGCTTTACCAGTGAAAGCGCATAGGCATCCTGCGGGGAAACGATGACGCGGCGGTGGTGGGTGGGCTGCAAACCGCAGCCGAGCTCACAGGTGGCAAAGGGGTAGCGGTCATAAGGCAAAAGCCAACCGTCCTGGGGTGCAGCAGCGATCTGATCCATACCGATAGCGGCATCATTGCGGGCAGCGTCAAACACAAAATGCGGGGAGGGCGGCAGCGCCTGCGTGGTTTCTGCCCAAGGCGCGTCCACATAGGCACCGAACACCGGCAGCACATCGTCTACCGGGATCTTGGCGCCGTAGCGGCTGTTCCACCCCGTCACGGTATAAAGCGGGACGGTAAAGCCGATTCTCTGCGCAAGCTGCTTCAGATCCAGCAGATGCTGCGCGTCATCCGTCAATTCATTTTCCAGCTGCACGGCCACAATCGGTCCGCCGTCCGGGAAGAAAAGCCCCTCGACCTCGCGGTAGATGCAGCTGTACCAATGGCGTACCAGCGCCATATATTCGGGGTTGGACTGCCGCAGCGGAAAAGGTTTTTGCAGCAGCCAGTCAGGAAAACCACCGTTGCGGCATTCGCCGTGTACCCACGGTCCCAGCCGCAAAACGACCTCCAGCCCGGCGCGCTTTGCGTCCAGCACAAAGGCGCGGATGTCACGGTCACCGGAAAAATCCAGCTTTCCTTCCTCCTCCTCATGGTAGATCCAGAACAGGTAGGTGGCAACCAGATCAACGCCGCCGGCCTTCATCTTGCAAAGCTCGCGGTACCAGTTTTCACGGTTGTCGCGCACAAAATGATATTCCCCCATGACCGGCAGCCAAGGGCGGGCGTTGCGCTCAAGATAGCGGCTCGTCACGGCAATTTGCTCCCCCTTGGGGTTGCTGCCGCCAAGATGCAGGTGCCCGTGCAGCAGGGGTGCGGGGGCGGACGGTGCGAATGTGTAGTTCATAAGATACCCTTCACAATACGGTTCAGTTCACTCTGGCAGCCGTTTTCGGCAAGGCCGCGCAGAGCAGCCTGCCGGGCGCGTTCGTTATCACCAAGACCCAGCGCGCCCAGGGCTTCCATCAGGCAGCAGTGAACGCGGTTGTTCTTGTTGAGGTCACCCTCGAAAATCAGGAAATCAGGCAGCGATACTGCAAAATATTCGATCTCCATCACATCATCGCGGTGCGCTTCGGCATAGTCGATAAAGGCGGCAAAGCGTTTTTTGGCCTCATCGGTTTCGCCAAGGGCTGCCAGCGCCTTGGCTGCATAATACATCATCTGCGGCGGCTGGTCGTTGTAGTACATGGCACCGGTCAGATCAAAATTACCGCGCGCTGCCAGGCGGAAGGCTTCCTCCGCGCGGGCGGTGTCTCCGCGTTTAGCATACAGTTCACCAATCATCTCATACAGATCATTATCCAGATTGCCGATCAGCTTTCCCTCGCCGAGATTGTGCGGGTAGGTGAGTGCCTGCTGCAGCAGCGCAAGGGCCGTGTCATCATCTGCAGCGTGGGCAAGGCCCATCAGTGCCAAACGATACTGTGCGGGGATTTTGCCCTCGCCGCCCTCCCACGGGTGGAAGTTATGCCCCATAATGCAGTCGTAGGCTTTTTGGTACTGTCCGTCAAGGTTCAGCAGGGTAATGTACTCGGTGTAAAGGTCATCGCGCTGCGGCAAAAGGGCGGCGTTTTCCTGCATACGCGCAAGGCGCTCGGCATACGGGGCGTTGGTTGTCTTGTCCAGCTGATCCAGCTCAAAAAAGACGCGGGCGTCGGTTTTGTCCATGGCAAAGGCTGTCTGCATAGCTTTGCGGGCGCGAGGTGCATCGTGCAGCTTATTGTAGTAGATCAGAGCCAGATTGCGCCATACGGTGGGCAGGGCGATATTTTCCGCACAGCGTTCCCACAGAGCCTGTGCCTCCTGCCAGCGGGAGCGATCCAGCAGCAAACAGCCAAGATAATAGGCCGCATACTGCCCGCCGTGGGAAACCGCATACTCCAGTGCGGTGATATCTTCCAGACGGTTGGGGAAACAGTACAGGCTCGGCGCGCTTTCGGCCAGCGTCAGTTCCTGTTCATCGCCGGTAAAGAGATACAGGTAATAGTGCTGCAGCGGCTCACCGGGCTTTGGTGCCGTCTGCAGAATATGCACAGCATCCTCATACAAGCCGGCGGCGCTGTAAGTGAGCGCCAGTTCGATGTAATTGTGGGCGTCACCGCGCAGCAGGCGGGTCAGCTCCGATTCTTTTTCGGCTCCCAGCAGGGTCATCTCATAGCAGCAGCCGTGATCAAGCGGGTCGATTTTCTGCGTTTCGCGGGCAAACTGCTCGGCCTGCTCGGTTTGCCCGCGCAAGCGCAGCAGTGCGGTTTTTAGGGTGCGGGCCTTCAGGTTATGCAGCCCGAACACGAGCGAGCGCTCCGCAAAGGAAAGCGCCTCGTTATATTCGCCGCGCAGAGAACGCAGGCAGGCAAGCTGATAGAACGCGCGCCCCTGCATACTGCCGTCCCATGTAGCCTTATAGAACGCATCAAATGCGGCCTCCTGCTTGCCCTGACGCAGCAGTGCAAGACCGAGGTTATAGTACGGTTCGCAGTCGTAGGGGTTGGGGTTTTTCCATGTGGCAGTCTTGATGGCGGCGCGGAAATACCCCTCGCTCTCGGCAAAAAGCCCCTTGTTGTACAGGTACTTGCCGTAGCCGTTATTCAGGCGCAGGTCGGTGGCATCGCGGCGCAGTCCTTCGCGGTAATAGTCGCCCGCATCGCGGGTGGCGTGGCGGTACTGCTCCAGGTGGGTGGCGGCGAGGAATAGCCGTTCGGTCGTTTCCAGCTTTTCCGGCGCGGGAATTTCCTCGGCAGGGGCGGGTACCGGCTCCTGCTCATAGCACGGGGTGTAGTCCAGCAGCGTCTTGCCGCTGCGCAAGACCCGCACGGTGTAGTGCTTCGTGTCGGGCACGGCGGCCGTTACGGTACACGACTGTGCCGTGTCCAGCGTAATATTCTGCGTGAAAACGACCGTATCACCGCACAAAATCTGCAGCTCCGCATCGGAAAGCGGCGCGGGGGCGTACAGCGTGACGCACAGCTCGCCCTCGCCCTCCTGCACGCCGAAGGCAACCTGTGTGCCGGCGTTTTTCAGCGCACCGGCCTGCTTGTAGGGCATGAAATACTGCGTGAAGGATTTTTCCTCATACGGCTTGAGGAAGGTGAAATCCGGCTGGTTATCGGTAAACATACCGGTCATCAGCTCGATGTAGGGTCCGTTTTCATCGGTCAGATTGCGATCCCACGCCTTGCCAAAGTCACCGCAGCCCCATGTCCACTGCTTTTTGCCGGGGGAAACATGGTGATCCGCGATATGTAAAAGCCCCGCCTTGCGGTCATAGTCGTAATTGCCGATAAAATTATAGTCCGAGTGATATGCCATATAGGAGGTAGGCACAGGGATATTTTTGTAGCGGGAAATATCGGTCCCGGGGGCGTAGTCATACTTGTAGTATACGCCGTCCGCAATCGGGAATTTGGAAACAGCACGCTTGCCGTGGTCCATCACAGCGTGTACATCGGGCGGAAAGATGGACTGCGTGGCATCGTTGACCGGCACAGCAGGGTTCGCCCACCACAAAAAGGTCTGCGGACGGTCCGTGGGGTTGTACACCTGCCCGTGGATTTCCAGATATGCGCGGTCAGGGTAGAGCGTGAAGCCCGCCATACCCTTGGTGTGGAACATCTTTTCGGTCTCACCGACCCAGACCGTCACAGAACCGTCCGCACCGTTTTCGATTTTCCAATCAGTGGGGTCATAGGTCGAGGGGCGGTGGTGCTGCGGCCAGTTGAACTCAATGCCGCCGGAGATCCACGGCCCTGCCAGCCCTACCAGTGCGGGCTTGATGACCTCGTTGTAATAAACTGCGTCATAACCGTTGGTTTTGTCGTACATACGCTGGATGCGCCCGCCCAGCTCAGGCAGGATCATCACAAGCAGATAGTCGTTTTCCAGATAGATGGCATCGTATTCCCGATCAATTTTGGTATCGGAAACGCCCTCGCATACGGGGTGCGGATAGACCCGCCCGCTGGAACCCTGATAGACGCGCTTTTCCAAAAACATAGGGTTTTTGTCATAGGCGGAGATCGGGTAGGTGGGAATCGTGACTTTTTCCTGACGTACAAGCACCTTTTTCATAAAAAGCTCCTTTTTACATTGTTTCCGGTGTCTCCACCGTACAGTTTGTGTAAGTATATACCCCTGCGGGCAGAGGGCATATCGCCGCCTGTGCGGCGGTCAGATGCAGATTTTCAAAAGCAAAATGATCCAGCTGATATTGTGCGGGATTGTTTTCTACGGCAAACGCCTCATCGCAGATACAGGTGCAGTTTCTCATCGTGATGTGGTCGGCGTAAGAAAGCGGAATGTCCTTGCGATCCTTCAGGTCATAGAACTGCGTCCACGGCTTGATGTTCAAAAAAGCTGCCACATGACCCGTGACATCCTCCATCGTGATATATTCGTAGTGCTGTGGCGTATCAGGGCGCATTTTCAACCACAACAGGTTGCGGGCGTGGTCGATATGCAGCCTGCGAATCACCACATTGCGGTTATGTACGGAGTCCGAGCCGCAGGTCAGGCAGCCGTGGCAAAATCCATAACGACAGTCCTCCACGAGGATGCGTTCGTTCATGCCGTTTTCGGGCAGAGTATCGGCCCATGGTCCGCGTCCGCCCTTCAGCACAACGGAATCATCGTTGACTTCCAGATAGCAGTTCTTGACCAGTACATCCGTGCAGACATCCAGGTCAATCGCATCGGTGCTGGGGGCAGGGACAGGCTTGGCAGGGGAGTAGATGCGGCAATCCAGATACCTGACGCGGCTGCAACGGTAGAGATGGGTCGTCCAGAAATGGGAATTTTGCAGCGTGATGCCGGCAAACAATACGTTGCGGCAATTGGACAGATACACCAGCCGCGGGCGCTGCTCGTCCTTGTTGGTGCATTGCGGGTTCCAACGCCGCCGCATCCAGAACGCCTGCCAGCTGCGCAGACCGTTTCCGTCAATTGTACCGGGGCCGCTGATGGTAAAGCCGTCCAGTCCGTCGGCATTGATCAGGGCGGAATAGTAAAGGCAGGTTTCTCCCTCGCAGCGCGTTTCGGTCAAGTCGTAGTCAACCAAATTGTCGCTGCCTTTCAAAGTGGCGCCGCGCTCCACATAGAGGTTGACCCCTTGCTTAAAATACAGCGCACCCGAAAGATAGGTACCCGGCGGCACAATGACAACCCCGCCGCCGTTTTGCGCGGCGGTATCAATGGCAGCTTGAATCTCGCGGGTATGGATGCGGCCATCGTCCAGTGCGCCGTATTCTGTGATGGAATATGGTGCGCCCATCTCGGCAAGCGTCGGCACGGACGTATCATAAAACCATTCAGAAATAGGCGTGCCGTCGGGGAAATATTCAGATGTATGTGCCATGAAAAACTAGCTCCTTTTCTGTAAAAGTTCCTGCAATTTGGCAGTCAGGACATCTGCGGCAGCCAAGTGCGCGGCGGGGCCGGGGTGATTGTTGGAGCCAAGCTGTTCCGGCAGAAATTCGGGCAGAAGCACCAGCGGCACATTCTCCTGCGTTTCGCGGCGGTAGCACTCTAAGCCGTCACAGATAGCGGGCAGCATCGTATGCCCCAGCATACCGTATGCCCAGACAAGCTGTGCCTTCGGGTTGCAGCGGCGCAGTTTGTGCAAAAATGTTGTTGTGCTGTCTGCAACCTTTTGCCGTGTTTCCGGGCAGGGGCTGCCGTCCGGTTCGGCACACAGCTTGTACACCATGCCGTTTTTCGCCGTAAAGGGCGGCTCGCTCATGGCAAAAAAGTCATTATGCCCCAGATGCGCCACCACGATGTCCGGCTGCCAGGAGGAAAAATCCTGCGCATCGGGTACAGCCACTCCGCACACCTGCTCATACAGGGGAGGCATCGTGTGGGCGGGGTCGTTATCCCAACCGACATACACGCCCCAGCCGCTTTGTGCCAGAATACGGAAATCAGCGTTCAGGCGTCGGGCGGTCTCTACGGCATAGTGGCTTTGGGTCGAAAACACCGCCGATACGCCGTCGCGCAGGGAAGCACCGCCGCCCAGACCCTCCCCGGCAGAAAGACTGTCCCCGACAAACTCAATTTTGCAGGCAGGCTGCGGCGCAGGGTAAAGCGCACCGTCACAGCAGATGCCGCACAATAGCAGGGCAGAACGCGGGTCACGCGGCATGGGCTGCACCTCCTTGTACAGCCGGACATGATGCCTGGCGGCGGACATCATCTCCCGCCAGACCCAGAAACGGCTTTTACCTTGGGGCAAAGGGGTACGCAGCAGGCTCACGCCGTCCACCTCAATACGAATCCATTGTTCTCGGGTAGTGAAATCCGTCTCGAAATCCAACGCCAGCGCGGTGGAATCGGTGACAAATTCCACGCCTGCCCCCGTCCAGAACAGCGGCAGCGGCTCACGCAGCAGGGTCCTGCCGCAAACACTCACGGCGGGGTGCAGCGGCGAATATACTTGCAGACTCATACCGTATCCTCCGAAACAATATTTTCCAGCGTCAGTCCGCTATATCGGGAAAACAGCAGCGGTGCGCCGGATGGCAGAACGAGGTTTTTACAGACAACATGGCGCACCTCGTGCCCGGCAGCCTCGAACCCGGCAATTTTCATCGGAGCTACGCACTCGGTCGTGCCGTGCTCCTTGCGCAGCCCGGTCAGATGCAGCCCTTCAAAGCGAAAATCCTCAAATACCGGCGGCTGCGGAGCCGGAACGCCGTCATCGTTGTAGGGTACGGCGTGAATCAACAAGCGGGGAAAGCTGCAATTCTGCACGCAAATGTCCCGTACATAACCGCCGCGCTTGGGCGTACCTTTGATTTCTATGCCGTTGGAAGATTCGGAAATATCACAATCCCAAATCTTCACATCCTCCACACCGCCACTCATCTCGCTGCCGATGCAGATGCCATGCCCGTACAGACTTTGGCAGTCAAACACACGGATATGCTTTGTGGGGCGATCAATGATATTGCCCTGCGGGTTTTTGCCGGATTTTATGGCGACGGAGTCATCCTCGGTGGCAAACACCATGGCAAACAATGTGCAGTTAGTGGAGGAATCCGGGTCCCAGCCGTCGCCGTTCCAGATGCCGGTGGAGCGCAGCACACAATGGTCGGTCAAAATGTCATCTGAGTAGACCATGTGGACATTCCAGCAGGCACCGTTTTGCAGCGTAAGCCCGCTGATGCGCACATGGGCGCAGTTGCTCAGGTTGATCAGCCGCCCGCGCACCCGTCCGGGAATGGTGCGGTCGTTTTCGCAGGTGGCAACCAGTGCGGCGTTGGCAGCAAGGTAATCCTTCAGGCGTTCCCGTTCAGAGTCAATGATGCGCTCGGCCAGCACGCGCCCACCGCCGCTGATGGTTCCGCTGCCGTACAGCAAAATATCCTCGCAGTTTGGTCCGGCGGCATGGTCCAACTGCCCCGCATTCAGCAGGCTGCGGTAACACTCCTGCTCGGTTCCCTCAAAGCGGCTCCAGATGCGCGGCAAATAGTCTTGCGGGTCATCGCTGCCCTGCAGCACAGCACCCTCATCCAGGAAGACCGCGATATGGCTGTGCAGGTTCAAAGCACCTGTCAGGTAGCACCCGGCAGGAAAATACACTTCGTCCGCCTCGGTGCAGTCATCCAGCGCTTTTTGCAGCACGGCGGTGTTCAGCGTCTTGCCGTCCCCGTTGGCACAGTAGGGGGGACGGGTCACGTCCAGACGGCGGCGCTGCGGCGAGGTGGTAATGCAGATTGACAGTGCCGGAGACGTCCCGCCTGTTACTGCAACGGCATACGCGCGCTGCGGCGCAAGCCCGGTCACGGTAAAATGGGTCTTTTGCGTTTGCCCGACCACCGCGCCGTCCAGCAGAATGGTATATACAGCGTGACCTTCGGCAGCCGGTTCCCAGTAAAGTTCCGCCGTGGTGGCGGTCATCGCAGCGGAAAGATGCGTTGTGTTCATAGGCAGTTCACCTCAAATATCGTTGTTGCCTCTATTGTACGGAGGAAACTCCGCAAAAGTCTATATAAAAAATTCCGAATCGTATGACAGATTGCGCATAGTTTGCCGCGACTTTCTTGACAGCAGTACCGCCGTGACCGTACAATAGAGACAGAAAAAAGAGGTAGGCGAAAGGAGGCTGCACGCATGTACACCGTTTTGTTGGTGGATGACGAAAAAAGCGTTTTGCATATCCTGACAAACAGCATAGACTGGCAGGAGATGGGTGTTGACACGCTGCTGTGCGCCGCGGACGGAAAAAGCGCACTGGAGCAGTTTGCCGGGCAAAAAATTGATCTGCTGGTCACCGATATCCGTATGCCCGGCATGGACGGGTTGGAGTTGATCCGCCGTGTGCGCGCCCTGCAGCCGAGCACCCACTGCATTCTGCTGACCGCCTACGGCGAGTTCCAGTATGCTCAGGAGGCTATCCGCCTGGGCGTGGACAACTATCTGCTCAAGCCGGTTGCACGGGAGGAAGTCTGCCAGACTGTGCAGGCAGCGCTGGACAACATCTATCGCAACCGCACCGGCAGCGAAAATCTTCTGCGCGAAAACACCCTGCGCCGCTGGGCGGCAGGCACCATCGGGGCTGAGGAATTGGGCGAGCGTGCATCGGTGCTGGGGTGGGATCTCTACTGCCCGCGCTTCTGTGTGCTTTGCATGGCACCGCGCAAAAATGGCTCGCTGACGGTCTGCCGCGCCTCGGTCACGGCGCTGCTTAAAATGCAGTGCCAGGTTGAGGGTTTCTGGGACGAAAAAGGCCGCTACACCCTGATTTTGAGTGGCAAGACATTGAACACCGAGGAGCTTTCCCGTCAAATCAGTGAGCTGGCAGCCTACGAGGATTTTGAAAAGGACGCCGTAATGGCGTTCGGCACGGTGGTAACACAGTACGAGCTGCTGCATACAAGCTACCATGCGGCAGGTGATGCGCTGGAAACCGCCAACCCCGCAGACGGGCAGGTCTTTGTGCGGCTGGACGATACCGCGCAGGGCTTTGATGCGGACCTTTTGACCGAGGAGCTGCGCGTGCTGTTCTTCAATGCCGATATTGACGACGGAACGGCGGGCTTTTTGCATCTGGCGCAAAAGCTCTACCGCAACGGATGGGACGCTACGGTGTTTCCCAAGGTTTGCCGTGCCTGTCTGCACGTAATGACGCAGGAATTTCCCATGCAAAAGACCCTGCAGGAACAGCTGTATGACCTGAGCGAGAGCATTTCCCACCCCACCGATGTGGACAGCGGCTGCGATGGCGTTGCCGCGCTGCTGCAGGGAACGCAACGCTTGTTTGCCTGTTCCTTTGCCGAGTACAGCCCTATGGTGCAGCACATGATACGCTATGTGCGCGATGGCGTCATGAACGGCGAAGGCGTGTGCATCAAAACACTGGCGGCAGGCAGTGGGGTAACCCCGGCATATCTGGGACATATGTTCAAAAAAGAAACCGGCATCTTCTTCAACGACTATCTTCTGCATTGCCGTCTGGAGCGCTCGGTCATTCTGATGCGCAATCCCAACCGAAAAATCAAGGACATTGCCGAAACTGTCGGGTTTACCTCCACCAGCCACTTTGTAAAATGCTTCCGTGAGTACAAGGGTGTTTCGCCTGCCAAATACCGCGTCACCTGGGCGGAAATGGGAGGTGCGCCGTGATAAAAAAACACAAGGTCGGTCGTATGGGGCAGCTGCTGCGATTTTATCTGGCGGTTGTGCTGTTTACCACGTTGTTGGCGTGCTATTTTTCCTGTGCAAAACAATACGCCGAATTGATCGGCGGTATGGACAACTCGTTGCTGCGTCTGGAAGGTGAATACAGTAGCATTGCAGAAAATTTCTGGGATGTTTATCTGCCGGTGTTTGAACAGGACGACGGCGTGGCGCTAAAGCACTACTTTATGACCGACGCACCCGTGACCCCCTATGAAACCTTCGAGCTGAAAACCGTGATGCGGCGTATGGCACAGCGGGACAACCGCATCCGTTGGGTGGCGGTATACAGCGCCGCCCGCAGTGAAAACTATATCTTTTATAACGAGGACAGTACCCTGCAAAAGCTGCCGGAGGATTTCACCTATCGGGATGCCTTACAAAATAAGACCGATGTTTTTGAGATTCTCAGTGCGAGCAATCGGGAATTGGTGTTGGCAGGCGGTCCGCCGCTGGGCAGCGGGCAGGGCAGTGTACTGATAGCCTACGACACAACCACCCTGAGCCAAATGTCCGAAAAGTTTCGTGCGCTGCAGGGTTTGCGTTTTGCCATTGTGCGCGGTCAGGAGCTTCTGCTTGGGGACGATGATGTGCCCGAACTGCAAGGCAGGCTGCCTGTCCCGGGGGAAAAAGCCCTCATTCCCGACGTTGGGCAACTCTACATGGTTTCCGTCTGTGAGCAGACGCCGCAGAACAGTCGCCTGTATTATGCGGTGCCGTACTGGCAGGTGATCGCCAAATCCAACCGCCATACGCCGATGATTTTTCTGATTGTTTCCGTGCTGCTGGTGGTGTCGCTGGCCATGTACCGCTATGTCATGAACCACATCAACCGCGAGGTGGGCTATCTGCGCGCCGGGTTGGAGGAGCTGGGGCAAAACCATCTTGACTACCGCATTGCAGAAACCTTCACCCAGCCGGACTTTGCCCAGATTGCGGAAGCCGTCAACGGGATGGCGCAGAGCCTGCAGGAAAACATTGACCGTGTGCAGGAATATCAGCAAAAGCAGCGCGAGGCAGAAATGCAGGAGCTGCAGGCAAAGTTTAACCCGCATTTTCTTTACAACTCGCTGGATATGTTCCGCGCACGCTGTTATGAAAACGGCGACGAGGAAACCGCGGATCTGATTGCCGACACAGCGGCAATTTTCCGTGGGTTCATCAACCCGCAGACCTTTATCCCCCTGCGAGAGGAAATGGCGTTCAGCCGACGGTATCTCTCGCTGTTTCGGGCGCGGTACGGTGATGCTGTGGAGATCCTCTATGATATGGACCCCGAAATAATGGACTACGGCATCATCCGCAATGTGTTCCAGCCCATCATCGAAAACTATTTCGTTCACGGCATCGATACCTCCCGGCAGGACAATACGCTGTGTTTTAAGGGACGCATGGCGGACGAAAAGACAATGTGTATTTCGGTGGAGGATAACGGTCAGGGTATGCCGCAGGAGGAGCTGGAAAAACTCAACGCCAAACTGCAGGAACCGATTGCCAGCGAAAAAGAAAGCTATGGTCTTAAAAACCTCAGCCAGCGTATACGGCTGTTCTACGGCGACGGTTACGGATTGCAGCTGCACAACAATCTGTCCGGTGGGTTGACCTTGGAAATGCGCGTTGCGCCGATTTTCTGCCGTGAGGCAGGGCAGGGGAGCCGGTCGTAATTTTTTATAGAATTCCGAATAATTGATATTTCATACAAAAAGCAGGGCTGGATTTGTGCGTTTTGCACAAATTCGACCCCGCTTTTTTGTTTTGGGGCAGTCATAATCCGTGATATTTTTCGAAATTCTTTTCATATACACAAAATGTTTACGGATTTATAATAATGCCAGAACAACAAATCACATCACACCAAAGGAGAGATGCCCTATGGCAAAGCCAAGGCTGCTGAACACCCACAGCAAAAAGTGGGAAAGCTACAAGCTGTTTTTGTATGTGCTGCCCTGTTTGATTTTCATCTTCATCTTTAAGTACCTGCCTCTTTGGGGTTGGAGCTACGCCTTCTTTCAGTATAAGCCGGGTCGCGACCTTTTTAAATGCGCCTTTGTCGGCTTGCAGAATTTTACAGCGCTGTTCGGCAATGCCGTAATGCGCAATAACCTGCTGCGTGTATTGCGCAATACCTTCGGCATTCAAATACTCAACTACCTGCTGATGCCTGTTCCCATGCTGTTCGCCATCTTCCTGAGCGAAATCAAAAGCACGAAGTTCCAAAAAGCGGTGCAGACGCTGACTACGCTGCCGCATTTTATCAGCTGGGTCATTATGTTTTCACTGGCCACCAGCCTGTTCGGCAACAGCGGTGTTGTCAATGCCGTGCTGAAAAACTTCGGAGCTGAAGGTATCAACATCCTGACCACTGATCAGCACGTATGGCTGATCCAATCGTTGCTTGCCTTGTGGAAGTCCTTAGGTTGGAGCGCTATCATCTACTTTGCTGCCATCACAGGTCTGGATCAGGAAGTGTACGAAGCCGCCATGGTAGACGGTGCCTCCCGCTGGCAGAAAATCCGCTACATCACGATCCCACTGTTGATCCCTACCTTCTTTGTTCTGCTGATTATGGGTATCGGCAACTTCCTCAACTCCGGCATCGACCAGTTCCTTGCCTTCGGCAACGCCATGAACAAGGAATACATTGAAGTTCTTGATTTGTATGTCTACAATCTGGGCATCGGCAACGGACAGATTTCCTTCAGCGTGGCTGTCGGCATGATGAAGTCCGTTGTGGCAGTCGTTCTGTTTGCGCTTGCCAACTTCGCATCCAAAAAAATCCGCGGTACCAGCGTATTCTGATAAGGAGGATCTGCCATGAACATTCTTGCTGTGCGCAGCGAACCTGCGCATAAAATCCGCATGAGTCGGGAGGACAAGATCTACAACATCGTCGGCATCCTTGTTTTTCTGCTTATCACCTTCATCTGCGTGTACCCGTTCTGGTATCTGATGATCTGTACCATCAGCGACCAGAATATGGTTGATCTCAATCAGATCGTTCTGCTGCCCCACGGCATCAATTTCCGCAACTATCAAGAAATTTTCGGCGTGCAGAACCTTTCCAATGCTTTTACCATTTCGGTGCTGCGCACGGTATGCACCACAGTGCTCAGCTTGGTCTGCACATCCTATATGGCGTACTTTTTTACTAAGCGGAATATGTGGGGACATAAGTTCTGGTATCGCTTTACCGTCATCACCATGTACTTCTCGGCCGGTATGATTCCCGAATACCTCAACAATAAAATGCTGGGGCTGAACAACAGCTTTTGGATTTATGTCATTCCCGCAGCCATCTCGGTCTACAACATGGTGCTTGTCAAAACAAACATCGAAGCCATGGGACCGGAACTGGAGGAATCTGCCTATCTGGACGGTGCGGGGTATCTGACCCGATTCTTCAAAATTGTCCTGCCGCTGCAGACCCCGATTCTGGCAACAGTCAGCCTGTTTACGGCGGTGAATCAGTGGAATGATTTCTTCACCACCAAGCTGTACGTCACCAACACAAAGCTCTATACCCTGCAGTTCCTGCTGTATGAACTGCTGAATCAGGTGGCCGCCGCTGCCGAGCAGATCGACCATGTCGCCGGGGCTGCAGCCACCATCACCCCCACCGGCATCCGCCTGACATTGACAGCCATTGTTATTATTCCCATCATCTGTGTGTATCCCTTTGTGCAGCGTTTTTACGTCAAGGGCCTGATGGTCGGTGCCGTCAAGGGCTGAAAAATTTATCGTATAGTACCGTTTTCAACGGAACCCTGCTATAATACTTAATTAAGAAAGAGAGGAATCCCTTATGAAACGCAACCCCTTCAAAAGACCCTTCGCGCTGGGTCTGGCCGGTGCTATGGCGCTTTCCATGACAGCCTGCGGCTCCAGCAGCAGTTCTACCGCTTCCTCCACAGTGGCAGAAAGCGCCTCCGAATCGGCGGAGTCCACCGCACAGTTCAACATTGGCGAGGTCGGTACTACGACTTCTGCCGATGTGCCCACCATCACCCTCTATCCCCGTGATGCCAACCTGACCAGCGGTCTTGTCGGCGGCTACAAAGGCGATTACTTTGCCTCCCGCGGCTTTAATGTGGAGGTGTGGGCTTACTCTGACGAAAAGACCAACGCCATTCTGGCCAGCGGCGATATGCCGGACATCATGTACATTCCGGCCAAGAATGTCGATGATATGATCGAAAGCGGCATGCTGCTGAATCTGGATGACTACCTCGACCAGATGCCCCATGTGCAGTCCTACGATGGGCTGGATACGGCTTTGAACTATGTGCGCGAGTACCGCAGCAATGACACCGGCAGCGTTTATGTTATGCCTCTGGTCGTTGGTGATAACCTCGTGAGGTATCTTGACAACGATACGACGGAGCGTAATGCAGTTAAGCTAAATTGGGCTGCCTACGAGGCTGCCGGCTGCCCCGAAATCACCGATATGGACAGCCTGCTGGATGCTACCGAGGCTATGCTGGCCGCCATGCCCACCGCAGAGGACGGCAACCCCATGTACGGCACTGTACTGAACTCCGGCTCTGACACCAGCTACTGGGCCTGCATGGTCATGTGGTACCGTATGCAGGGCTATCTTGAGCAGGAGCTGCCCTACCTGCTGGAAGAAAACATGGTCGATGGTACGGTCGAGTCTATCCTGTCTGAGGACAGTATGTATTATCAGGGCTTGAAATGGTACAACTCCGCTTACAAGCGCGGCCTGATCGACCCTGACAGTATCAGCAATGACCGCGCCACCCAGAAACCTAAGGTCGATAACGGCTATGCCATCACTCCGTCCGGCTATCTGCCAGGCTGGGCCAACACCTACATGCCGTACTATGTGCCCGGCACCAAAATTTACTACAACTATACAAACACCTATGGTGATCCCAACTATGTTATCGGCATCAACGCCAAGACTCAAAACCTGGAAGCCTGCTTGAACTTTATTGATATGCTGGCCGACCCTGATGCCTACCTGTGGATTCGCTCCGGCCCTGCCGGTGAGGTCTGGGATGTAGACGAGAACGGCGTTGCCAATATTACTGATACTGGAATTGAAAGTGCCAAGAAAAACGGTCCGGGAAGTGTGTTCACTATGTCCACCGGCGAAGAAATTTCCTTGTGGAATACGCAATGGATCGTCAGCGAGGGTGGAGCAATGACCAGTTACACTGACAAAGAAGGCAACCCCCGTACCAATATGACTACCTCGTGGACGGAAATGGTAGACATCTCTAGCGACAATGATGCTTACCGCGCGTGGCAGGAAGATACGGGCCATGACAGCTGGATGGATTGGTTGAATGCTAATAACGCATATTGTTCTTCCAGTGCACTGGATAACCTTAGTCCGTTTGAAAGTATCCCGGATGATGTAATGCAGCTGACCATCGACTCCATCAAGGACGTCGTCACCACTGCCAGCTGGAAGATGGTCTACGCGGAGAGCGATGCTGACTTTGACGCTTTGTGGAACCAGATGGTCTCCGACTGCGAGGGTCTGGGTGCCGAGGATATCATCAGCTGGCGTCTGGCTGACATTGAAAACGCTAAAACCATTCGTGATTCTCTGGCTGCGGACTGATTTTTCTCCCTCCTAATTTTCTTCCTCCTTCTTTGGGGCTGCTGCCGTCGGCAGCAGCCCCTTTTTTCAAGCAGAGGCGATAGTATGAACAAAACCGCTTCCTTTCAAGTGGATTTTACACAAGGATCCATTTTGGGTCGTGCCGCATGGTTTGCACTGCCAATTTGCATTGGCAACATCCTGCAGCAGATGTACAGCACCGTAGATACACTTGTGATCGGCAACTATTGTGATGCTGCGGCGCTGGCAGCGGTGGCTACCAGCAGCCAGCCGTTGGAAATTTTGCTGTGCGTTTTCCTTGGCATAGGTTCGGGTATCTCTATTTTGGTGTCGCAGATGGCCGGGGCAGGGAATAGCACACAGATGCAAAACCTTGTGCGAACAGCCGTTTTCTTTCTGTATGCTGCCGCACTGCCGCTTACGGTCATCGGCCTGTTGTTGGGACCTGCGCTGTTGCGGCTGATGAATGTTCCGGTAGATGCCATGCCCTATGCGGTGCAGTATTTGCAAATTACCACGATTGGAATTCTTGGCAACATGGGTTATAACTTCAACGCCGGTATTTTGCGCGGGCTGGGGAACAGTACTTCGTCACTTCTGTTGCTCGGTATTTCGTGTACAGCAAACATAGTACTCGATTTGGTTCTGGTTGCAGGGCTGGGCATGGGTGTTTCCGGTGCAGCGTGGGCCACAGCGGCAGCGCTGTTTCTGTCGTGGGTGTTCAGCATCCTGTATATTCGGCACAGCTGCCCGGAGATGAACTTTCCGATTTTCCCCTGCGGATTCGATAAAAATATCCTGCGCGATATGATTCGCATCGGGTTGCCGCTGGGACTCAATACGGCTCTGTACTCCGTCGGACATCTGCTGCTGCAGACGATCCTCAATGGGCAGGGCGCAACCTTTGTGGCGGGCTGCTCGGTTGCGGGTAAGGTCAGCGGTATTGCCAACATTGCCATTACTTCCTATTCGTCAGCCGCCACAGTATTTGCAGGGCAGAATATGGGAGCTGAAAATTACCGCCGTCTGCGCAAGGGTGCCTGGCAGATACCGCTGTTTTCCGGTGCGGTCACATTTATGGGCGGACTTGTTGTAACAGCCTGCTGCCGTCCACTGCTGGCGCTGTTTTCTAAGGACACTGCTGTGTTGGATTTTGCGCAGCGTTATATTTATATCGTACTGCCATTCACATGGGCTTATGCCGTGTTCAACGGTATCATGTGCTTTATCAATGGCATTGGGGAAATACGCTATCCGATTGTCGTGAACATTCTGCTGCTATGGGTCGTGCGCATCCCTGCAGCATATCTGTTGGCATGGACCGGACATGGGGATTACGCTATGATCAGCGTATCGCTGAGTTTTGTGACAGGTATGGTAGCCATGTTGATTTATTTCCGAACCCACCGCTGGCGCGATTTATGCGCTCTGGCCGAAAGGCAGGAGAATTTATGAAATTATTGAAACAGCTTGCGAACCCGCCCAAAGAATTTACCGCCATTCCGTTTTGGTTCTTGAACGGCGATTTGACCGATGCCGAGCTGCGCCGTCAGCTGGCGGACTTTGCTGACCACGGCATTTACGGCGTTGTGCTGCACCCGCGCATGGGGCTGGCTGCCCGCATAAAATATCTGGGCAGCACCTATTTCCACTATATCCGCACGGCTGTCGAAACTGCCGCCGCGCTGGATATGAAAATCGTTTTGTATGACGAGGGAATGTACCCCTCCGGCTCGGCGAGCGGGCTGGTCGTAAAGGATCACCCTGAGCTTGCCAGCGAGGGCATCGCGCTGACCCAGACCGTTTTGCCGGGGGACGAGCTGCTGGCACAGACGGAAAGCGGCACGCTGGTTGTGCGCAAAAGCGGCGGCACGATGCGCGGGCTGCACTGGGGCGAGGATGACGGCGAGAAAAACGCCCCCAAAACCGCTGATATTCTGAACCCTGCGGCCGTCAGCCGCTTTATTGAACTGACCCACGAAGCCTACTATCGGGAACTGAAAGAGTATTTCGGAACCACGATTATCGGATTTTTTACCGATGAGCCGAGCATTTTGGGGCGCAACGTCAGCGGTATGTTCCCGTGGACGCACGGCTTTGCCGAAATTTTCCGCCGCGCGGGCGGCAACGCCGCCAACCTCGTCGCCCTATTTGACGGCAGGGAAAACGACGATACAAAGCTGTATCACAAGCTGCTTTTGCAGCGCGAGGGCGAGGTCTACTACGGCACGCTCGCCCGCTGGTGCGAGGCGCACGGCATCGGTCTGATGGGCCACCCCCACCAGAGCGATGATATAGAAGTAGAAAAATACTTTGCCGTGCCGGGGCAGGATCTGGTGCTGCGCTGGCTCGCCCCCGAAAAAGACGGCTTGGCGGGTATGGATTCCACGATGGCAAAGTGCAGCGCCGATGCCGCGCGGTTGATGCACCGCCGCCGCAACTCCAACGAGTGCTTTGGCGCCTGCAACAAGGACGACAACCCGTGGCAGCTTTCGGGCGGGGACATCAAATGGTACACCGACTGGCTGGCGGTGCGCGGGGTCAACCTGTTTATCCCGCACGCCTTTTATTACAGCATCCGCGGCAAGCGCAAGGACGAGCGCCCGCCCGATGTCGGCCCCCACAGCATCTGGTGGGCGCATTACGATGCGTGGAGCACCTACTGGCGGCGGCTGTCCTGGCTGATGACCGACATCGATCTGCATGCGGAGACTGCCGTGCTTTGCCGCAACCGCGACCTCTGCCCTGACACCGTGCGCCCGCTGTTTGAGCGGCAGATCGGTTTTCAGTACATTCCCGAAAGCTATTTTCCCGCCTGCACGGTCGAGGACGGCGCGCTTTGCTTACACGGACACCGCTACACCGCCGTGCTGGGGGACAAGGCACTGTTCCCGGACGCCGCGCATCCGGAGGTCTCGGCGCTCGAGCCGGACTGCTGCTGCGACCCGCCGCAGCCCATGCTGCGCTGCGCCTCTTTTAATAAGGAAGGGCGCGCCTGCTGGCTGCTGGTCAACGAGGGCAACACCCTCATCCGGACACAGCTGACTCTTCCGGTGGACGCCCCGCTTTGCCGCTACGACTTGTGGAACGGCCAGCCCTGCGCCTGCCCTGCCGAGCATACCGCCAGGGGGGCCTGCCTGCCGCTGGAGCTGCCCGCGCGCGGCAGCCTGCTGCTGTTCACCTGTACGGGTGCGGAATATGCAGAACTGCCGACACCCTGCGCTGCCTATAAGCTGCCTTGCCCAAAGTTTGAATTTGTGTGCTGTGACCCTGTATCGGCACAGAAAACCTACAAGGCGCAGCTTACGGTCACGCAGGCGCAGCTTGCCAAACGTCATTTGCAGCTGACTGTATCCGCCGAGGAAATGGCTGAACTGACGGTCAACGGCAAATCGGCAGGAGTGGCTTTCTGGTCGCCGCAGACCTTTGAACCGGACAATTTACTGCAAGCAGGGGAAAACGAGCTTGTCTTGACCGTTACCGGCAACATGGCTAACCTGCACGGAAAACACCACGTGCCCTATGGGCTGAAGTGATCCCTTTGCCGCCTGATACTGTGCAAAACGCACAATATCAGGCGGCATTTTTTGTGCAGTGGGATTCTAAATCTTTGATATTTTCCGAAATTCTTGTTATATACGCGGGAACCCGTTCAATTTTATAATAGAATCAGATTCTGAAAAGACAGAAATTTCAAAAAGTGAGGAATGATAATGAAACGTATTTTCAGTCTGTTACTCGCATGGGTCATGATATGCGGCATCCTACCGCTGTCTGCCTTTGCGGACGACATGGACGGAACTGCCACAGCGTCACCCATCACAAGTGTGGTTGATTCAGAAAATCGCACTGTGACGTGGAACTTTGCTGAAACAATCCCCGAAGCAGAGAAAACTGTCTATGACGCGGCGAACGAGTACGCGGCATTGCGCGTCGGTCTCGGCGCTGTTGAAGACAAACTCACAGCGTCCGGTATCAGCTTTCACGGCGCGGGGTGTCTGGAACCTGACGGTACAACAAACCCGGATGCATCGGCAAGCGGGCGGTATATCCTGCTGCGGACGACCTACGACGGTACCGTGTCCTTTGATGCCATGTTCGGGGACACAAACGCGCGACGCTCCAAGCGTGTATATATGCTGGATATGGGCGAGGTCAGCAATTTTGATGATGTGGACCTTACCCGCATAAAAAAAGACGGCAATGTGCTTGTTACCGCAACCAACCAGAGCGTTGCACAGCAGGCATCCTTCCGCACACAGGCAAACCATGTGTATTCTCTGGTAACTTACAATGTATCTTCCTCCGAACTGACCAATTTTGTGTATGTTTGGGATGAGCAGCCGGAATCCGGTGACAATACAGGCGGTTCCGAGGGCGGCGGCTCCGAGGGCGGCGGCTCCGATGGCAGTGGCTCTGAGGGCGGCGGCTCTGAGGGCAGTGGCTCCGAAGGCGGTGGTTCCGAGGGCAGCGGCTCCGAGGGCGGCGGTTCCGAGGGCAGTTCGCCGTCGGAGTCCCCCTCTGACACAAAGGCAACCTTTTCCTTTGAGGGAGAGGACGCCCTTGCGGGTTGGACAGTGACCGATGCCGAACTTTGCGCAGAAGGCTATGACAGCGCTCAGGGACTGCTTATACGCAGCGGGTCTGCATCTGTTACCGTTACCGATATTCCTCAAGGCAGTTATACGGTCAGCCTGTGGCTCAAAGGCAGTGCGGGCAGTGCCCGACTGGAGGTTTCCGGCACGGGCGGTCCGGATTCTGTGCTGAAATTGAGCGAGGACAAAGATATTCAGGCTTCCGCATGGACACAGGCTGCACATCGCAATGTGCTGGTCTATAACGGGCAGATGACCGTCAGCATTACCAACGCAGCGGGCTTGTACATTGATAAAATGGAAATCACATTGGACAGCGCTGATGAAAACACCGTGACCAACTGGAATTTTGAGGACGAACTTTCCGGATGGAGCACCGATGGCAGCGTTGGCGTGACCGACCAAGCGGATACCGGCAGTAAAGCAGCGCGTCTGGGAGATCAGGCACGACTTTATCAGACGATTTCTGTTGAGCCGGACACCGATTATATTGCTACCGCGCGCGTAAAAGTAGACCGCGAAGACACTTTTTCTTCGGAGCTGCAGTATTCCCTGAACGGAACCACAAAACTGGGCATGATGGTCACACGCCAGTCCACCGGGAACAGAATCAATCTCGGCGTTATGGATGCGGACTCTGTTGTGCTGCGTCAGGCGCCGGCATCGACAGCGGATTATACGCTGTTGACGATTGCCTTTCACACCGGAAAAAATCAGACGCAGGCGGTTATCTATCTTAACACACAATACGATGATGCTTACAAAGAATCCGTAACCGTCTATGAAAACACAAGCGGTACTTATCCCAATGGGTATCAGAAGCCGGATCCGACGAATACAAACAATACCCATGTTGCCGATGATTGGACCGGCAACGGCACGGATTTTGCTTATGTAGACAATATTGACCTATTCAAGGTTGATAACACCTACATCAAGGGTGCCGATATGGCGTTTTTGCAGGTCATTGAAGATTGCGGCGGCAAATACTTTGCCAACGGTGTACAGCAGGATGCTTTGCGGATCCTTTCCAACCATGGTGTGAACTCGGTCATGTCCATGATTTTTGTCCACTCGGGTAATGATATATACGACTGGAATTCGCTTACACCTCTTTCCGCCAGTGTTGCCGGCTATGCGGGCGAAACCGTTTCCGGACGCCAGCAGGTGTATGACTATTTTGATGAAACGCATATCACGGCGCTGGCTTTACGCTGTCAGGCTCTTGGTATGAGTTTTGCTCCCAGTTTCCATTACAGCGATACATGGATCAGCGCCGCCAAAGCACATATGCCGCTGGATTGGATTGAGGAGGACTACGAGGGAAATCTCTCCAACCCCGATATGTCCATGCTGGAAACAGCTGTGTATAACTATGTACATGATTTTCTTTCCGACATGAAGGAGTCAGGGGTCGAAAACCTCGCCTTTGTAAAGGACGGCAATGAGTAGGACGGCGGGCTTGTATTTCCTGTTGGCAGCGGCACGAATCAGGCAGCTATTATTACAGCATCTTCCAAAGCGGTGCAAGAGGTGTATCCCGGTGTGTTGAATATCATTCACACCAATACCGGCTATGACACAACGCAGCTTACTTCCTTTTTTGGCGCATTGCTGGGCAAGGGCGCTGATTTTGACGGCATGGGCTTTTCCCTGTACGCCGGGCGGGATATCAACAGCCAGCTCAAAATGATGAAAGCAGCCTCAGGCAATGACACCCTAAAGCGGTATGATTATATCAATGTAGAGACCGGCGTTTCATTTACCAAAAGCACCATCGTTGGCGATGCCGGCGGTATAACCAACAACTATTATGATGTAAGTCCCACGGGGCAATACAACTATCTGTTGGATTATATGCAGGCACCGCTGGATATGCCGAACCCCTACGGTGTGCAGCGCGGCTTCTATTTCTGGGATGCAGAGGGTATTGCCGTCTACGGTGCGGGGCATAAGCAGGGTGAGGCGATCTCCGGCACGGTAAGAACGCTTTTTAATAACGGAACAACATCCATTCACGAAATGGGCTGTAATCAGGACGGGAAAATGGGCGATATGACCTTGGGCATGTACGCTTATTTGCACCGCGGCAAGGAAAAGGCAGTTTCTGCCGATGTGTATACCCCGTTGAAATCGCAGGCATCGACGTATACAGTGAGCGAACCAACAGCCATCACTACCGAGAATACGGCACTTGCCATGAAAGTGGGGGAGAGGCAACGTCTTTCTGTGACGATTTCTCCCGCAGATGCGCTCTTGACAGATTACGGCGTCAACTATACTTCTTCCGCCAGTAATGTGGCAGAGGTGTCCCAGCAGGGGATTGTTACGGCAGTTGCACCCGGAACAGCAACAATTACTGCGGCAATCGGAACTGTGCAGACATCTGTAACCGTGACAGTCACGGAGGCAACTGCTGTACAGGAACTTGCGATTTCTTATCAAATCGTCCGCGATGGGGAAACCGTAACAACCGGAACCATTACGCAGGATGCTGAAATATCGGCGTTGTCCTATGATAAAATCAAATTAACGCCCACATTGAATGATGATGCAACAGACCGCGAAATTGTCTTTACGATGGATAATGATTCCGTGTCAAGCGGTTTGGCTGAATGGTACGGCACGACATGGCAGACAAATGCCAAAGAAATGCGCACACAGGATATAACCTACTCCACTGCGAATAAAAATGCCATTGTCCAGTTAAACCCCCGCAGGGGCGGTACAGTCGCTGTTTCGGCAACGGCGGCGGGTGCGTCGCTGCACTTCACGGTCAACATTACCGAAATACCTGTTACCGCTATTGTTATTGGCGGCGAGGACACTGTGCAGGCAGGAAAGACCCTGCAGCTATCCGCAGCTGTGCAACCGGCCAACGCAACACTCAACAAAGTTATCTGGAGCAGCTCGGATACGTCTGTCGCAACGGTTGACGATAACGGGCTTGTCACTGCACTTCAGCCGGGCACATTTACAGTTACAGCAAAATCTTATTCCTACCCGGCTGTAACGACCAGCAAAGAAATCACGGTAACAGAAGTGAAAGCGCAGGAAATCCTCCTCTCACGTAGTACAGCAACGGTGCAGGTCGGCAAAACGCTTGCTCTTTCGGCAACAATTTTGCCTGCCAATACAGTGGATAAGACCGTGACATGGTCAAGCAGCAGCAACGCGGCTGCGGTGGATGAAAACGGAACCGTGACCGGCACATCCGTGGGAACGGCTACCATCGTAGCTACGGCGAACAGCAACCCGAGTATAACTGCGGTTTGCACAGTTACCGTACAGGCAGAGGCTATTGCCGCAGACGATCTGACCTTGTCTGAACACAAAGTATGGCTGAAGTCCAGCTACTTCTCACCATCGGCAGACGGAAAAGCGGAAAATGAGCCGACTTATCAGTTGCGCGCTGCTTTTGCGCCTGAGAATGCCACGGAGACCGAACTTGTATGGTCCAGCGATAACGAAGCGGTTGCAACAGTCGACGAAAACGGTGTGGTTACGGCACATAAAGGCGGCGTTGCAACGATAACCGCAGCAACACCTGACGGACGCCTGAGAGATGCTGCTGTGGTATATGTCCCAACCGTTAGTGAAGACTGGGAAAACTTTGACAGCGGTACAGCGGGTGGATTTACGGCTGGAAACACCTTTACAGGTACTGTTGTTGAAAATGCCATCGATGGTCAATCCCTGCAGGTCAGTGTCAATGGAAAAACAGGCAGCAATAAAACAATACAGCGGTATAGCTTTACCCCTGTGGCAGGTAAAACCATAGCGGTAGATTTCACATGGAATGTAGGCCACTTTACAGCGGATAGTCAAAAACGTGGTGCGCATCTTTCGATTGAGGATGAAAAGGGAAACACCTATCTTGCGTTGGCATCCTTCCCCACAAATGGGGCGCAGCAGGCAGAAATGGTCTACTACTATAAAAATGGTTCTACGGCATTCACGACCGGTACGACAATCCCTAACTATATTCATGGCGGAACAAATTCCAGCATTGCAAATTATTCTGACTGTGTCAATGTAGGACAGAGAATCCTTACCGGAGCAGACCAGACTTATAACATTCATTTGGAATTGGATTTTGTCAATCGAACCATTTCCTTTACGGTGACCGATGTGACCACCCCCGCGATTACTGCAACGGTTTCCGGCTTGACGATGGATGAAACGGTTGCGTATACGGATAGCGTAGGTGCCATTGCATTTTCGCACTATTTCAAATCGCCGGCTTCGTGGACAACGCAAATTGATGATTTGGGGGTATACAGCACAACCGTTTCCCCGGAAACGATGACTTGCACGGTGGACTGCGTAAATCTGAATAAAACCTCCGGCATCAAGCTGGTTCCGGTACAGGGCGCATTGAGTTCCACTGCGAAAATCAACCCGTCTATTCAGCCGAGCGCAGCGTCGCAGGAGGTGGTCTACACGGTCAGCGGCGATGCAGCAGACTGGCTGACGATTTCTGAAAACGGTACCGTAGAAATCCGTTCCGACAAATTTGTGGCATACGAAAACGCCACCAATATGGACAATGTTACAGGAACAATCCGCGCAGCGTCCAAAGTAAATCCGAGTATATACAAGGAAATCCCGATTCTCATCGGGAAACCGAACACCAACGAACGCATCACCTTGTATGCAGACGGAGAAGCCTATGCAGAAGCTGTTCTGGATCGCACGGTCGGTCAGGATGTTCAGCTAAGCTATGAGGCAACCGGCGGCGACGGTAACTCGGACATTTATACGGCAAAGTGGACGGTTGTGTCCGGCAATGCAGAAATCACAGACGATGTGCTGAAGGTCGCTTCTGCCGGCAACGTAACCGTACAGTTGGAAATTGACCTGTTCCGTGGGATGCTGACAAAAACCATGTACCTGAACTTTGAGGATCCTGTTGAAACCGACCCCGGCGTCAATCCGGACACGCCATCCGGCGGAAACGAAACGAAAGACGATGAATCTGCCGACAACGGAAAAGATAATACGGGTAATTCCGGCGGTGAGTCCAAAGATGAATCCGAGAGTGGGGCATCCCCTGACAATGTCGAAAAGCCATCGTCAGGCACAAGCTCCGATAAGTCGGAGAGCAGTGGAACAGAAAGTGCTGAAAAAGAAACGACCAGTGGTTCTGCAAGTAGCACTACAACAGGTGAGGTGCAAGATACAGTCGGCAGTTCGTCAAACAGCACTGCAACGATTTCTGATGAAAGCACAACTTCAATTCCGATGACAGGGGATGCATTCCCATATGGATTTTGCCTAATCTTTATGTTAATTTCTGGAGGTATTTTAACCGTCGCAGCCTATAAGAATAGAAAAAAGTAAAATTTCATAGGAACTGTCAGTAACAAGGCTCTGCAGCAGTTGATAAGAACTGCTGCAGAGCTTGTATATATTATGTCAGAACTGAATTGGTGTGCAACAAGTGAAATTCCTGTTTATTGAAAAAACAGCATACTATCTGCTCGGATTCCATTAACATAAGTTTCTAAATGCAGGTGACTTCCTGTTGCCCTTCCTGTATGCCCGACATATCCGATAACCTCTCCCGCCTGCACCTGCTGACCGATGGTGACGCAGATGGACGAACAATGGGCGTACAGTGTTTCCAGCCCGCCGCCGTGGTCGATTTGGATGTAGTAGCCGTAGCTGCCGCCCCAACTGTCAAGACCGTTGGCAACGGTGACGATGCCGTCTGCGGCGGCGAGGATCGGCGTACCCTCGGCGCAGGCAATGTCGGTGCCGGTGTGGGAACTGACCTCGCCGGTGATGGGGTCCACGCGGTGACCGAACTGCGAGGTAATCGTACCCGCGACTGGCAGCGGCCATTGCAGGGTGCCTGTTGGCGTGCGGGTACTGTCCGGGTTCATAAGTTCTCCACCGCCCTGTGCAAAACCGCCGAGCAGCTCTGCCCACAGTTCCTCATACTGCGGGTCTTGCAGGAGTTGCAGGTAGGTGTTTTGTCGGGTGGTGAAATGATAATCTGCCGCCATCTCGTCAGGCGTTTTGTGGGTAAGCTCTATTATAAGGACGGTTTCGGTTATCTCTGTGGTGGTTGGGTTGCCATCCTCGTCGGTGGTTTCTATGGTGGTTGTTTCCGGGTGCGTCGAGTAATCCACTGCATTCATCGCCCACATGGTTTCCCGCAGCTTGTCCAACTGTTCCTCTGTCAGCGCCGCAACGGGTGCACCTTGTTCATTTCCTGAAACATACGAAGAAAAGACCGCCAGGACATCTTGCCAACGAATGTAGTACACGTCATCGTTGGCGGTAATGTCTTGGCGGTCGTGCTGTACCGTATCGGAGATTTTTTCCAGCCTATCGCGGTATTCTTCGGTCAGGGTTTCTACGGCTTCACGCACGGTGACGGACACTGCGTTGGGGGCATCGGCGGCAAAGAAGATGCCGTAGGCCGAGCCGGACACAAATGCCACAAGGCAACTGACGATAACAATGCCCAGCGCCGCACCTGCGCCCGCTGCAAGAATCGCTGTAAGGCTGTGCAAATCGGCAAGAAAGTTACGAATTGCCGAGCGCACCGCCACAGCCGTCTTACGGGTGCTGCTGGCGGCTTTCTGGATAGCAAGCTGCACTTGACGTGTACGGGTCTGCATTTGTGCTTGGGTTGTTATGCTCCGCACAGTTTCATTTGCGGCGGTTCGCAGTTGGCGCTGACCTTGGGTCACACCACGAATATCTCGTGGCGCGGTCTTGGCGGTGACGACTTTTTCTTTCGCCCGCTGGCGGGGCAAATCTGCCCCACGGCGCGGGTGCCGCTCTGCATCGGACAGCGTGCTGCACTCGACTTGTTTGGGGCTGACACCGCGCTCATTGGCGGTGTGGACGCGGATGGTTTCGGTTTGCTCGGCGGAACGGCGTTCCCGGTATTTTTCTATCTGTTTGCGGGCAATCTTGCGCCCTTGCTGCACGGTGAAATCTGTGTTTTGCTTGATGACCGAATAGGATGTATCGGTTACCACCGAGCTGGTATCTTGCGCAGTTGTATAATCACCGTCTCCCTGCGTAGAAGTGCTTTCTCGCAGCATGGTTCGGCTTTTCTCCTTGGCCTCCGCCCACACCTTTTTCAGCGCAGCTTTCGGGATTTCCCCGGTTGCATTGCTTCTCGGCATATGCGCGGTTGGCTTTTCTTTAATATCTTTCATGGCATCACCCCACGTCATAAATTATTCAAATTGAATTTCAAAATCGTTCAAACAGCTTTTAAATTCTACACACAAGTCGCCGCTATAATAAGTCTCGTAATCAAAACAAACGCGGGAAGCATCCCGCACACCACTGCGCCTTAGACCATGCCAGAGCAATCGCTCGGTCAAGGCCAGACAACAAATTGGGCTAAAGGGCCATTACATATAAAAAAGCAATGCTGTATCTTCCGATTCTGGACGATACAGCATTTTCTTTGCATTTATGAAAGAATGTCGCTATAATAGGGCTACATCTTTGAAACGCGAGGTTTTCTCCTATGGACTTGTACATCAGCGCCGCCGAATATGACTACCACACCCTGCTGAAAGTGTCGGAGATGGCTGGACTTGCCGGAATCATCGGCTTTCACGAGGCAGGGGACGGCTATCTGGTAACTTTCCCGGATGGCGAAAATGCTGAGGCTCTCATCAACGATTATAAAGGTCGGCTGCGCGATTTGGAAAACAACATTTGGATGCACTAATGTAGGCATGTATGACCGTCCTCGTAGTCGTAGGTGATGGTGGTTTCGCTGCACTCCGGGTGGGCGGATACGATTTCATTGATGGCCGCGCCGAAACGGTGACGGAAAAGTCGGTGTTTCGCCGCAGTATCGCCTTCCAGCGCTGCGTAATCCCTGCCACCGGCTTTTATGAATGGGACGCCGCCAAGCACAAATACAAGAACAAGCTCCAACACTCAATAGCCTTTGCAAAAAATTACAAGCCCGCCCTTTTTTGCAGCGGCAGCCAGCCCTTGCATTTATTGTCGATATCTTGACTGTAATGGAAGAACTGTGATACAGTTAGAGAGAAAAGGGAGTGCTTTATGGATGTTTTTCCATGCTGCGAACAGCTGCACACACTCTGCCCGGTGCCGTTGGACTTCTGCAACCGCGTGGTGGATACCAAAAAAGCGGCGCACAGAGCGCCGTCATCAAAAACTGCCTGCAGTATATTTCCACCCATCTGCACGAGGAACTGCGTTTAGAGGAGCTGGCGCACGAATGCGGGCTGCGCAGCCGCAGCAGTACCGCGATAACCCGCACGGCGCATACGAATCGAAGGAAGGAGGGGGACACGATGGTCAGTGACGGGGATTTTTATCGCCAATATCTGAACGGTGATGACGCAGGGCTGGAGGCCCTGATGGAAAAATACGGCGATCCTCTGACTGTGTACCTAGACGGCTACCTGCACGACATACACGAGGCGGAGGAACTGATGCTGGATGTGTTCGCCTATCTGTTCACGAAAAAGCCCCGCATCCGGGAAGGTGGCTTCAAGGCGTATTTATACAAGGCGGCGCGGCACATGGCGCTGCGCCATAGAAGCAAACGAAGGCTGATGTTCAGCCTGGATGCGCTGACCGACGAACCGGACGGGCAGCTGCTGGCGGAGGAGGTCATCGGCACGGCGGAGCGCAACCGCATCCTGCATGGCTGTATGGGTGAAATGAACCCGGACTATCGGGAGGTTTTGTATCTGACCTATTTTGAGGGGATGAGCTACGCGCAGGCGGCGGAGGTCACGGGAAAAACCGTGAAGCAGATCACCAATCTGGTGTATCGCGGAAAAGAGAGCTTGCGCAAACTATTGGAACGGGAGGGAATCACAAATGCGGAGCCATGAAGAACGCTTTGCGGAAACAAAGCGGCGCATCGCCGCAAGACAGCGCAGGGAACAGCAGCGGCGCAGTACGATCACCACACTTTCTGCTGCGGCGGCGTGCCTTGTGCTGATCGTGAGTGTGTCCTTTGCCATGCCCGGTATGGTTGCGGGGGTCCGCCCCGGCGATTTCGCGGGCTATGAAACCGCTGCCAGTATGTATGGCGGCGGCGCGGCGCTGGGGTATATTGTCATCGGGCTTTTCTCCTTTCTTTTGGGCGTGTGCGTGACTGTTCTGTGCTTCCGGCTTCGGCAGATAAATCGGGAGGACAGTCAGGATAGGGAAGACGAGGGGCGGCATGGAGCTGATTGAGAACCTGTTGCAATTATTGACCACCTTCCTCGGCGCGCTGCTTTCGGGTATTGCATGGCAAAAAAGCCGCAGACAGGCGTATTTTTTGCTGCTCTGCTTCTACGGCTGCTTTGCCTTGGGGTCGCTTTACTGGACACTGTACCTGCTGCTGTTCCACACCACGCCGCGGGTCTTTTATGTGTCGGAGTTCGGCTGGGTCGCCAGCGTGATTTTTCTGCGAATTTTGCAGGTCACGCTGACCGATTCGGGGGAATGCGGCTTTCGCTGCCGAAAAGCGTGGCTCGCCCTCTTGGTCGGTGTGCCGCTGCTGGTGTTCTACTGCACGTATGGGGACGTTCTCTCCAACCTGATTTGGTGCGGCTTGATGATCTGGCTGTCCTTCTGCGCTGTACGGGGGCTGTTTTATGCAAACACCCTGACAGGCAAAGCGCGGAATCGGCGGTATTTCCACATCGGTATGCTGTGCTATGTCGGTTCGGAATATCTGCTCTGGACGGTGGGCTGCTTCTGGTCGGCAACCTCTCCCGCAAGCCCTGCTTTCTGGTGCGATCTGCTCCTGACTCTCGCCCTGTTGGGGCTGCTGCCCGCGGTAAGAAAGGCGGTGGAACTATGACCTACATTGAAAACATCTTCCTCTGTATGGTGTCCCCGCTGCTGGTAGCCGCCCTGTGTATGGGCAGACGGCAGCTTCGCTTTTTTGTGTTCTGTATCGCAGGAATGGGCGTGTGTCTGCTTTCGGCCTATATCAACACCTTTCTTGCGGCGGTCTGTCATGCAGACGCCCTTGCAGCCACGGCAGAGATCGCACCTGTGGTGGAGGAAATCATGAAGCTGCTGCCGCTGGCGTTCTACCTGCTGGTGTTTGAGCCGGAGGGCGAGAAAATCAAGTCCGCCGCCGTCACGGTCGCGCTCGCCTTTGCTACCTTTGAAAATGTGTGCTATCTCATCCAGAACGGTGCCGACCGATTCTCGTTCATCTTTTTCCGGGGTTTCGGCACGGGTGCCATGCACGTTTTGTGCGGTATCATCGTGGGTGCCGGGCTTGCCTACACATGGCAGCGCACATGGCTGAAAATCGCCGGAACCTGCGGGCTGCTGGGCGCGGCGATTACCCTGCACGCCATCTACAACCTGCTGATTGCCTACGGCGGCGCAGCGCAGTACATCGCCTACGCCCTGCCGGTGCTGCTGGTGGCGGCGGGAAAGCTGTCTGCATTTCGTATGACACGGAAAGAATAACCAATCGAATATCCGCTTCCTGGGAGTCGCCTTTGGGCGGCTCTTAATTTTTTTTGTAAATTTTTGCATTTTGGGTGAGAGTTTTTCCGAATTTTTGTACCTATATAGGTGAAAGGACTTTTCACGTTTAGGCAATACCGGAAAGGAGGCTTCCCCGATATGTATGATACCGCAAGACGGGTCGAGCTTGTCAAAAGGCAGATACGCAAAAACACCCGACGAAGGCAGAAACGCGGCATCGGCAGACTGAGCGCTGTGTGTATGCTGTTGTTTGCGGCACTGATGCAGACAGCGGACAGGGTCGTCGGGCAGGGGCAGACCGCTGCCTGGGGCGGCTTCGGTGCGATGCTGCTGCGGGAGGACGCGGGCGGCTATGTGCTGGTGGGCGTTGCGGCGTTCGCAGCAGCCGTTGTGCTGACGGTCGTTTGTATGCGGCTGCATGAACGGGAAAAGCAAAAACAAAAACACGAGGAGGACGCAACATGAAAAAATTTCTATCCCTGCTTTTGAGCCTTTGCCTGCTGCTCGGCACACTGCCCTTGCAGGTATCGGCTTTTGCGGGGGACATTTTTCCGTCCGAAAGTACGGTAAAAACCGTCACACTGGAGGACGGCTCGCTTTCCCTGCAAAACGAGTACCTCCATATGACGTTTCGCAAATTGTGGGGAACCTATGCCTATCTCACGGTTGCGCCCGCTGCCAAGCCCGATGAGGAAAGCATACTGATCGGGCAGACGCCACGCTGCACCTTCATCACCTATGACCAAGGTAGGGAAAAGACAGAGGGCGTTGTGACTGAGCCGATAAAAGCAGAATTTGTGACAAAAACGCCGAACGGCAGCGCAAATGCCATCAAGGTGGAATATTCTCTGCTGGCCGCCCTTAGCCTTATTAAGGCAAAGGCAACGGTCTACTATGAGCTTGTCCAACTCAAAGAGAACGGCGCATCGTCCAATGACACATGGGGCGTGCTGGCGTCGGTCAGCGAGATTTGCATCGACAAGGACAGCATGCCCCAGGACTGGAATCGTGATTTCGCTTTTAAGTGGGGTTATTCGTTCAACTGCTTTACCGCCACGGGACATACCTCCACGCTGGAAAAGCCGGGCGGCCCTGCTATTAAAATGAGCCGTACCACCGTGCCGGAAGGGGAAAACCCGCAAATCACCACCGAAAACTCGGTATTCACCGCGTCTGTGGAGGATCTGAGTACAAAAACCGTTCCCAAGGGGTATTCCGAGTGGGGCGATGTGGACGGTGTTTACATCACCGAAGTCTATACGGACGGCTACCCTTGGGCAAATCCCTTTGTGGGGCTGTCGGATTACTATGAAAAAGATATCACCTCCGTCAGCGGCAAGCCGATTCGTGTCGCCTTGGCGCAAACCGTCAGCGTAACACCGGGCGATAAGCCGCTGAATACCTGGGTGCAATGTGACAGCTATACCGGCTTCACGTTTGAAGAACCCAACGGCTCGGAGGAGTACTCCCACTTCCTTTGGGGCTTTCATGATCTGATCAAGGCGGGAACGGAGAATGTCCCCTCCCGGCCGGATGCGGTGAATACTGCCATCAACGCCAAGCGGCTTGCCGCGTTCGCCGTAAACGGCGGCGTGACAGTGGAGTATGTGGCGGACGATGCCGCGCTGCAAGCGCTGAAAAAGCAGTACGGAGACCGCGTTGCGCTTATCAGCGGCGATTATGAGAGCAAGAACGGCACGGAGTTTACCTTTACCGGCGGCGCGGCGATGCTATCGCCCTCCGTCACGGCGACATGGAATAAGAGCAGCGGAAAGCTGGTCATCAAAAAGGACGGCACGATCGAACACAGCGGCGTAAGCCTGAACGCGCCGAGCTTCAAGTTCTATCAGCCGAAAAACGGTGCAGAACATGAGCTGCAAATCTCGCTCACAAAGGACGGTTTTGGGTTCCAAATCAATCCCGAAAAGAACGACGCCATCGTCTTTGTGGACATTCCCTATGCCGCGGTAAAGCTGAAAAATGCGAAAGCCGATGCGGCAGGAAACCTTGTGTTCAGCGGCGACATCGGTTTCCGAACCATCTTCAACGGCGCTGAGTTTTCGATGGAAAAGCTGGGCTACGGCTTGAATGCCAAAAATGAGTTCAAGGTCAACGGCGTAAAGGCCACGGGCAGCTTTGACACCGCAAAGCTGATGGCGCTGGAGCTTGCCAGCATCAGCGGCGAGGTAAACACCTTCAAGGGTGAGGAACGCTATGCCTTTGAGCTGGAGCTGAACGCCTTCGACCTGTTTGAAACGGAAGCATCTTTGGCGCTGGAACGCAGCAAAAAGGACGGCTCGCTCATTCCCGATGAGCTGTGGTTCTTTGTCAAGTCCAGCCCCGGCATCCCCCTTGTGCCGCCTGTTCCCGTCGGGCAGCTTAACGGCGGCGGCGCGGGCTTTAAGGATCTGGCAAAAACCGTGAACGGCGACTACTTCGCCATCCCGCCCATCAAGCTGCGGGGTGCGCTGGCAGGTACCTATATGCATCTGATTGAGGGTACAGGCAACGTTGTTCTGGGACCCAGTGAAATTTCCCTTAAGGCAACGGATGTCGGCATCGTCGGGCTGGGGAAGAATGCGCAGATTATTAACAGCTTCGGCTATTCTCTCCAGCTCAACGGGCAGGAGCGTACTTATAAAGGAGATACCTACAAGGGCATCTACTTCGGCGGCTCGCAGGAGCTTGCCCTCAATCTGCCAAGCAAAACGCTGGACATCTTTGCTATAGATAACGCAATCAAGCTGGGCGCGTTCGGCGGTGCAAACGAAAACAAGGGCACCGTGTATCTCGGCATCGGTGCCAACGGTATTGTCCAGGGCAGACTGCAGATTCCGAGCAGCCTTGGCATCCCGTTTCTCAACGGTATTAAACTTCCCAGCACGGACATCAACCTGATTGTGGGCGGGCAGACGACCGTCCCCATCGCAAACGCAAACGTCAGCGAGAGCATGAAGCAGGCGTTTAAGAATGTGGATGTCTACCTCGGCGCGATGGCGGGCGTAGACATAAAAATTATTGACGCCCGCGTGTGGGTGCTTGTGCCGCAAATTGTGCAGACCAATTTCCGCAAAGGCGGCGGCTGGGACATCGAAACCAAGTGGCTCGGCAAGCTGCCCGAATGGGATTGGTCGTCAAAGGGCGTTGACCCGCTGGTGCAGGGCGTATCGCTGGAAAACAGCGGGGAAGAGCCTGTCATGCTGATGGCGCTGGAAACAGCGCTGCCTGCAAATGGCGGCAGTACGGCAAATATCACGGTTTCTGCCGCTCAGGGTGAAACGCCGTACATTGTGCTGGCGTTCGACAACAGTGTCACCGATGCGGAAATCCAAAACAATTTGACAGTTGCAAAGGACGACGGTTCGTCCATTGCCATCAACTGGATCGCCAACGACGGCGATATTGACCCCAACGCGGACATCAACGCAACCATTCTGGCGGACATGACAAAGTCGGCAGATGACGGCAAGCAATACCGTATGGCGGTTTTGCGCCTGAAAGAGGGCGGCAACTATACCGTCAGTGCAGGCGCGCTGAACTTTACCGATGAAAAGGGCTTTGCTGTTGCCCCGTTTGAAAAGCTGAATCTGACGCAGAACAGCAATACGCTCACCGGCGGGGTGAAGTACCCCGCAGAGAACACGACCTACACCCTGCGTACCTATCTGGGCAGCAAACCCGGCGAGGCAACCTACCTTGTGGACGAACACGTCGTGGATACCACCCAAGGCAATACGGTCAACATCCCCACAAAAGGTACGCTGATGCCGACGGGCGACTACTATGTATCCTCCTTCCTGATGACGGAAAAGACCACTGAGGTCAGCGAGGAAGACGGAAGTACCAAAAATGTGACCGTCCTGGCCGCCATCGACAGCCAGCAGTTTGCCACCCCGGTTAGCTACACCAACAATAACCCCTACCAGCCGAGCAAACCCGCTAGTGCCACGCTGACATTCACCGGCAACGAGGTCATGCGCGCCGAATGGGAGACTGTAGAAAATGCCAACGGCTACCGCGTGAAGATTTATCAGGAAAAAGACGGCAGCTGGGTCGATACCGGCTTTGGCTATGACCTGGACAAGGACACCACCGCCATTGATATGGCACTGACCGTGGGCGGTGAGGAAACGCCGGAATCCAAAAATCTGACGGCAAACGCAACCTACAAGGTCGGCGTAAGCGCCTACACGGAGCCGGAGGACGGCGCAAAGTATTACAGCGCAGAGGCTGAATCCGGCGACGTTTTCCTGCCGGAATACACGCCGCTGAACCTTGCCCTTTCGGTGAACGGCACAGACTGTGCGCCGGACGAAAACGGCGTATACCATGCCTATGTGGGCGGCGGCAGCAACAAGCTTGCCGTGACCTGCGAGGGGGCCGACAGCATCACGGTCACACGCATGGATACCGAAACGAACCTCACACAGGATGGGTCGAACACCTTTGCCATCCCCAATTTTACCGGCACGCTGATGCTCCGCGTAAACGGCGTGAAGGGCAAGGACGTGACCAGCGTGTTCCTGCTGGTGAGCAAGGACACCACCGCCCCTGTGCTGACCCTTTCCGCCCCGATCTTCTATGCGGACAGGGAGGCAGGTACCTATCAAATTACCGGCACGGCGGACGCCGGAAGCAAAATCCTTTACGGGAAAAACAACGAAAGCGTTTATGCCGCAGGGGACGGCAGCTTTGCAATCCAAGGAACTCTGGAAGAACGGCAAGACGGCGATGCCCTGTATATCCGTGCGCAGGACAGCGCCGGGAACCTCTCTGCACGGCAGCTTGCCTTGGTAGCGCGACAAGCGGAAACGTATGCTGTCACCGTGACGACGGACGGCAACGGTACTGCTTCTGCAGACCTCGCCGCCGCTGCGGCAGGTACGAACATTTCCCTGAGCGCCACACCGAATACGGGCTATCATTTTAAGGAGTGGCAGGTCATCAGCGGCGGTGTGACTATCGAGAACGATAAGTTCACCATGCCGGACGGAAATGTGGAAATCAAGGCAATTTTTGAAAAGGACGCAGCACCTGCGACCCCCGCGCCCACGGCTACCCCAAAACCGGAGAGCAGCCCGACCCCTGCGCCTGCTGCCACCGCAAAACCGAACGGCAGCCCGACGCCCGCGCCTGCTGCCGCCGCAAAACCGAACAGCAGCACGCCCCCCGCGCCTGCTGCCGCCGCAAAACCGGATAGTAGCACGCCCCCCGCGCCTGCTGCCGCCGCAAAACCAAACAGCAGCCCGACCCCTGCGCCTGCTGCTACCGCAAAGCCGGAGAGCAGCCCAGCTCTCGCGCCCACTGCTACCGCAAAACCGGACAGCAGCCCGACCCCCGCGCCAACTGCCCCCGCAACAAAGCTCCCTGTATGGTGGGTTGCGTTGCCGATTGTCGGCGGTGTGGCGCTGGCTGGCGTTTTCGTGATGCGCAAAAAGAAACGCCGCAGATAAACAGCACCTGACCGCAAAAACGAAATGGGACGCAGCTGATCTCCAAAACAGCCGTCACGGCTTTACCCGCCGTGACGGCTGTTGCTGTTATGCGGGCCTTGTCGGCTTTCATGAATCCGAAGACGGCTATATTGTCAGCTTTCCGGATACAGAAAACAATATCTGGCAGCACTAGACTGCCACTAATTCTAAGGCGGGCTTCGACCCGCCTTTTCTTTATGCAAAATCATTTCTCTGCGGTTGCCTCACCCGGTTTGGTCGTGATGAGCTTATACACCGCCGTATCCTTGGGTTCCAGATTGGAGAACGGTATCATGCTGTTGCCCATCTTGATAATGCCGTGTCCCTCGCTGGCGTTGCGCAGAAATGAGTGAAGCTGATGTTAATAGCCTTTTGCCAGGGTACCATATTGACCAGCTTAGAGAGGTATGGGGGAAGCCTGATACCAGTGAAAACAGCACTGCATGTTGGAAACGTGGGAATGACACTACTCTCGTTGTAAGTTATAAAAATAATGGTATAGTTGCGATTTGTGGCCTTAAAGACGATAGCGGTGCCTCCATAGGAGAATAACAAATTCCAGTTTGTAGCACAGTAGAGGGTCGCTTCGGCGGTCCTTTATTTTTATATTGCATGGCTTTACTCCTTCCTCTCAGACGGGTTGGTCGACATCAGTTTATAGAGCTTTGTATCCTTCGGGAAGGAATTGGTGAATGGAACAATGTTGCCCGCGCAGCGAATCAGCCCGCAGCCTGCGGGGACGTTGGTGACGTAGC
>ERZ1026903.85-NODE-85-length-53726-cov-30.354810_pt1 | contig 53726 bp, 92 predicted proteins | sample MGYA00380180_ERZ1026903 | MGnify/ENA primary metagenome ERZ1026903 (study PRJEB33269, sample SAMEA4719816) | human gut metagenome | biome: human-associated habitat; feature: organic feature; material: feces | place: Cameroon | collected 2013-10 ... | reverse complement strand
ACGCGCAGATTGACCGTATTGACAATGTCATCGCTGAAGAGAAAAAGGCTACAGCGGAAGCAATTAGCGCGGTAAAAGCATCGATCACGGATCTTGACAAGAAGACTGACGCGAGCGTTTCCCGCCTCGACCAGGCCATCGCCGACGAAACCAGCGCACGCAGCCAGGCAGTGAGCAACGTTAACGCAAGCATTTCAGCGCTCGACAAGAAAACCGACGCCAGCGTGAAACGTTTGGATCAGGCCATCGCCGACGAAACCAGCGCACGTGCACAGGCCATCAGCGGCGTAAACGCCTCAGTGTCAGCGCTCGATAAGAAAACAGATTCAAGCATAAGCCGCCTTGACCAGGCAATTGCTAATGAGACAAGCGCAAGAACTGAAGCCATCAGCGGCGTGAACGCCTCAATTTCCACGCTTGATGGCAAAGTTACAAGCAACGTTAACCGTATCGACAAAGCTATTTCAGACGAAACGAAGGCACGCACTGACGCGATAAGTAGCCTTAATTCGTCGCTTACCAGTACGATTAACTCGAAGGTGTCTGAGGTATCAACGGCACTTTCTACGCATGAAGCATCAAGCGCTGAAAAATTTGGTCAGATCTCAGCGTCTTTCGATTCTGTAAACTCAAATATCACAGAATGGTCGCAGGCCATGACAACGGCGGACGAGGCATTATCAACCAAAATTGATCAGCTAACAGTAACAGTTAACGGGAACACAACGGCAATAGAGACAACATCGAAAGCGTTAACAGACTTCAAAGGTAATGTTAATGCGTCATGGTCAATCAAGATTGCCGCCGACAACAACGGCATGAAGTACGCGACAGGTATGTCACTTGGCCTTACTGGTAGCGGAACTAACGTTCAATCGCAGTGTATTTTCCTTGTTGATCGCTTCGTATTAATGACAGCAGCAAACGGCACATATACAACGCCTTTCTATGTGTCTAACGGCGCAATGTATGTGAAAGAGGCGTTTATTAAAAACGCATCAATAGGGACAGCTAAAATTGCAGATGCAGCCATTACTATGGCCAAAATTGTTAATGAAATAAAATCATCAAACTATGTAGCTGGTTCGAATGGTTGGAGGATAACAAAAGACGGATCATCTGAATTTAACAATGTTGTTGTTAGAGGTGAAGTGCACGCCAATAGCGGTAAATTTTCTGGTTCACTTGAGGCGAAAACATTTATTGGTGATGTTGCTAACATGTATACAGGAGCTGACGTTAGCAGGCTAGCCGATGGCGTACTGGAAAAAACAATTACATACACCGATACATCAAACGCAGCGCACAGCAGACATATCTGCGTTATGGCAAACGTTAAAGGTTTTGGTGGATGTACGATAATCATCGGCAGTTCAGAGAAAAGCCTGTCGATGGCTGGCGACGAGCGACTTGTTATGCATTCATCAGCAGTAACTAGCAAGAGCGTTACAGTTAAAATTAGGGTATCCGCTCAAAATAGTAAGGGGGCTTATATAAATTCACCGACAGTCATTGTGTCGCGCGGTTCTGGTTCATTCTCAGGATAAAAATAACCCCGCTTCGCGCGGGGTTTTCTTTTAGTAGTTAGCTACACAATTCGACGGGCTACCGATGCGGCGCATGTTGTGATCGAGTTCATGACACCATTGCCCAGTATACGGCAGTTTTTCAGTGTCATAGACAAGATGACCACTACCATCATAAACAATATCATGTGGAATTACTCCGCTATTTGGCAGGTTGTGCAATGCGGCATCTTTGTCAACAGCGCAACCAGTAAGAGCAACAGCCGCAGCGAACAAAACCACTTTGAACACGTTTTTCATTTTTGAATCCTCATTCTTGTTTGTTCATCCGGTTTATCCGGTGACTTAAATATCCGACAAAACCACATTTTGTATATTGATATAAATCAACAAAACATTTTGTGTAAGCAGAAAATGCAACAAAGAACACAAAATGGTAGAATTGTTCCGTTAATTAACACAATGGAGTCATTGCGATGATTTACACAACTGGAACAATTGCCATCAACGGCAATACTGTTAAAGGCACGGGGACAAACTTTTCCGCGCCGCTTTCTCTCATTCGTGTAGGTTGCACGCTTATTGCTATCAGCAACCCTATTCAGATCTTTACCATTACTGAAATCAAGAGCGGTACTGAATTATCAGTGACGCCAGCGGCTAACCCTGCCATCGCTGCCGGGACAAAATTTAGCATTCTGCTTTCTGACTCGATCTCAGTTGATGGGCTTGCTCAGGACGTAGCGGAAACGCTTCGTTTTTATCAGGAAAAAGAAGATGAAATATCAAGCGCAATAGACGGTAGTAATATTGGTTTAGGGCCAGAGCCGCGAGATTGCACTGATATATCAGGCAACCCGTCTTCCTACGTTGGCTTTTTGCGCATAAAGGAAACGACTAAGGGATTTCCTTCCGTAGCGTCTGGTGAATCATTTTTGAGCGGCTTTATCTGTCAGAGTGATGCGTCGCCTTCGTATACAGGCGTCTTTGTCGGTTGGGCTACGCGATCACTTTATACTTATACATGGGTCGCCTCATCAGGTCCGAACTGGACACGCCACGCGAGGAAGGATGAAGTAGACAGGCTTGTTCAAAGAACAGGAGAAACGCGCATATGCTCTCAAAACGCAAATAAATTCCTTGCCATCTATGATTCTGGATCATGGGGTTATCACGACGCAAATACTAGTAAATGGCTACCGCTTACAATTCTCGCTGGCGGCACTGGTGCAACGTCGCTTGATGATGCCAAAAAAAATCTTCAGATCCCTGAAGGTGGTTTATCAAAAACAATGACCATAAACGCACCATCAGGCATGGAAGATGGAAAATACTACCCCATAATCGTATTTACTGGCGATACAAACGGAGCCGGATCGTTTCCGTGCCCGGTTGAAATTGTAACTAATGGTGGTAGTGCCTCCTCAGAAATGAACAGTAACACGTTTTCAGGGTATGTAAGATGCGGCGGATGGTCAGACATCAAAAATATAGCGTATGGGTACTATGCTGCATATGAACCAACCGAGGTTGCTATACTTTGCGTTAAGGCATCAGCTAAAGACTACGCTCAACATATAGCTTTTTATGTAAGCAGTAAAGCATTTCCAATTAAAATCCAGGTTGGATATAAAGCAAAAGTAACAGTACCGACTAGTGATTATTCTTTGGGAACAAACGGGGTAAAATTCAAATTTGGCGTGTCCACATCGGAAGAGGGTAACGCAGAAAACAACGTTCTTAACGTTCTTGATTTTACTGGTGGTGGTTCAGGTTTTTACAGTAACGCTATATTCAGGCAAGGATATTCACCTAATTTTGCGCTTACTAATAAATTAAACTCATCAGATCCGTTCATTGTTACGCTGCCGTCATTCACGGTTTTAGGGGCGATTAATTGCACAAAAGGTTTTATTACATATGGCGAGGACGTAACCAACAGGACATTCATATCACGGCGCACCAATGCATCAGGCAATGAGACTCTTGATCAGTCAGAGTTCAGGGCAGCAGAAAAAGCCGCGCAAATTGTTGTTCGCGACATGACCGCTGCGGCAAAACATATGTTTTTTAATTTTAATGGTGATGGTACTTTCTCCGCCCCTGGTGGTATTGTTACACAGACTGGCAATGACTGGAATGGTCAACATTCAGATAACGTAAATAAGTTTAAACCGTTGGCCGGATCTATTAACGGCCCAGATGGGACAATGGTTGTCGGCGGATTTCATACTCAATTTAGCGGTAACTACGCAACCCAATTCGCAGGACGTAATTCAAAATTCTATGCCAGAAGTTTTGAGGCCGGAGCGGATAAGGGATGGCGTCAGCTTGCAACGCTTAACAATGAGCTTGTGCAAAGGTGGACCGGATATCAGGAATTTAAATCAACTGATTTTTATTCCGATGCATTTGACAGAAAACTATCTTTGGTTACTAGAAGTTCAGCAGCAAGAAACATTGCGTTAGAGCTTTGGGGTGGCGACACCAGACCAACAGTCCTTGAGTGTAAAGTAAGGGAAGGAGGTGAGGGAACATCGGCAAAATATGCGTTTTATGCACAGCAAAACACGGATGAATCAATAGTATTAAATGTTAACGGCGCTGTAACGTGCGTCACCGTGAACCAGTCATCAGACCGCGACCTTAAAGACAACATTCAGGTTATAGGTGACGCAACCGAAGCAATCCGTAAAATGAACGGGTACACTTATACCCTTAAAGAAAACGGCCTGCCTTACGCTGGTGTTATAGCTCAAGAGGTCATGGAGGCGCTGCCGGAAGCAGTAGGATCGTTTACTCATTACGGTGAAGCGTTACAAGGCCCGACCATTGACGGCAACGAGCTACGCGAAGAAACGCGTTACCTCAATGTTGACTACGCGGCGGTGACTGGTTTACTTGTCCAGGTGGCACGCGAAACAGATAACCGCGTCACAGAACTGGAAGAGGAAAACGCAAGCCTGAAAGCTAACATTACTGCAATGGATGAACGGATCACAAAACTTGAAGCGCTTGTCCGGCAGTTAACCGGAAGCGAAGAATAAGAGGTGATGTGCGAAGAACATCGCCGCGCGAAACGAGGCTAACGCCTCGTTTCTTTTTGTGTACCAAATAGTGACCAAATTGATAAATCAAAATCAAAAACAAAACATAACACATTGAATGAGAACACATTTTTCATTAAGCTACCCATTCAAAAGATAAGTAGGTAGCGCCATTTCTATCATTTCATATCGTGTCACATCGTCACCGTTTCGCGTTGATTTAAAAAGAAATATTTATTCTATCGTGTCATATCGTTCCCCATCGTGTTACTATCCATGCGTAAAAATGTGTGTACCAAATAGTGACCAAAAATCATGCTTACAGATACCAAATTACGAAACATTCACGGCAAGCCGTACGACGGCCCGGAAGAATTACCGGACGCTGGCGGATTGTCTGCCAGGATAAGCCCACGCGGCGTTATATCTTTCCAGTATCGCTACCGATTCAACGGCAAGCCTCGACGGATGAAGATTGGCACATACGGAGAAATAACGCTCAAAGAAGCGCGGGCGGCGGTGGCGGAGCATAAAGAATTACTAAACTCAGGACGAGATCCATCGGTAGCAAAAAGAATGCACCTTTCCCGCGTTACGACACGGGCAACGGTTGAGGATATTGTAAGGGAGTACATGGAATCGCCGCAGGCAAGGAACATGGTCAATTATAAGCAGGTTGAGGCCATGTTAGGTAAGCACGTCATAAAACCATACGGTAGCTATATAGTCGATGATATGGACGCTATGATGTGGGAGGGAGTTTTTAGAAAGGTAGCTAATGGCGGCGCACCAGTTCAGGCAGGTATAGTTCTCAACAGAATGAAGGCCGTAATAAAATACGCCATTCGCCGCCGCCGCGTGGATCGTGACGACATATCATTACTGTGCGTTAAAGACGTAGGCAAAAAACCAGCGCAAGGCAAGCGCGTTTTGTCAATACAGGAGATCCACCATCTAATCAGCCTTGTAGACAGTTCAAAAATGGCTAGGCTGAATCAAATATTGATGAAGCTGATTATATTTACCGGGTGCAGGACAAGCGAACTGACAAACGCAAGGCGCGAGCATTTCGATCTTGATAGCTGCGTGTGGACTGTTCCGGGTGCATTGAGTAAGAACAGGAATGAGTTTAAACGCGGTTTATCGGACGTTAGCGTGGCTTTATTGCGTGAGGCTATGGATCTGCATAGCTTTGATTTTGTCTTCGTTCCTGTGCTTTCTGGAAGGGATGTGGCGGTGGACAGAAGCGTGCCGAAAACAGCAGCGAGGGATTTAATGATGAGGATGGGCGGCGAGCCGTGGTCGTGTCACGATCTACGCCGCACTGTAAGGACAAACCTTTCAGCGCTTGGCGTTGCGCCGCACGTAGCCGAAAAGGTTTTAGGTCATAAACTGGCGGGAATGATGGCTATATATGATCAGTATGACTATGTGAGGGAACAAATCGAGGCGATGAATCAACTGGCTGATTACTACATGAAGCCCATCGATTTACAAAATGAAATAACATCCTGATAACGGTAAAGAGATCCGCCGCGCTTTAACGCTGGCATCCCCTTAACTGGTTCAGGGAATGGAGTCCCGGAATCCTTCCATTTTTTAACCAGCTTAAAAAAGGCGGACTTACTAAGCCCGCCCAACATCTTTTGCACTTGTTCACGATTAATAAGTATTGTCCCGATCTTATCCATTATCTTTTCCCAGTGTATTCAACGTGTCCGATACATCCATCAATAATTGCTTGCGCCATGTTGCGATAATCGCACGAAAAATCATTGTCATGGTTAAAGTCAATCTCTTTTGCCGCGTCTTCACCCATCACCTTAGTAGCCAGCGCAAACGCGATTTCAGCAAGTGCCTTTTCTTTCGGATCTACATATAAATAATAATTATAAAAACCCCATTCAATAGCATTTTCTTTCTGTATACTTCCTTTTTCTGTGTATACCCCGTATTTATCACCGATAAATTTAAACATTACAATCCCAATGTGATAGCCATCAGGATAATAACAATCAAGCCACACGCCGCACGGCGGCTTTTCCCCTGCCTTCCATTCTGTAACTTCCGGTTTATCGCAATCATGCCGCTCATCTTCGATTAATTCATCAATGATTTCGCTTTCTTTATTCATGCCGTCATCATCCTTATTCGATAAATTAGCGTATTCATCAAATTTCCAGCTTGCCGCCATAACCGAATAAGTGCCTCCAGTGTCAGCGCGAACACCCAATAAATAGCATGATCCAAAATTATATTCTGTGCGGCATGTTGCTACCTCAAATGATGGGTAGCACTCAGGGTTAGTACGATGGCTAATCACGCCAATTGCTTTAAGTATATTCATTTGCTTATCCTCAATTACGCCACAGTTACATTGTCAACTTTGATAAAATATTCAGGGTGGTTTTCTATTTCGTGCTTAAAGTGCGCATGACACAATCGCCAATCACGCGCCTGATTGTGAAAATAGTAAACGTATTCGCCATCAATCTTGTATAAAATGCCTGTAGGTTTAGCCATGTAGTAACGAACCATTATTGCCCCCAGCGTTTTATAAATTCCTCGTTTAACTTCGTATCGCCAGACCACTGAACACCGTGTTCAGCTCCGAACGAGTAGATTAGTTCGATTAATTCGCTAAATTCAGCTTTACTCATCCGGCTGGTTGATGTTCCCAGCACAACAAAGCCTGATTTATCAAGGTTAGGAACAACGCCATATTTCTTAAGCCCGGCAGTGAATACCGCTTTCCAGTCTTCCGGCGATAGCTTTTTGCCGTACCAGTTAACCTGATCGCTAACGTCTGTCAGCAGCGCCCAAAGCAACGCATTTTGACTTAGCGAGCGGGTTTTCTCCTGGATGGTGATTATCAGCGGGCTTTTGCTATCAGGCTGTATTTCCCTTATCTGCCTGATAGCGTTTTCTTTTACGGCGTCGTTGACTATTTCAAATCTTATTTGCCTCATAATACACCGTTGCTATTTTTCCATTGTGACCGTGCGTACATGATCGCCCATAAAGAAATTAGTCTTGAACTAGACATAAAATCGTTTTTAAGTTTTTTCATATCAACGACGACAGGACTATCAGGATCATCGCCGCGCATGTATTCCGCAATCGTGCTCAGGTCTTCAACAGTCAAATCAAGTTCTTTGTCCATAACTCACCTCACACAATCCGCATTGTGTTTCTTAATTCCCCGCGCAGCGCCAGCAGCGCATCACGCATTGGTATAAAAACCCGGTTAAATTTTACGTGTTTATACTTCCGCATCAGTGGTGGTGTATACACCATTGCTTCCTGTACTTCCCACGGATAATAAGCGCGCGTATCGTCAACAAACGTTTCAACTGAATAAAAGATTACCCGTCTCATAATTCCAACCCCGTTTCCCCGTTAAGTTTTTCGATCTCAAATACTGGTTTATCCGGCAGCAGGCCGTTATTTTTACGGTATTCGTTCAGGCGGCTGTCAAAGTCAAACGCGAGATCATTTGCGTGACCGAAGCGCCCAGGTTTAAACAGCGAGTAAAAATTAAGGCCGTGTTTATTAACATCAATGCAAAGTGTTTCATCCAGCACCATTAAACGCAGCGTGCGCGAAAGGTAATTCCACGGGATACCCGTTTCCGCGCTAATATCTCTCATTCTCTTTCTTACGTTGTAGTCAGTAAACAGCGCGGCTACACGCTCGCGTCGTTGTTCGTACAAATATTTGATTCGATACCCCAACAAGCGGCGGCGCGGCCCGAAATATGTATATACACGCTCAACAATACCATTATCAATTAAGTGTTTAATTGTCTCAGGCAAACTTCCAGCTTTGTCATATTCCGCTGATAACCCTGTTTTCTGGCGTAACTGGTGCATTGTTGCGATGCCGTCCAGTTCAAGGATATTGATAATTTTTGTTTCAAGTTCAATGCTCATTGTTTTTCGCCTCGTTTTAAGCGCGAAAACAGCCACCAGAAAGCAGTCAGCTTTCCGGTAAGCCGTTTGCTCAAGTTAATTAAAAAGATGCGTCATTCTGGTTGTTTCGTTGGTTAAATCGACCTGTGCGATGATTCATAGACTGAATACATGCAGCCGCCGCGCGGGCCTGGTCGCAAGGGAGGATATTGCCGTTATCGTCAAACCGCTGGTAAACGGTCCCCGATTTCCCGTGACGGTTTTTTGAAACAATAATTTCCATGTATTCGCGGGCAACTGATTGTTCGTTGTAGTAGCCGTCGCGGTAAACCATGATGATCCGGTCCGCATCTTGTTCAAGATTACCGGAATCACGCAGATCCGAATTGTTAGGGCGCTTGTTCGGTCGTTCCTCAACGCGGCGGGATAATTGCGCCAGCGCCACTACTGGCACGCGCAATTCTTTCGCCATCATCTTTAACGACCATGACAATTGCCCTACGGCGAGATCGTGACGTTCGGCCTTAGCCAGCTTCATTAACCCGATGTAGTCAATCATTACCATCCCCAGGTTAGGATGGTCCTGTTTCATCCGTTCCGTGGTGGCGCGTATTTCCTCGACCGTTAACTGCGATGCGTCAACTATCCATATATCGAGATCAGCAAGAGCGCTCATGCCTTGGGCAACGTGCGCCCAACCTTCGTCATCCAGTTTTACCGGATTACGCAGGCAATCCGTTGACAAGTTACCAGCGCCAGCGATGGCGCGTTCAGTCATCTGATCGAGAGACATTTCAAGCGTGAACAGCAAAACGCCTACCCGTTGACCTTCGCCGCCAGGGTATGGACGTTCAGCAGCCGAGCGGGCAATTGCCAACGCTAACGCTGATTTACCAGATCCAGGGCGTCCGGCGAGAAGTACCAAATCAGTAGCGTTAATGCCGCCCAACATTTCGTCTAGCGGGTCAATCCCTGTTTTGATGTTGTCAGAATTGACACCACATTCCATACGTTTGCTTAAAACTTCCGTGTATTCCTGTACTGCATCTCGCAACAGCACAGGGATAATCTGATCTTTAGTTACCTTTAATTTTGAATACCGGGAATCAAAATCTTTCATCGTCTCTTTGACGACCTCAAGCGTACCAGTCTCCAGTTTGTAGCGCATATCGTCGATGAGTTCCAACATCTGCCGCCGCTGGTGCTCTTCACGTAGTAGCTGTGCGTATCCCTTCAGGTTGGCAGCAGACGGGCACGATCTCGCAGTTTGCATTAGCGGTACGAAATTTTCATTACCAATCTCATCACCGACCAGCAATGCATCAATGAGATTCCTGTTTCTGGCCTGTGCCCGGATAACTTCAAACGCACGTTTATAGAGCGGGATCGTGAACACTTCAGGATCAAGAGTGGCGAGAACATCTTGCGCGTTAGGGGTTAGGCCACCTAACAGCAGCCCGCCGATAACTGACGCCTCACGTTCCTGCCGTAGTGAGTTTACTTGCTCAGTTACCATTATGTTATTTCCTCCGATTTACAAAATGGAATATTCAGGGTAATAAACAAAGCGCCCGATTTCCCCATGATCAGGACTGTAAATTATTACCGCCGCCAGCCTCCGCGACCGCCAGCCGCCATTCGTTGAATAAGCGTCTTTGCCCGCTAACGTGCCGTGATACTCAACAACGCCTAACGATGATTCAATCAGCCGTTGATGATGCCAGTGCCCGCAATGAGCGTAAACCGCAGAAGACTTGCCGAAATCCTCCCGCCAGTCAGAGATACAGGCAGCCAACAAATTTTCAGGTTTTTTGATAGTGTGCCCGTGGTGGTAAGCAAGGAATGTTTTGCCGTACTGCGTGTGGTGGACGATAGTAGGTGACACATCAACCGTCACGCGCGGTTCATCTTCGTAAAAAGCAGCCAGCGCCGCACGTAGCCAAATCATACCAGACTGGTCATGATTCCCTGATAACACCTGGATTTCCACATCCTTATGATTTAGCAACATCTTTCCGACCGCCCGCCGGACAGACCGGATCGCCACATAAACAAGTTTTGCGTAGCGCGAATCGCAATCAAGAACGTGATTGCTTGATGGCGTCACTGGTAACAATCCGTCAGTGTGAAGAAGGTCGCCACCGAGAAGTAAGACTGCTTTTTCACTCATAGGAGCAGCGCCAACAGCATAATCAAAGAAGTCATTCAACACGCGTTCAGCGATCCCGGTGTCGTAGCTTTCTCCGCATTCAGCTTTATGCGCAAGCGCCCCGATATGCAGATCGAATACCGGATAAAGGGCCAGGCTTTTTTGAAAATCAATTTCAGGCACTGGCACGGCCTCCGCGCGGGGTATTTCTTCCGTGAATGCGTCACAAGCCGCTTGCATTAGCTTTTCCATTTCATCGCGATCACGGGCTGTTTTAATCCAGCGCATGATCACATTGCCATTCTTATCGACGAGCAATGATTCGCCATTGACGCCAAAGCCAGGCGCGCGCCGCGTGGATATTAAACCGCGTTTCGCCAGCTTTGCGCCAAGCCGCTCGACGTTGCGTTTTGACATGCCATATTTTTCAGCGATCTGTTTATACGTTAAACCGTTGTTATATTCAGCGATCAATTGCTCATCGCTGATTTTTCTTTGCGACATAATGTTAATTCCTCCAGTTAACAAAATGTATACCTACTTGCACGCAAAAAGTTCAGATACCCAAAGCTGCCCCTTTGCAGTAAATAGTGATTGGACGTAACCTTCAGCCGAACATTTTACCACTCCATAGCCTTTGTCTACGAACCACTGTTTAAACATCCGCCCACCGCGCTTAATTCGCGTATCGTACACGTCAACCTGTTCAAGTTTTTTGTTGAGTTGCGTAGCAGTCATACCCAAAGGCTTGGCAACCTGTGTAGCGTTGCGATGCCGTTCGTTTTTTGCAATGGCATTATAAACAGCCGCTTTCGGTGCTAATTCCTTATTTTCCAGCGCCAGACGATCAACTTCTTTCTGTGCTAATAGTTTTTGTTCAACCTCATCCGCCCATGCGCGAGCCGCAACAACTGGGTCAGTGAAATCAGGCAAAGCTGGTTTAAAACCGTAATGTCCATTTTCACGCAAAGCAGGGAGAACTTCCTCGCACACCCAATCCTGGAAGCGCTCAGCTAATTCTATTTTTGAACGCATCACCAGACGGTACATATCTGATTCATGAATTAGCGTTACGCCTTGCGGTTTAGGGTCAAAGCCCAAACACCCCATTTCAGAGTATTTAATTTTTATCAATGACTTACAGTGCTTTTTGATTGCATTTTCTGGTTTTATGTATCCAAGCGCCCGTGCCACATCCATTGCAACAAAAGCAGGTTTACCATCATAAATTACAGCAGTGATTTTATTGTTATCGAAATTAAAACTCATCAATTCAGACATTGTAATTTCTCCGTAAAACTCTCTACAACGCAAAAATCCCACCGCGACACCAGTTTGCACAGGTTGCAGTGTCTTATTGCGTCAGATGCGCTATCAGGTGGCTAATTTTCGATTTACAGAATGGTAGGTTGGTTATGGATTGACTAGAAGGAGCAAACCGCCGAACAAGGCGACGTTAACAGCGATTGCCGCAGCGATGGCAAAAGCCAGGGCGAAAACGTGTTTACCGTCCATTTTGAAATCCTCTCTGTAACGCTCTCTAACGAGCTAATCGCAAAAAGGCAAGCAAGTGTAGCACCATATGCGATTTAGATCGCTGGTGAGCTTGTTTTGTTGGTAATTTTGGATTTTTGCGGATCGCGGTTGGTCAAAGAGCGCCTGCGCGTGTATCGCGTAGCGTTTTTGGTTTAAGCAGGAAATCAAGTGTCGCAGTGAAGCCATCGCCGAAGTAAAAATCTGAAGCCTTGTTTTTGAATGCTTCAAAGTAGGCGACAAAACCGTTAATGCTTTTGTCTTTCAGGTAGTCAGTGAACGCATAGATCTTGCGTTCAAGATCCCGATCAAGTTCAGCAGATGGCAACAGGCCATCAAACGTGATGTTAAACTCATTAACCACATCTGCAGCGTTTACAGTAGCTGACAGCTTGCGCCATTGTTCAGCATCAGCCAGATACCCATCGAATTTAGTTACCCGGCAAATATTAACAGGCTTAGGCACTCCACCACGGCTACGCCATTGCGTTAAAGCCCACTCAATTACTAATGTGATCTCATCCTCCGTATACGCTTTGCGTGTTTTTGTTTCTGTCAGTAGTTCGATGAATGGCTTCGCATCACGACATTTGCATCCTGCCTTGTCGTTGTAGAAGGCCAGGCAACGCAATGCAGCCAGATTAACCTCCCGATCTTCTTCGCTGATAGACTCGTCTTTTTCCAATACACGAAGTGTATTGTTTTTAATGTTCTCTTTACTGGTTATATATGACTGATTAGGGTGACTCTGTGACACTACCCCCGGTGACTCTGTGTCACTACCCTGGTGACTCTGTGACACTACCCCCGGTGTCACAGTGACACTACCATGTAATGACGGGAGAACTATCACATAGAAATTACTAGTTTGCTCTTTTCCTCCGATTAAGTATCTTGGTTGTTTAATCAACAACCCTTTTTCACAAAGTGAGTCTACAGCCCTCATAGCTGTTCTTTTGCTGATCTCACACTCCTTTGCTATGTGATGGTAAGAAGGGTAGCACTCGCCGTTATCATTAGCGTTATCAGCTAACTTCAACAGCACTAGTTTGTGCATTGGGTCGCCGACCTCAGTATGGAAGACCTCAACCATTAGCCGCATACTCATAAGCATTAACCTCATGACGAACTAAAACATTAACTGATAAACACAGAAGAAACCTGGCAGTTGGCTGATTAGGCCGCTTCTTTTCAGTTGATGCAGTGCAGAGATAGTATCGCGTAACGAAATTTCGCACATTTCCGCGATCTCTTCTGGCGTTACTTCGCTTTTGCCGTTGCATCCGGCCTTTGTTGCCAGTGCAATTAAGATGAGTTTTTGCGCCGGATCATTGTTATTCAGGCGAATATCAAAAGCCTTGCGAACGTAGTACATATTCTTTTCTCCTATGGTTAGAGTGAACGCGCTGGCGGGTATCCCATTGGCATTAGATAGCAGTGATTGACCGCTTAACAGATCCCGCCGTTGCGTGATATTTGTTTTTCGCATCTCAGCGACACCGGGTTTTTAAAGAGCTTAAGGCGTTGGCCTTTTTGTGCTTTCCATTATCTTTTCTCTTGCATCATTGCAAGTATGGCCTTACCTTGTCAGCAAGTTTACAGAATGTCGTTTACAGATCAAGGCTTGAAAAATACATTTTGTGACTTGCATCAAAATTTTTTAGGTTATAGGGTAGCGACATGAAAACAAAATGGTATGACTTAGCAAAACAACTCATGCGGGCGCAGGGCATGAGCCAGGATTCATTGGCTGATCTTATGGGGATAACTAAAGGTGGCCTTTCTCACTGGCTGAACGGTCGCCGTGAGCCGAATCTTGAAGATATTGCGCGGATCATGCGGGCGCTTGGGCGTCGGCAATTCACTGTCACTCATGATGGAATGGTCATTGATGATTCTGTTTCTAACACGTTGCCGGGAGCGCCGCCGCGTGATTTAGGCAGTTACCCGGTTGTTGACTGGAAGGATGTAGTAAACAATATGGAAGACACACGCAGATCAACATTGCCACACGTTACTACTAGCGTTATTTGTTCTGATGATAGTTACTGGCTGGTTGCCAAAGGTGAATCAATGAACGCGCCGCAAGGGTTAAGCATCCCGGCGGGCACTATGATACTTGTTGACCCGCACGCGCCAGCTATTGACGGAAAACTTGTTATAGCCCAACTGGAGGAAGGACAGACACCGACGTTTAAACAGTTGATTATTGATGGAGGCCGAAAACTTTTGCGTTCACTGAATCCGTTGTATCCACCGATCCCTATGAATCCAGAATCAAAAATCATTGGCGTGGTTGTTGATGCGAAGATCGTAAACCTGCCATAATCATTAGCCGCCTGGTGGCGGCTTTTCTTTGCTATAAAAACACCATAACGTAAACAGAAAACCATGTTTATTGTTTAAATATCAATTGCTTATAAATTTTATAAAAAAGTATACAAAATGTGTTGACTGGTGTTTTTACGTGGCGTATATTTCGAGTCAAAGGAGGAAGCAAGGCAGGGAAAGAAGGTTACTTGCTCTTTAACAATCTGGTCAGCCGCTGGAAGTGCGGCAATTAACGAAGATGATTTTTTATTAAGTATCATCAAGGATATAAGGAGATCAGATCATGACAGTTACAATCATGTATGGCAAATGTGACAGTAAACTGAATGCCAGGGAACGCAGAAGAATAAGAAGAGAAAACGAAAGAAAATCATCACCTGCAATTAATAAAACAGACAATGTGGATAAAGCTATTCGCTTTGCAAACGAGGAAAGATGCAAACCAAATAGCATTAAAGAACGTCGCAAGGGTGCGACAAAATGGTATCAGGAAAATGAAAGCGGCAACTACTTTCACGCCACACAGCCGCGACAGCTTGGGGAGATCCCGTTAGATAAAGTCCGATACCATTAATACGAAATGTATACAATCGGAGGTGACATTATGGTTATCAAGGCGCTTCAATTCAAACTGGCAGTAGCGGAAATGCTTCACGATGCCGAAATGTGGAGCGCCGCTAATAAAGCCTTGTATGTAGTGTTAACAGCGAAGGAGATTAAATAGTGAAAACAGAGTTACACAAAAAACTTTGGACGATTCAGCAGTCACTGAATGCACCAAAAGGGCAGTACAATAAATTCGGTGGTTACGCATATAGGTCGGCAGAGGATATTCTTGAGGCTGTTAAGCCGTTACTCCAAAATGTCACGCTAATGGTTAGCGATGAAATTGTCCTGATTGGTGATCGCTATTATGTGAAAGCCACGGCAACACTAAGCGACGGCGAGGATTCGATTTCAGCCACTGCGTTCGCCCGTGAGGAAAAGGAGCAAAAAGGCATGACAGCGGGACAGTTAACTGGCGCGACATCAAGTTACGCACGGAAATATGCCCTGAACGGCTTATTCTGTATTGATGATGCAAAAGATCCTGACACTGATGCTTACGCGAAACAGACAGGCCAACAGCCGCGGCAGCAGAAAAACCAGCCAAAACAACAACCACAGCAGCAGAAAGCTCCGCCAAATCCTGATGAAGTGTTAGCGCGTTTCTGTGATGCGGCAGCGAAAGCGCAGGACGCTAACAAGTTACGCGAGATCTTCGGGAAGTGCTGGAAACTACTGCCTAAAGATTCAGAGCAGCAACAGAAAGCTAAAGACGTTTATGATATTCGCTTAAAAGAGCTTAACGGGGAGATCAATTAATGAGCTTAAATTCAATTACGCTTGGCGGTAATATCGGAAACGACATGGAAGTGCGCTACACACAAAACGGTAAGGCGATTGGTAGTTTTCCGTTAGCTGTAACGAATGGCTACGGTGATAATAAGCGGACAATGTGGATCACTTGCCTGGTATTTGGCGAGCGTGCTGAAAAATTAGCGCCACATATCCGCAAGGGTGGAAAAATAGTGGTAAATGGTCGCCTGGATGTTCGGCAGTTTGACCGGAACGACGGCACGAAGGGGACTGCGGTAGAAGTGGCGGTAAATGAATTCGAATTTATGAACGTTAACCAACAAGGCCAGCAACAAGGACAGCAGCCGAAAGCGCCTCCGCAGCAGAATAATAACGGGAATAATCAGCCGCCGATGGACTTTGATGATATTCCTTTCTAATTCAATGGGTTAGCGATGGTTGATTATTTAAAAACGCCACCGCCACCGCGAACGAAAGAGCAAGTTTTAAAAGAAGCCCGTGATCATATCGATCATGGGCTTTTTTTATGCGGCACGGCAGCGGAACGGATGGCAAAAAGATTTAGCGACCTGTACGCAAAGCAAATATGGTTCGATAACTGGCAGGCAAGTTTTTACCCACTGCAAAGAAAACCGGATATGCACTGGCCTGAATATGTCGATCCACGTATGCGCAAATATCGCGGGCGTATGGGCCAGGTCATTAACGATTAATGAGGTATCAAATCATGATCGAGGAAAGAGAAGTTGATAAGGAAATGCCTGACACAGCAGATGACTACGTTACTTTTGATGGCGGATTGTATGAGTTCGATACGTCGGCTGGGTGGACGGATAAGTGGCCTCTTCCTACTCGCCAAGAATTAATCGCACGCAAATCATTTGGCGAAGATGCGGAACGGCTGGCTAATAACAAATGGCTTGATAAGTTCATTGCGGAGGGTGGCAAATGAATCTCGCAAAAATTGCCGCGTTGCTGGCGGCGTTGGCGGTGGCTGTGCTGTATCTCAGCGTATCGCTTTATATCACGGTAGCGATCATTAAACTCATTGCTAACATGTGAGGTTAATCATGAAAGTCGGTAAGGATATTGTGACTGTCGCGTTTTGCATTATTTGCTTCCTGTTTATGGTTGTTTTTTGTGGCGGATTTGCTGCGTTGGTTAGCTTTATTTTCAGGGGGTTGTTGTGATGAAAACTTGGGATGCAAAGTCTGGTGATCTTGTTGTATTGCCTGAATATCGTGATGACCCTGGCCTGGTTTTGCTGAATAAGATGTATAACGATCTTGAACACCCGCTATTGGTTAAATACATGGACGGAACAATCATAGAGCCGCGCTACTTTGATGATATTGAACTTAAGGCCCGCAATGTTCGCGTTAAGCCGTTCAGGGCTTATGTTGAAGACCACTGGCGGAAATTGTTCGCCGGACTGAATGGGATGTACGGCGTATGGCTGTAAAATTAGTGAAAGTAAAAGACCTGAAAGGCGGCGAAAAGGTCCGCACGTGGTATGGCTATAAATTTATTGTTGCTGCCTTTTCTTTCGGGCCAGGTGGGCAAGTAACATTATTTGATGAAGAAGACGACGAGGTCGGTAAATGGCATCTTGAACAATATATCGAGGTGTTAAATGAAAATTAAATTCCATAAAGCGTATGATAGCCAGACTAACAAGCTATCGCTATTTATTGAGTTCGAGCGCCGGATCGTTGTTGTTCCTTATGCGCGGCGCTTCAATGATGCTGCCGTACGGCGACAATTTGCGGTCGATATGCTGTTACGCGGTTGCGGCCTTATGCGTACGCTATCTGATTTAAAACGAATGATGCCGGGATCGTTCGGTCAGATTGATGAGATAGAAATAAGCCCGGAAGAACTGAAACGGGAGCGTGATTTATTCCTTTCAAGCGAAGGAAACCAGTTTAATCCAGAAACTGAAATGAAATGGCATCACCCACTATAAAAGGATAAACATCATGAACGACATCAAAACAGCTTATTCACTCGGCAGCGAAGGCATGTTAATCACTCGCTACACTGAAGACGCAAGTTTTCATGAAGTGGAAACGAAGGATTATCACGAAGTATTGAAAGATATGGAAGCTGGCGCGTATGACGCTGATTTAAATCTGGCGTTACAGATTGTTGATATTGTGATGGATGCATCGATCCGCGATTATGTGTCTTTAAACGCTGAAGAAAAAACGGCTGTAGCTCGTTATGTATTCTGCCTCACTTTCGTGAAACGCATGGAAGAGGAATTCGGTCGCGTGCCAGTGCCTGAAGAGATTGATCCGCTGGCGTTCGGGAGCGCTGTTATCTTCCCATTAGATGAAAATCATACTGGTAGCGTTGCGCTGCATTCTATGCGCGGCGTAATGAAAAGTATCTTTGAGGCTAAAGCGTTGCAGAAGTGTATTGATGAAGGTCACAAAGAGGAAGACGTAAAGGCGATCATGCCGTTGTTTTATGGCGAAATGGTTGGTAATAACATGCGTGCAAATGATTTAGGTGTGCAGGCGGCTATAACTGTTCTTAATGAAGCACGGAAAATGGCACAGCCAATGCCTGAACCTGAAAAGCGCGTACTCCATTAATATTGTGATTGCGATCACATAGATATACATTTTGTGTTGTGATCGCGAATCCGTTTTGTGAACTGAAATCAAAAGGTTTACGGCACGGAGGTAAACAAGATGGCACGCGAATTGATGCTTTATTGTTCTGAAGGTGGCGTGGGACATGATTCCTACGTCGCCGGGAAAAGCTATCCAGCAGATGAAGTGCTTTCTAATATGCACTTCCGGGAAAATGAACACCAGGTGTCTGTGTGGAAGCGATGCGTTGATGGAATTGATGTGGTTAGCATCGAAAGATATTTGGGTAAATTCGACTACGCATTATTCGAGGCTTAACTATGGACGATCCGCTATTATTCATGTGCATTTGCTGGGGTTTTATTGCCTTATGCCTGTTTATCAGGTGGTTTTTTGAATATCATATGAGGTGATATATGAAAAAGGTTGGCGAATACATGATACCGGATAACGCTAAATTAGCCGGAATCGGTCAATTTGGTTGTTATTACTATAACTGCGTTGGTGATATTTATCAGGTCAGTATTGTTGGTGGTGTACAGCATTTTCGCTTGATGCACTTTGAATTAAGCGCACTTAAAAAGGCGGTGTTAATGTATGAAGTTTAAACACTACAGAGAATGGAAAATTCCAGAAGAAGCAACAAAGGCAGCGCCCGGGAATTTTTCGGGCGTTTATTTTTATATGGATGGCAAATGGTATTTCGGCAGCAGGCCGGATCATTATTATCAAGAAATATGTAAGCCTCATGTGTGGGATATTAAAGAGCGCGTGAAAGGCGGGGTGCTTGAGGACGTTTAAATGTTAAGAGAAGTGTTTTACTTTTTGGGGGCGTGGCTTTTGGCTACGCTTTTTGTTTTTCTGGCGGCCATGACTGTTATCGGTGTTATTATGCTGGGGGCTATGTTTATTACGTGGTCGCTTCCTGAATTTAACGATATTGGGAATATTCTTTTTGCAGCCCGCGCTTTATTGGCTGTTAGCGCATTCATTGGTTTTTGCTGGACTGCCGCTCCTGATTGGGATGATCCGTGGTGATTATATGGCTTTATTTAACCTGTCAGAGCCGCAATTTAACGCAGTAAAAACTGCCGCCCGCTCGGCGCTTTCTGCCTGCAAAGCGGAGGTAGAAAGAAACGGCTACAGCGATAAAGCCACGCGGCTGATATTAGAAAAGCATTATCGCAATGTCGCCCCACTAATCAGCATTGAGCGATTTATCTGGCTGGTGGGGTATATCAACAACCGATGGGGAACAGATCAGGATTATTTCTAAGGGGGCGTAATGAAAAATGATTACGGCGGCAGCCATACGCCGAAAGAAATAAAAGACCTATGGCAAACGCCAAAACCTGTTTTTAGAGGAATGGATCGTGAATTCGAATTCGTCGCTGATGTAGCGGCAAACAAGGAAAACGCATTAGTTCCGCGATATATAACCGAAGAAATGGACACGCTACATTATCCGTGGGGAGCGGTGGCAATGCCTGGTGAATATGTCTGGATGAATCCGCCATATTCGAATCCGGGGCCATTCGTTGATAAAGCGGCGACAGAACATCAACGAAATCACATAGGTTGCGTAATGTTATTGCCAGCTGACATTTCTGTTAGCTGGTTCATGAACGGCGTTGAGACGGCAAACGAGTGCCGATTAGTCACGCGCGGGCGGCTGGCTTTTATCAATGCTGCAACAGGGAAACCAGTAAGCGGAAACAACAAAGGCAGCTTGTTTTTGATCTGGCATCCACGGTGCAGACATGAATGTATTTTTACACACATAACGCGTAAAGATTTATATGCAAGAGGTGCAGATAATGACTAGTGCAGCAGATTTACTACGAATCGCAGCGGAAACAATTGAGCAAAGGGGGAAACAAAACGGCTACGACAGAAAACAAGAAAAATCAGCGCCAAAAATAGCCACTATATACAACGCTAAGAAGGGCGCAAACTTAACCCCGCTTGATGTATGGGATTTAATGATTTGCCTCAAGGAGGCACGATTAGAGGCCATTTTGGCTAATGGCAGCGATCCTACTGACACTTTAGTTGACCTAATCAGCTACAGCGCACTAAAAGCGGAGCAAATATTAACTGAGCGCGAGAAAGAGCAAAAGGAAAAACAAGATGTCTTTGATCTCCCTATTGGTGGATTTATAAAAGATGAAGCTATAACCAGTTGTAAGGGGGTGCCGCCTTCTATGCTTAATCCTCAATGTGGCTGTATTTCAACTCGGCTTGATTCGAAGTTTAGCAGAGCTGGAGCTATTCGCGATAAGAGGTACGATCCAAATGAAGAAGGTGACAATTGACAGGTTACTGGCCTGCGTTTATGTCGCCGTTTTCGTGATCATCAATCTTATTGTTAATCATTGCGGCCCGTGGGTAATTCCGATCACCACGGTAGCCGCCGTGTGTGTCAATATGATGATTCGTGACTTCTTGCTGTATGACGGCGGCCTGAAGTGGTCGGCGACAACATGCGCAGCCGCTGGCGCAATCACGGTGCTGATAAATTATGACGCAGGTATGGTAGCTATAGCGTCATTAGTCGCGGTTGTTTCCGGTGCGCTTATATCTGGAGGTGTTTACCGGGTTTTGCCTGGTGATTTCGATTCAAAACGCTGGCCTGCAAATATAGCGTCCGCCATTGGTGATGCGTTAATTTTCCCGACGCTATCGTTTATGGCGTTTATGCCGGAAATATCAGCGATGCAGTTCATCTCAAAAATGGCAGCGGTAACGGTGATCACTATCATCATGCGCCGTTATTTCACGTTTGAGGGCAGAAAATGAGCAAGGCTAAACACTGGTTAAATAACTGGCTAAGAAGTTGGGTTGTATGGTCGCTGTACGACGGAAGCGGGTACGCCGTTAAAGACTGGGCGGAAGCAGGATATAAGTGCTATTGCTTCAACTATGACGGCGCAAATCACGGCGATTATGAAGGCGTTAAAATCATTCACCCGAATATTGAATACGTTAACGTATGGATTGATAGCCATTTCCTGGTAATGTTCTCCCCTGAATTGTCTGTTTATCCAGATCCTGACATTATCTTGGGTTTTCCGCCGTGCGATGATCTCGCCGTGTCTGGCGCTCGCTGGTTCGCTGATAAACGTAAAAAAGATCCTGACTTCCAGGTGAAGGCGGCGAATAGCGCAAAACTGGTAGAAAAGCTGGCGGATATGCACAACGTGCCGTGGATGGTTGAAAATCCTGTTGGCGCACTGTCAACGCTATGGCGTAAACCAGATTTTATCTTCAATCCGTGCGCCTACGGTGGCTACCTGCCGGAAGATGACAAACATCCTGCCTTCCCTGAATACATAGCTGCCCGTGATGCATACACGAAGAAAACTTGTATTTGGTGCGGCAACGGATTTAAACAGCCGCTGTTTCGTCCTGTACAAATGCCGGACGAATGGGAAGACAGTAAGCAGCACGCTAAGTTAGGAGGAAAGTCGAAGCGCACTAAGATGATCCGCTCACTAACACCGCGCGGCTTTGCCCGTGCTGTATTCCTGGCTAACGACAGGGCCATCAATCGTACTACGCTCAACCGCGTTTTGCCGGACTGAAATTTACAAAATGGCGTCGTTGCGTGATATGGATCACATAATGGCGCTTTTCTCCTTGTTCTGGCGTATCCATTTTGTATACTTCAAGCAAACAAAATGCTCTTTAAAAATCCGGCAGCGCTGAAATGCGTGAAATCACCTGAAAAGGAGAGAGCATTATGCCTTTTAATAATTACCAATGGCATGACGACTATGAGAGAGAAAGCGTCATGCGTGCAATGTGCAATGTATGCAGCACGAAGAAAGGAGACTGCAACGAGTGCAACGAATGTTTAGATCATTGGCTAAGGGCAGGAGCCGCCGCAAAGCCGAACGAAACAGAAAATCGAAAATAATTGGGGTGATCTTTATGCAAAATCCCAAAAAACCCATACGACGCCGTTGCAAATGCTGCGGCGTTTTTTTTGAACCTAAATACCACAATCAAACGTGGTGCAGCGACGAATGTCTGGAAGAACTGAAATTTGACCAGCTATGCCGCGAACGTGAAAAGGCCATGAAGGCTATGGAGCGGAAGAAACGCCGTGATAGTCAGCGTGAGGAACGCAACAGGAAGCGCAATCAGTTACATCCGCGAAGTTACTGGATTCATCAGGCGCAAACTGTATTTAACGCATACATACGCGAGCGTGACGCAGGACAGCCGTGTATATCTTGCGGGACTTACTACGGGGAGCAATGCGGATGGGATGCCGGACATTACAGGACAGTAGCAGCAGCAGGACACCTTCGCTTCAATGAAGATAACGTCCATCGTCAATGTAAACACTGCAACCAGAGACTAGACGGAAACATATCGGCCTATCGCCAGGCACTGATTCGAAAAATTGGCCTCGCCAGGGTGGAAGCGCTGGAGAACAACAACGAAACTCACAAATGGACGATAGAAGAATGCAAGGAGATTGCAAAAGTCTATCAGGCTAAATTAAACGCCTTAAGGAGAAAGGCGGCATGAATGAATATACTTTTACCCTTCCTTACCCGCCATCGAACAATCGCTATTACAGACATTCACGCGGTTTTCACTATATCAGCAAGGTTGGTAAAGAGTACCGGGAGCAAGTAAAAGACATCATCGAGCTATTAAATTTAAACATTAACCTATCTTGCCGACTGGCAATTTCCATTTATGCCGCGCCGCCGGATAACAGGATCAGAGATCTGGATAATATCCCAAAATGCCTTTTTGATAGCCTTACTTATGCCGGATTCTGGACCGACGACGGGCAGATCGATTCTATAAAAATTGTTCGCTGCCGGAAGGTAAAAGGCGGGCGATTGTTTATTAAGATCCGCGAACGCGGCTACCTGCTACCGGATATTGACGAATACGCGACGAATATGTGGGGTGTGCAATGAAAAACGAAATTAAAGATCTGCAAATTGATATTCAGCGTGATGAGCATGATTTAGAAACGGTCCGACGAATACAGGCTTTTCACATGCGCGAATTGCTCGCATTGAAAGAGCTTGAGAGAAAGTTAGTTCAGGCCATCTCTGATCGTAAACACCTTATTGCTCGTTACGGGGGCAAATAATGAATCTGGAATCAATTCTTAAATTCCACTTCCCAAAATCACCGCGTTTGTCAGATGAAAGCCGTGGCACGTCACCGGATGCGCTTAATACCACGGATGCACTAACAGCCGCAGGTATGGCGCAATCGCGCGTAGAGCTTGGTTACAGCGCTTTTTTAGGGAAGATGGAACTATCACAAGCTGAAAAACATAAGGCCGTAGTTTTGCTTACAGAGCGTTTAAGGGCTATGGCAAAAGATTATAAATACGTTATGGATCTAAACGAGGCACAACGCAATGATCTCATTATTCTTGTTGCCGTTTTCGCGTTTCGGGATTATTGCCAGAGTGCCGCGACGGAAAAAACTTGCCAGGAGTGCGGCGGATATAAATTTACGTTTGACGAATACGGTGAGAAACACCTTTGCAAGAAATGCAAGGGGCATGGGACGGTTCGCAATCATTGTAAACAATGCAAGGGCCGTGGCGAAATACCGGATAAAGCAGCCAGTGAAGCGGCGGAAATGCCAGTGTTCAAAACATGTCAGCACTGCGGCGGGCGAGGGTACTCGCGTTTCCCTGTAGATCTTGTCCGGCAGGCTGTTAATCAGCTTGTATTTCCGGTAAGCAGATCAACATGGTGGAAGAAATACCGCGCTTTCTATGAAGACGCCATTGCTGAATTGTTCAAAGAAGAGGCGCGGGCTGACAACGAAATCAAACGAGTGACGCGGGGTGAATAATGGATAAGCTGGAAATAAACGATCAGTTTGCTGTTATCTTGTTCGAAGATAAAACAGGCGGTGCATGGTGCAAGAAAGTTACTGGTGCTGAAGCGCGTTTAATATTGGGTATGGCAAGCGCGTTAAATGAAGGCGAATTGCCCGCCATCCCTGTTAAGCCTGTCAAAATTTACAAGCGGGGTGACGATGATGAAGCCTAAATTAAAAGAACATATTTACCGCCAGTTAGTTAACGAGCTTGCTGATACGGCCCGCTATTACGCCGGAACACAACAGCTACGCGGGCGGCTATCTTCGGTTGTTAACCGATATATTGATGCCGGATGCCATCGCAAAGGTGAAATTACGATGGATGAAGCCATCAAGCGCCGGACTGCTGAATGGTCAGTGAGTAATACCGGATTAACCGGATACATTGAAGGCTATAACGACTGTTTACAGGATCATAGCAATGGCAAGTAAAGACCTGCATTTGAACCTAAAAGGGGAATATTTCCATGCTATCAGGGCGGGAAAGAAGGTGGAGGAATACCGGCTTTATAATGACTATTGGCGCAAGCGCTTGGAAGGTAGGGAATACGAACGCTTGTTCATTAAATGGGGTTATCCAGCAGGACACGAAGAACACCGGATCATAGACCTACCTTATTTTGGCTATGAAGTGAAAACAATCATACATCCGTTGTTCGGCCCTGATCCTGTTAAGGTATTCGCAATTAAATGTGATGTGAATTGGATGCTAAGAGGTGAAAAATGAAAAGTAACCGTAAACGCCTGGTAAGGGCATATGACAAAGCCTTAAAGGCTTTTGACGATCTGAGACACAATAAACGCCAGCGCCGTAAATGGGCGCGTATGCTTGTTTATGAGTGGCATTATTCTGATGCTTTTATGGAAAGTGCGCCGCTATTAACACAAGAACAAGCCGACGAAGTGGCTAACGATAACGTTTATTATATGATGTGGTGAAAATATGCAAATAATCATTGACTATCTTTGTCATGCTGCAAATACGCTTTTTGGTTTTTATCAACAACCATTCCTGAAAGAATGGGACGAAATGCTTAATGACATCATTGATAAAGGGTTAATAGTTGAAGTAGGCGAGCTAACGATAAAATTTAATTACGAAGGCAAAGAATACGAAATATGGGTAGGTAATAGATGGTATTCATACGCTCATATTTATTCAATTGGCGGCAAATACATTAAACGCAGCCAGGAGTTCAGGCCACGATTCCGCACAATGCGCCGCCTGCATAACTTGCATATGAATATATTTGAAAATCAGGAAGCGTGTGAACTATTCAAGATATACGGGGATAAATCATGGAGCTAAAAATCTGGTGTGCTATCGACGTTGTTGATAACGAATTGTCTATGTTCGCCACTAACGGGAAACGCGTTGTGATCGCTACGTGGACACATAACCATGATGATATTGCTTTCCGTCGCGCTGCGGCGGAATTGCTTTTCTCTGATGGCGGCTACACGATGAACATCGCACAGCTTGCCAGAATGAAAGATGAAATACTGGTTGACAGCTACACAACTGCGTAACGGGGTGAATATGCGTATCTATGAGCACAAGCGGGATAAAACCCGCTTTTTTGTTCGTGCTGGCGTGGCGTACCAGTATCACGAATGCGGATATATTGAGGTGCTTGCTTACGATCTTGATTTCGAACAAGAAAAAGAATGGTTCGATTTCAAGATTTACCGGAAGCGAAAACCAACGCGCGACGAGCGACACGCTATCCGGGACTTTTTGATCAGCATGGGCCGCTGGGAGGTGGAAGAATGAGAGCAAAGAAAACGGCAGATCAGAAAGCGTTAGTTATCGCAACAAATGATGTGTCGTTATTCACGAAGGGTGAAGAGATAGATCTTAAATTGCTTTTCGGCATGTTTGAGCCACACGAAAAGCCGTGGTTCGTGCATGAAGATAAACAAGGAAATATGCGCGTGGTAGTGCCTGACAGCAAAAGCGATATATTTTTTGGTATTCCAGATCCGTTACATGACGGTGAGATGTTGGCGGTATTGTTGCTTTCTGATGCTGTTACTTATAAGGGGTAAAGATGAAAGTTAAATTCTTGCACGATCACGGTTATCCGTCACTGAAACAGGTTGTTGGTAAGGTGGTCAACGTCGTTCATAGTGATAATGTCACATGCATGATTAACGGTGCTGACCTGATTGCCGCTGGCGCTGATGATCATTACATTAATCCGGCATGGTCGTATACGTTCAGCCTGAGCGACTTCGTTGGTGATAAGGGGCGCGGGCTGGAAGTGGTCGAGGGTTAACATCATGGACGTTTACGAAGATCTGTACCTTCAAACAAATATCCACACTTTTTATTTTATGAAAAACGGCGTCGTATATCGCAGCGATGACGGGGTAATAATGAAGGAGTGGCTATTTAAGCGTAAAGACATACTCGATGATCTGGTTTTTGCAGGGATATTCCGTAAACGTCCGGCTAACCTGGAAGAAGAAATGCTGATCGACGAGGTATTAAAATGAAAATCAGGGTAAGTTATTTCAGGGCTAAGGATAAGGAAACAGGAAAGCAGATGGCGATCCTGGTTAACGATGCTGGATACATGTTTGTGCTTCAGCCGTGGTGTATGGCTGACTATAACGATGATTATCGCCGTCACGGTGCGCGGGGTGCTGTGGGGATGAAGGGATGGCAACCGCGCGACATGGAAAACTATTGTGAATGGAAATTGATAGCAAAATATACGGTTGATTATAAAGGGGTTTTCTGATTATGTTTGCAAGATGCGTTTATTCTGACACTACATGCTTTACTGTTGGGGAATTATATAGCGTTGAACTTCTCAATGGGTGCAAGCGCGGCGCTGGTGGTATTCATTATGTAAAAGATAATGACGGCGATGCGTGGCAATTTTACGGAGATCATGCGAAAGGGATTGTTAAGGGGAGTTTTGATAATCGTGTAATGGCGCGTTTCGTTAAGTGGTGAGGTAGTGTCATGAGCCGGAATCATAGATACCAGTGCACATATTCACGATGTAGCGCGTTTTTTAAGAATGGCAAGATCTACGAAGTCGGCGCGGCATTGGTTGACGCAAAGAATCAGGAATATATTCACGCCATTACTGACGACCAGGGCCAGTTATGGCGATTTTATAAGATGGGGTGTGGCACGGCGCTTGTTTATGCGCGTGCTGGTGGTGGTGCTTTTGCTGCGTTTTCGTATGTAGGGGTATGACAATGATTTTAACGTGTAACGAATCGGAATTAGGCTGTTTTGAGGAAGGAGCACAGTATAAGGCTGAAAAACCGATGGGATTGTCACCTAAGATGCCGTTTATTGTTGTTACTGACACTTACGGTCACTTATGGTATGCAGAACCGCGCCGGGGGATTGGTCGTTATGTTGTCCGCAGTTCAGACGGGGCGATGAAGGTTATTTTCACGGAAGAAACATAAATGTGATCTACCCCGCAAAGTTTACAAAATGGCATTGTTCCGGCAGTGCCGTTTTGTTATATATAAGCCAAGGAAAGACGGAGGGGAGATGAGAAAATGAACGCTAACGCTAAATATCCGGCTTGGGTTTTCGAACTGTACGCCCGCTATTTTGAATTGCTGGCACCAGATGAAGAAGCATTAAGTATTGACGAATACGCTGAGTGCTTGGGGTTCAAGTGAGACAAGGAAGCATGAAGCACTGGGCCGGATGGCCCCATCAAATCAGAAGGGTTGAATTATGAAAAGCAATAAGTTCATTGCTTGCTGTTTTGTTGAAGTGCCTAAAGATGATGTTTTCTGTAATTATGAATTTAAAGATAGCTGGGGAAAATCTCATGTTGTTATTGGTAAGCGCAGCGACTGGTTATACATAACAGACGACGACATGATTTTTACTGCAAACCAGTTATTAAAAATCAAGTCAGAAAATAGTGAAACACCACTTTGCAGCATGTTTAACATGCATTATCACTCACTATTATTGTTGAAACAAGATGTTGTAAACAAAGCGCGTAGCTTACCTGGTGCCGAATTTTAATTTCTTACGAAGGAGAATAAACAATGAGTAAATTTATCAGCGTTAAAGTTTTCCGTGGAACTCTCCAGAACGAGGAAAGATTAGGACAATTCGCCGGACAACCTGGCGCATGTTTCCGTGTAGCCATTGAAGACGACACGCACGTTAAATGCTTCCATGTAACTGAACCGCCTTTTAATGCAGACCATCTTGAAGACCTGAATAGAATTAAAAGCCTTATTTTTGCTTATCTTGCGTTTCCTGGCATTGGTGATGCTGATGTCGAATTACTTGGGGCTGAAATGGTTGCAGAATACAAAATGACTGAAGGTGTAGAAGGGGGAATTGAAATTGAGCGCATCAAGTAAGCTATACAAAATCAGGTGTAAAGGCGAATATCATGGGTTTACGATTGGTTGCGAATACATGGGCCACATTGGATACGGCCCTTTCGGTGAATTAGGGATGAATACGCTGGATGATGACGGCGACAGCCGGACGCTTGATCTCGATTCTGATGATTTCGAATACATCCCGCCAGTGACTTATCGCGTGGTTGATGAGTTCCTGGCTGAACAAGAAGACGATGAGGACGATGATTATGATTGAATGCCTTATTGCTGTGATTGTTTTGCTTTATATCGCTGGCGCGATCCTGATGTCATGTTTTATTAAGTATAGCGGCGCTGAACCTGGTGGCCTTGAGATTCCTTTATGGCCTGTAGTGATGTTTCTCGCTTTCTTCGATGCTACGGTGGAGCAAATCAGGCGAGCCATTAAGGAGCGCAAAAAATGATTGAAGATGGTATCTATGGTGTAAACCTTATTGAAAACGTATTTTACAAGGTTGATGGCGATACCGTAACAATCAGCGTAAACGGTGGTGAATATGTAGAGCCATTCTTCAAAACAACAAAGGAAGACGTTAAGCGAAGCGTTGATAAAGGCGTACTATTTAAGGTTGGAGAACTATGAACGAGATCGAAGACGGCATCTATTTGCATAAGGTATTTGACATCGCCTATTTGGTAAGAGGCGAAGAGGTGATGATAAGGAATGAAGATGTTCCTTATTGGGAATTAAGTGACATGGATCGCGAACACATGCAAACGTTGTTTGATAACGGTTTGATATACAGAACTGCGTAAAGCCGTATTTGTAGAGCGTAAACAAACAGATTAAAATATTTCCTAACAATGCGAAATTGTAATTACCCGGCCCCGCGCCGGGTTTTTGCTTTGTTGGAGGTAAATCTATGTTCGACAGAATACGGGAGGCGTGTGCGTATGTGACTGGGGCCGTAACTGCTTTTTTCGGCGCGATAACCATCAATGACATTGCCGTCTTTGTGGGTATCTTATCAACCATAGGCACATTTGCCGTTAATTATTACTTCAAATCACAGGAGAACAAGCGGGCGCAAGAGGAACACGACGCGCGGATGGGGAATAAGTAAATGATTAGCCAATCGCTGAAAAACAAGATTGTTGCGGCGGCGGCTGGTGGTGCAATCGCTATTGCGGCGGTGATGATTAAGCCATTGGAGGGCGTGGAGTACGATCCGTATCGTGATGTTATCGGTGTATGGACAGTTTGCTACGGTCACACCGGAAAAGACATCATGCTTGGGAAGACTTACACGCAATCAGAATGCGATGCTTTGTTGAACAAAGATCTACATAAGACCGCAAAAGCGATTGACCCATATATCAAAGTCGAAATATCAGATTTTACCCGCGCTGCAATTTATTCCTTCGCCTATAACGTAGGCGCAACCAACTTCAAAACATCAACCTTATTAAAGCTACTCAATGACGGCAGGAAATCGGAAGCGTGCGCACAGCTTAAACGCTGGATCTATGCTGGTGGTAAAAAATGGCAAGGCCTGGTAAACCGCCGCGAGGTTGAATATGCCGTTTGCGAATGGGGGGAAACGTGGACAAGATAAAGGCGTTAATCATCGCCGCTGTTGTTTGCATTATTGCCGGACTGACCGCCGTAACATGTTATTACCAGGGTGAGGCGGCAAGGTTACAGGAAGAAGTCACGGTAACGAAAGGCGCACTGAAAACGGCAAGTAACACTATTCAGCAGATGAAGGACCGAAACGCCGAACTGTCAAAACTTGATAAGAGGTATCACGATGAGATTAAAGCTATCAGATCTGACATTGCCGATCTGCGCACTGGTATTGACAATGGCACTATCAGGCTGCGCGTCAACGCAATACCAATGCGAGTGTCCGACTCCACAGGAACCGCCAGCGCCATTGATGGAGCCGCCTGTAGACTCACTCCCGACGCTGAATCGGCTTATCTATCCCTCAGAGAACAACTAAAAGAGAAAGACGCGAAGATAACCGCGCTTCAGGGCTACATCAAAACGCAGTGCTTACGCAAAGAATAACAGCGCGTTGACGTGTCGCCGTTTCCGCCAGCCAGCCATAACCGGGCCAATCCTTCCCGCGAGCGACGGCGGAAATTCAAAAACACGTAATACCGGATCATCAATCCCATTAACAGGTCGGCGCTACCTGGGTAGAAGAAAGCGCCATTCACTCACCTGCCATGTGTAGGAAGAGCGCCCGGATCTGTTTATCAGAGATGTTAAGCAGGTCAAGTTTTATAAAATTCTGCAAACGGTACTCACTAAGCGCCGTTTTCAGTGTTTTATAGCTGTTTTCACTCCCTGCGGTGTCGAGTTTTGCGGGGGTTATATTTTTCAGGATAGGAGATTATTCTGATGGCTAAGGGTAAAGGCATTAAGTTGCCTCAATTCAAAGTCCCGCTCTTTGAGCATACGACCGTTTTCTTTTGCCCGACCCGCGAGATGTTTTATGAATTTTGCGAAAAGGCAGGGATCCCAATCGAACCTGATTTTGAACTGGCGGGAGGGTTAACACTTACTTGCACTGGCGAGAAAGGTGGTAACTTCTACGTGATCGCGGTATTCGATAATGAACTTGGTACGCTGGTACATGAATGTGCACACACCACGTTTCACGTATTAAGTGATGTTGGCGTCGTTGCCACTACAGATCCAACTCACCCGGCAAACGAGACTTACGCTTACATGGTAGGCCGTATCTTTGACGCATTCTTCCCTATCCTGGCGGAATCGAATGAAGCACAGGTGGCAGCTATGCAGGCCGCTGAAGTTGTCGAGAAGGCATTAGAGCAGGCAGAAAAGGCGACTGATGCAGCAGAACAGGCAGCAGAACAGGCAGAGGAGCCGAAAGAAGAGAAGAAACCAGCTAAGAAAGGCAAACGTAAGCCTAAAGCAAAAGAAGCGCTTGTGCCGCGCGTAATGAGCTTTAAACGAGGTTAATTATGGTTACTTTTCTGTTAGGTTTATTTATAGGAATGGCTGCCGCTGTAATATTACTGGTCGGTGAGTAATGCTATGGATAATTACATCATCGCCGGATTGATCGGTGTTTCTGTATTCCTGGTGGGTTTTGTTATCGCTGTACTGATAACTGTAAAAAGCAAATCATGAATGCCTACGATCTCATTTGGTTATTTGTGCTCATCATAGGTATTGGCGTGAACATTTACAGGCTATGGTGAAAATATGATTGATCCGCTCATTATCCTTTCTGCCTGCGTCGCCGTATGGCTGGCGATCATGATATTCATTGAAAGCTAAGGTTCTCATCATGAATATTTACGATCTCATTTGGTGGTCGTTGGTTGCCGTCATTATCTATTTCTGGTGGAATAATGTTGTATAGGTGACGGCATGGATATATTCGAATTACTGGCGATTATGTGCGGCATGATGTTAGGCGTTGTCGCCATAATTATCATCATCGGCCTTGTTATGGGTAGCATCAAATGAACGCATACGAAATGCTATTGCTGGTGGCTGTTGTTGTGGTCATTGCCGTTGATTTATATCGAGGGTTTAAAAGATGAAAGAAGCAGACTTCTTTTGCATGGTTGTAGTGATCGTCATCATTGCGGTTATTTTAAATCTTAGCTGAATAGCAGGTGTTTAAAATGAAATGGCTTGATTTCTTTTTCCTGATTGTCGCGATTGTTCTTACCATGACCGCGCTAACTCAATAGGCGAATGTATGAACGCTATTGATATTATGTTGATCGTGTGTACCGTTGCGTTAGCTATTATTGGGGTGATTATCAATGTCTGATGGTGATTTCTTGTTCATAGCTTTATGTACGCTGTTAATCGTTATTGTTTTCTTCGCGTAAACAAGGTGGACAATATGAGAGAGTCAGATTTTATCTATATGGTTTTGGCTATCGTCCTCATTACCTGGGTGCTTTCGATTATGTGAAGGGTAAACAATGAAAGAGCTATTCGACTGGTTGGAAGTATTAACATACTGCGCGAGCTTTGTAGCTTGCGTATATATCATCAATAAATATTGAGAGGTGAATTATGGCCCGCACGAAAAAGGCAAAGGCTGAAGACAAAAAGCCAGCAGCCAAAAAGACGGGCCGTCCACATGGCTATACAGAAGAAAAGGCATTGGAGATCTGCGAGCTTGTGTCGGACGGCGAAAGCATTAACAAGATTTCGAAGATGCCTGGTATGCCTGCGCGTTCAACAATCCTTAAATGGTTCCGTGACGTGCCAGAGTTTTCGGACATGTATATGCGCGCGAAGGAGATCGGATTCGAGGTGTTAGCTGATGAGATCATCGACCTTGCTGACGCGCCAGAGAACATCAAAAAGGAAGAACTGAACAGACACCACTTGATGATTGAAACCCGTAAATGGCTATTGGCAAAACTGCAACCGCGTAAGTATGGCGAACGCGTTACGCAGGAGATCGTAGGTAACAGGGAAGAAGCGCCCGTCCAGGTTGAAGTCACGAAAGAAGAGATCGCCCGCATAGTCCAGGAAGTAGAAGACGAGGTGTGATTATGTTGACAGTCAAAGAAAGGGTTATTCAGTCCAAATGTGAAAACGATGGCCTGTTTTTCAATCGCTACTTCTATAAGCAAGCGAACGGAACGAAGATGTTAATCTCAGGCCATCACTTAGCTATCCGCGACGCACTGCAACGCGTTGTCAATGGTGAGATAACCCGACTCATCATTAACATCCCTCCAGGGTACGGTAAAACCATGATCGCGACTATCAACATGATGGCGCGGTCCCTCGCAATAAATCCCCGCACAAGATTCCTTCACGTTTCCTATTCCAACAACCTGGCATTGCTCAACTCCTCGACAGTAAGAAACATGATCTGTACGCCTGAATACCAGGCAATGTGGCCCATGAAGATCCGCAACGATGCCAACAGTAAATCGATGTGGTGGACAGAATACGGTGGCGGCGTGTATGCAACGTCATCGCTTGGCCAGGTGACTGGGTTCCGTGCTGGGTACATGGAACCAGGATTTAACGGCGCGTTAATCATCGACGACCCATTAAAACCCGCTGACGCTTACTCCGACGTGGTGAGAAAGCAGGTAAACACCAACTACAACGACACACTTGCTTCACGTCTGGCAGTGCAAACAACGCCTGTCATCGTCATCATGCAGCGTATTCACTACGATGATTTGTCCGGCTACCTGCTACGCGGTGGGAGCGGTGAAAAGTGGTATCACCTTAATCTGCCAGTGAAGATCGACAACAGCGTTGACTACCGGGATCTGTACCCTGAAAACGAGTTCGCCATCCCTATTGCTCACAACCTGCCAGACGGCTGGCTATGGCCTAAAAAGCACAATGACGCCCATGAAGCTGGACTGAAAGCACACAGGCGGTCATTTGAGGCCCAGTACATGCAGCGCCCGCGTAAATTCGACGAAGAGGGTGCATTGTGGACTGAAGCGATGATAACCGCCGCGCACCGGATGCAGATAACGCAGGACAAGATCCGCACGGTAATAGCCATCGACCCGGCGACAACATCATCTGATGAATCTGACGAAACCGGGATTGTGGCGTGTTCCGCTTATGGTGGCGGTAAATACGCACAGTATTCAGTAGACGGCGACTACTCAGGCCGCATGTCGCCTAACGACTGGGCGCACGCATCAATGAATGCCTATGACATCCATGAAGCTGACGCGATAGTTATTGAAACCAACCAGGGCGGTGAAATGGCAGAGGCCACGCTACGCAATGCCGGATTCAAAGGCCGCATTGTTAAGGTGCACGCAAGCAAGGGTAAATTCGCCCGCGCCGAGCCAATATCGGCACTGTATGCGCAAGGACGGGTAGCCCACACTGGCGAACTGTACACGCTGGAAAATCAAATGATGGAATACGTGCCAGCCACCGCCAAAAAATCCCCGGACCGTATGGACGCGATGGTATGGGGTATCACTGAATTAAGCCAGCCACAGGCGATGGGCCTCATGTTACCGAAGCGCCTGCGCGGATTTTAAAATCTGCCTCACAACTACCCACAAGTTTTTCTATTTTTCGCGTAGCAACGCGTAAACATGTATTCAGGAGTAAACATTATGCCATCCAATTTAGAATTGGCGGTTAATGCTGCCTTGTCTCAACGCCAGGCTGCCTACGCCCGCTATGCCGCAGCACACCCATTCACTATGGGGATAGATGCCAAACGTGATGCTGCGTGGAGCGAATACGGATTCAAAGAAGAGATCACGTATGACGACCTGTACAAACTGTATCGTCGTGGTGGTATCGCTCATGGTGCTATTGAGAAAATCATCACGACGTGCTGGCGCACCAGGCCAACGATGATCGAAGGAACAGAAGACGAGAAGGCGGAAACAGAAACAACATGGGAAAGAGAAATCAAGAAACAATTCGACAACAGATTTTGGCGCGTCATTGCCGAATGTGACCGCCGCCGCCTCATTGGTCGTTATGCTGGCCTGTTGATTCATGTCAGAGATAACCAGCCGTGGGATCGGCCTGTGACAAAAGGCGTAGGCATTGCCAAATTTACCCCGGTATGGGCTGGCGCTCTTACGCCGAAGGAGTTCGAAGAAGACCCGAACAGTGAAAACTATGGCCTGCCGACATGGTGGGAATACAAAGAACGCATTAACAGTAAGACCATCGCCAGAAGAATCCACCCTGATCGCATATTCATATTTGGCGACTATTCTGATGATGCCATCGCTTTCCTTGAGCCGTCCTATAACGCATTCGTTTCGCTGGAGAAAGTGGAAGGCGGTAGCGGTGAATCATTCCTGAAAAACGCCGCCCGCCAGCTTGCTATCTCATTCGACAAGGATATTGACTTCCGGTCACTGGCAGCTACATACGGATGCGACGTCACAGAGCTACGCGAGAAATTCAACGAGGCAGCAGCAGAAATTAATAAGGGTAATGATGTGATGATGGCATTACAGGGCGCTAACGTTAGCCCGCTGGTTACTGCCGTAGCAGATCCATCCGCTACCTATGACGTCAACCTGCAAACTGCCGCCGCTGGTATCGACATTCCGACGCGTATCCTTGTTGGGAACCAGCAGGGCGAACGCGCATCAACCGAAGATTTGCGCTATTTCAACAGCCGCTGTATGACCCGCCGGGAGGAAATAGGAGGCGAGCTTGAGGAACTATTCCGCAAGATGGCAGATCTCCGCCTTATCAGTATGCCAATTGACGTATCAGTGATATGGGACGACCTGAACGCCATGACCAAAGCCGAATTACTGGAAGCGGCACACAAGATGGCACAAATCAATCAGGCTTGTCTGGCTACTGGTGAAGAAATATTTAGCGGTGACGAGATCCGCGAGGCTGCCGGATACGATGGCCCAGCCAGTGTAGTGGAAACGGAAGAGGAAGACGATGATGAAGGTGAAGAAGATAATCAGGCGAATACCTCCAGCCGCGATAATGCCATCTAACACCGAAGACCCGACCATGACAGGCAAGTTACGGTCGGGAGCTATCAAGCGTTTTAAAGCCTGCCTGAAGAAAGTTGCGGATCCGTATATTGCCATACTGGACAGAATGCAATATAGCCTGGCTGTTAATAAGAAATACACCTTTCAGATCTACATTGACGAATTACATGACTTGCTGGAAGACGCCAGCGACATGATTGATGAAATATTCGAGTTAACAGACCCGGAAAACTTCTGGTTCTGGCAGGAATACGTGAAAGTGGCATATCAGCGCGGCACTTCTCAGGAGTATGCCAACCTCGCTAACCAGTCAGTCACATATTCCAGGGCTTACCCTGAGGTGTCTGCGGTATTAACCAGCCAGACATATCGAACGCGCCTTGCTCTGGTGCGTACCCGCGTATTTGAAGAGATGCGCGGGCTGACAGCACAGATCAAGAAGGATATGGCCCGCCGATTAACTGAAGGCATGGCCCGTGGCCTAAACCCACTGGAAATAGCGCGCACATTGCAGCAGGAAACGCAATTACCGCTATACAGGTGCAAACGTATTGCCCGTACTGAAATATGCACAGCGTTACGCACAGCGCGTATGGATGAGGCAGAAGCCGCATCGGATGAGCTTAACTTACGCACTATGCAGATGCACATTTCGGCATTGTCGCCGACTACCAGGCTATCACACGCGCAGCGGCACGGGAAAACATACACCATAGATGAGCAGCGAGAATGGTGGAGCAGATCCCCTAATTCAATTAACTGCAAATGCAGCACGATTACCGTATTAGTTGACGAAGACGGTAATATATTAAACAAACGAATATTAGATCGGGCGCAAGAAAACTATAAGGTTGCGCACGCTAAATATGGCGAAGATTGGGAGTGAAATCGTGAGTAAAGAACTTATTCAGGTTAATACCAAATTAACCGCTAATACCATTCGTCGGGAAACATATAACGGGCGTGAACACATTGTAGTCCCGTCCTATACGTTGCCCTTCAATATCGTTATGAATCGGGAATATTACCCGGAAGCCGAAATCATTGCTAATTATCAATCTCTGGAAGGCACGCTCGCACCGCTGGGACATCCTACGGTTGATGGCGAATTCGTTTCCGCATTTAGCCCGGAAGGCCTGAATATTGGCTTTTGTGGTGCATGGAACAGGAATGTAGAATTACGCGGGAACCGTGTTTATGTGGAAAAGTGGGTGGATGTGGAAACCGCCAGCCATTCAGAACAAGGCCGCGAATTATTAAGCCGACTTGAAGCGCTGGAGAAAGGAGAAAGCAAGGAACCGATCTGGTCATCCGTCGCCGTATATCGTCAACGTATGCCAGCTACTGAAGAGATGAAAGCCCAGGGTGCTGATAGCGTTGTCAAAATCATGTCGATCGACCATGACGCAATCTTACTGCATGAACCGCCAGCCGCATCGCCAGAGCAGGGCGTTGGCCTGATGGTTAACACTGACCAGGCGAAGCCGTTAATGGCGGTGGCAATGAAAGAAAACAGTTATCGCACGCTTGAAAAACAATTGGAAGAAGCTGCGCGTAAACTGTTCCATGACGCCGATTATGTCTACGTCGTGGACTTCACCGATAAAGAAGTGACTATTGCCACTAATACCGAAAGTGCTCAAGTTTGCACATATGAAAAACAGGCTGATAAAATAATTCTCAATAATGGCGAGCTTGCAACCAACGAGGAAAGTAAATCCTGGTTCGCTCAGTTCGCTGAACACCTATCTAATCTTTTCTCCCTGAATGAAAAAATTAAGGCCAATAAATCGGAGGACGATCCCATGCCTTTGACCAAAGAAGAACGCGCCGAACTGGTGAAAGAAATTAACGAAAGCATCACCGCCAATATGGCTAATGCAATCGCTGAAGCACTTAAACCAGTACAGGCAAGCGTTGAAGAATTACAGACCAATCAGAAAGCGATTAAAGAAGAGATCGCAGCAAACGCAAATAAAGAAGTAGCAGAAAAACGCGCCGCAGTAGCAAAAGTGCACGGCGAAATTGTTGCTAACGCATTAAGTGGTGAAGCGTTAGAAGCAATGTTTAAATCCCTGGGCAAAGCATCGCCGATGGCAACCAACGCAGCAAGCGAAGGTAAAAAAGGCGAAGTACCAGACTTCAACACTTATTTCTAATTAAAAAGGGGATCACAATGTTTCGTTTTCGTCGTGTAAATATTGATGGTAAATCCATCACAGAAACCCGCCTCGCTAGTGCTGAAGTAAAACCAGGTGAACTGGTTAAACTGGCTGAAGGTAAATTCGCTAAAGCAGCCCTTGCAGATGTTGGCAAGGCCCAACTTTTCATCGTTAACCCGGCATTCCATGAAGGCAAAACCATTGCTGATGCAATCGCCGCAAATAAAACCGTTGTAGCCGATTATGTGGAACAGGGGCGTGAGTTCGCTCTCCGTGTTCCTGCTGCAACCTACACCAAAGGCGCAGCTATTGCATTTACCGCCACTGGCATCAAGCTGTTTACCGAGCCTAGTGGTGATGATGCTGCTGACCCAATCATCGCATACTGCCAGGAAGACGTAACCCTGGAGGCGGAAGACTTCATCCGCGTTCGCGTTGCTTAATTTAAAAGGGGAAAAACATGTACTTTACTAAAGAAAACCTCGCTACCAACGCCCGTATGCAGGGTCATTGGAGCGAACTGTGGGCGCAGCGCAATATCTTCAACGCTCAACATGACGCCATGATTGCAGCAAATAAAGCAAACATGACTTCCGAAATGTTGGCCTGCAACGCTGTTGGTGGCTTCGCAAAAGAGTTCTGGAAAGAAATTGATAACCAGATCATCGAACTGAACACCGAGGAAATCGGTATTGAAATCGTCAACGACCTGATGGGTGTGCAAACCGTACTGCCTATCGGTAAAACGCTGAAAATGTACAGCGTATCCGGCGACATCAACGATGAAGTCGTGATGTCTATGGATGGCCAGGCACCGCACGGCTTTGATCACACCGAATACGGCAGCGATGGCGACCCGATCCCGATGTTCTCAGCTGGTTACGGTGTTAACTGGCGTTTAGCTCAGGGCTTAAATACTGTAGGCATTGACCTTGCCCTGGACAGCCAGCGCCTGAAACTGAAAAAATTCAACAAAGCCCGTGTTAAATTCTACCTTGATGGTAATGAAAACATGGTTGTTGATGGTCATAAAGCTATGGGTATTAAAACCCACAAAAACACCCAGCAACTTACCCTGACCACTGACCTTACCACTGCGCAATTTGACGCACTGATCGACTTCTTCACCATTGGTGAATTCGGTGTTCTGGCCCGCAATAACTTCGTTGCAAGATATGACGTGATGTGGGTATCACCTGAAATCATGGCTAACCTGGCCCGCCCGCACATCGTTAACGGTGCTGTAGTTGGCAGCGTGCTCAATACGGTTATGCCGTTCGCCCCGGTTGGTGAAATCCGTCAGACCTTTGCACTGAAAGGCAACGAAATCATTGCTTATCAGCGCCGCCGTGACGTTATCACCCCGCTGATCGGTATGACTACTGGCGTAGTACCTGTACCGCGCACCATGCCTACCGATAACTACAATTTCAAAATCATGTCTGCCGAAGGTTTACAGATCACCTGCGACATGCTGGGCCGTTCCGGCGTAGTTTACGGCAAAAATTCCTAATATAACGTTTCCTGTAACTCCCCGGCGCAATGCCGGGGATTTTTTTTATATGTGGAGCAAACAAAATGGTCACTACAGAACAGGCGCGGGAATATCTTGAAAGCCAGGGTATTGACCTGCCAGACATTATCTTATCCTTGCTGGTGGAACAGGCAAACAGCATTAACGAATGCCTTGATGCCAACTATCCGGCCTCCACTGCAACGTTAATCCAGCTTTATCTGATCGGGCTGTTAGGACTTACCCAGGCTGATAAATACATTTCCTCGCAGACTGGTCCGAACGGCGCAAGCCAGTCATACCGCTATGTCGATTTCAACAAACGATGGAAGGCGGCCTATTCGTTGCTTTATTCCCTTGATAAACATCACTGTACAGCCGAATTAACTCCACCAGATCCAGAAAACACCGCGCACGCCGGGCTGTGGATAGGTAAAAGTGGGAGGATGTAACAATGTGGAATGACCTTACATTACCGAAGCCGCTATTACCGAAGCCATTTACCCGCGTATGGGTGCAGACTGATACCGGGCGGCAGGTGGCTGCCTATCTTAATGATGCTGGTGAATGGGTAATTCTTTGCCCGCGTGTTGCTGAAACACATCCGAAAATCATCAAATGGAGCAACGGATATGAGTAAGATCGCGAGATTCAGCTACAAGGCATTAGCCACCATCTACCCAGTAACGCGTGACGACTGGACGAACTCCGACGTATACGGAACACCATACCTGATTAATTGCGCATGGGAACGCACCGACGGAACAGCAACAGACGCAAACGGGAATGAGGTTAGCAACACGATAACCGTATATACCGAACTACTTTACAACCTGCAACCAGTGCAGCGCCCGGAAAAAGGATGGATGCTTGCCACTGGTGACACTACCGCCATTTCCGACCCGCTGGCGGCCGGGGCCAACTTTATAACCGGAATCGTTGAATGGGACATGAGCATGTTTAACGACACGCCGGATTATAAGATCGTGACAGGGGGATGATCATGCCACTGAAAGGCGTCAGACGTGTCCGCATGAAAATGACTGAAGAAATCAGGAACATAGCAGACAAAAAGACTTATGAAGTGTTGTGGATAGTCGGCAACGTTGCCTCCGGCCTTGCATCTGGAATGACGCCAGTTGATACAGGTTTTTTGATTAACAGTATGTACCAGACTGTCGAGAAAAACGGCAATGGCCTTTGCCTCAGGGTTGGATATACCGCCCGCTATGCTGAATGGGTGCATGACATGCCAGGAACATTAATGGGACAGCCGCGCGAGCATTTCGGGAAAACCAATAACCTTTCAGATTTCGGCCCGAAACAGGTAGTTGAGTTCGGCGGCGGTACTGGGAAGGGTTATTATTGGGATCCGAATGCGGAACCTGAATTTTTGCGCAAGGCGTTCGAGGAACCAGATAATTTCAATGAGATCTGGAACACGATAAAACTTGGATACTGGACGAAACAATCATGAGACGCAGCGAAGTATACGACGAAATAAGGGATTGGATTAAGTCCCACGGGTACGACGAAGGTTATATTTTGCAGGCCCGTTTCTGGAATGAGCGATCCAATTCGAATAACGACAGGTACATTGTCATACAGCAAAACGGCGGCGCGGCTGGTGAAGAAGCAATAACCCGTGACTATTTCCGCATTCTGGTTATTTCAGCGCGTAACGATGCAAATATTAGTGAAGTGGAAGACCTTGCCGACGCAATACGTCAAAGTATGATAACCGAGTATAAAACTGATAAAATTACACACATGAAGCCAGTTGGCGCTATTCCTGCAATGCAGACAAGAGAAGGGCGCTTTATTTTTACCGTAGCTTTTCAAACCATCATATCAAGATAAGAGGTAACTAAACATGTCTCAGACTTGTGATAAAGGTTCGTTCTTAGGCCGCGACGTTGCTGTATTTTACGCTGTCGCTTGCCCTAATGCGAAACCTGAAGAAAGCGCTTATAAAGCGTTAGGCATGATGCGTGGCAAATCTCTTTCCGTAGAATGGGAAACCGCAGACGCCACCGCTGATAAATCAGCAGACTACACCAAAGAATCACTGGTAACTTACAAATCTGTTGCCTTCTCCGGCGACGGCGTATCCCGCACCGAAGAAATTCACAACCAGAAGGCACTTAAACGCCACGTTATTAACCCTGGCGAAACAACCGGGTCGCAGCCTTACGTCTGGTTGAAACTCGTTTCCCCGCTCGACGTAACAGAAGGCCCGTTTCTTTGCACCTCCTTTAAAGAAGAGGATCCGCACGACGATGTATCAACCTGGTCCATTGAGTGCGAAAGCGCTGGCAAGGTCACAGTAGGTGACGTTCCGTCAGTGTAACAGTAAATATTAACAATCGGGGCCATTTGGCCCCTTTATTTTTAAGGTGATAGCTATGATTCATGTTCGAACTGGACAATTTGCGGTTGTGGTTGATGGCAGGCGTTACGAATTCAATCCCTGCTTTGCTGCAATGGCTAAGATCGGCACTGACAGGGAACTGGTTGAATATTTCGCAACGGTGCACGGTGGCAAATACCCACAACGCTTGCCAACTGATACAGACCTACGCAATCGCATTATGGCGCGATGTTATGGTGAACTGGTGCAAACGTCCATCCACGTCCTGAAATGTTGCTCAGAATGCGAAATAGACCAGTTATTGGGCGAATGCAGCTTTACTTCTTCCGGTAAGTTAAGACTAAAACCTGGATTGATGCCCGCCAGCGACGTTATCACACTGGCGCAACACTGTATGTATCACGGCTTAATTGGTGATGGTCCAGAAGAAGACACGGTAACAACCCAGGACGGCGAGTACAAGCCAACATTCGACATCCTTGAGTATGTTTACTCCGCCGTTGCTCACCTGGGATTGTCTGAATCTGAAGCATGGGGCATGACAATGACCGGATATAGGGCCGCTGTACGCGCTAAAACGCCGCCAGACGAAAGAAACGAGAAAGGTAAGCCAAACGTTCATATAAATAAACGTGATTATGATGAGCAAATGGATGCCGCTAAAAGGGTGCTGGAATTGATGAAAAAACGCGAGCAAGAAAAAGCCCGGAATTAACCGGGCCTTTATTTTTTATTTGTATGCTGCAAATCTGCATCTTGCCTCATCCAGGTCGTGAATATCGTACACGTTATCGTATAGGTAAGTTGCGACCTGTGCTTTCTGTACATCAGTTGCGTTTGGGTACTCCATGTTAACGAAAGTCAATGCATCGACGTAGTGTTTAAACATTTTTTTGTTAACGCACAATGCGTAAATCAATACCCCAGGCCAGAAAATCAGAGCGCCAAAGAATGCCAACAGCATATTCAGATGTTTTTTCTGAGCTACAGCCATAGTTGCGAAAAAGCCGATGAATGCAATTACCAGTTCCATGATAGCCACCTTAATTACGTTTATCTTCGGTTGTCATTGCCAGCACTAGCACAGCCATCACATTAAAAGATAACCATGCTGTAATATATACATCTATAATCGTTTTGATTGTGTCCATTTACCCGCCCGCTTATTTTTTGTTTTTAAGTGCTTTCAGCATTTCTTCGATAAAGTCGGCATAGTGCTCATGCTCGTTGGGTCGGTAGTAGTTTTTCATTTTCTTATCCTCTTTTGCTTCCTCCGGTTCATCCGGCCTTTTAAATCCTTTTTCTGTTTCCTGTTAGTTTTAGGGGTTTTCGCCTCCCTCGTTCCTTCGGTTGGCTGTGCCTCAAGTCTTAATCCCTTGTTTCCTTCGACCTTCTTTTCTCATCTTCCTTTGACTTCTTTATACAAAATGTATTCGTTGAAGTGAAGCCATTTTGTATAAAATAGAGATCAGGATCACACTTTTTACGAGGTTAAATCATGGCCACAAGTTTAGGTACAATTTATTACGAAGTTGATGCAAAAACTGGTCAACTTCTCGTTGCTCAACGACAGGCAGACCAGGCTTTTGACAGTATCGAGCGTGGCGCAAAACGCGCTGACCGCCAGGTGAACACGCTTAAGACTTCAATCAAAGCACTATCAAGGGTCATTCATCTGTTGCTTGCTGCGGAGGCGGTTCGCCAGTTTATTGACATGGCGGAGCAAGCAAAAATGCTTCGCGTAAAAATCAAATTGCTTACAGGCGAAGCGGAGGCAACGGAACGCGTTTTCAACAGGCTGAAAGAAATATCAAAAGAAACAGGGCAAAGCCTCAAGGATACTGGCGATCTTTGGCAAGGGCTTGCTATATCGCTAAAAAACACATCCGCTACTGAAGGCCAAGTCCTCAACCTGGTTAGCACGCTGCAAAAACTCGGCAACCTGGGCGGCGTGTCTGCTGAACAACTATCGAACTCCATGCGCCAGTTCCGCCAGGCTATTGATGCTGGCGTGTTGCAGGCTGAAGAATTTAACTCAATACGTGACAACACACCAACAATCATACAGGAAATGGCCCGCCAAATGGGGTTGTCAATGGGTCAGTTCCGCGCTGAAATGCTGGACGGCAAGATCACTGCCGAAAGGATGCTCAACGCGATCCAGGCAGCTACACAGGAAACGAACGAGAAGTTTGCGCAGTTGCCGCGCACATCCGGAATGGCCTTCAATGAGCTTAAAGTTGAGGTAATGGGACTTGTCGAACAGCTTGATGATCTTTTCGGCATATCAGATGGCGTGGTGTCAGCAATAGACTTAATCACTGGTGGCGTTGAGGGATTAGGTAAAGGCGCAAAATTCGCCGCAACCTGTTTCAACACGCTTAAAACCGCTGGTAGCGAGTTCATCGACATGTTTGACGACGTGGCTGTTAAGGCTGGCGAGGTGGCGGAAGAAATCATCAGAATGGTGACGCCAATCAAGGCGCTAATGGATGGTTACAAATGGATGAAGGAGATCATTGATAAACGCAAGGAAGAGCTAAACAGCAATAACGAGAAGAAATTTGGCCCCACCATTGGTAAATTCATGACATTCAAGAATGACATAGAAAAAGCAACAGCCGCCTATGATGAATTCATGCAGAAACAGGGTGAGGCCGACGATGGCAAGATTACAGGATTCGATCAGCCAGTTGGTAAGCCGAAAAAAGGAAAAAAGGGCAAAAAGGACAAGAAATCTGAAGCTGATCGGCTTGGTGATGAAGGTATAAAAGTGTCCGACCAGTACAACAAGGACGCCGCCGCTATGCGCAAAGCATTAGAGAACGGCAAGGCCATTGATGCTGCATTCGCCCAGGGAAAAATCACACTCCTTGAATACCGCGCAGCGCAAAAGGGGATAGGCAAGGAACTGAAGGACGAATTAGCACAAATCCCGGTGGAAGAATTGCAAGACAAATGGGATCGCATAGTAAGCCCGATGGACCAGCTTAAAGGCGAAATTGACCCAATCAAACAGGCGCAGAATGAATGGGCTGTAAGAAAACAAATGCTATTGGACCTGGGCGCTACAGAGGCGCAACAGAGGCAGGCGCAGTTAGAATATGAACAACAGATCCGCGATCTGAAGTGGGAGCAGTGGCAGGCGCAAAGCGACACAAACAGCCTGATCGGTGCTTGTGTTAGCGGCCTCAAAGGTGGTATGGGTAATGCGCTTACAGGACTGTTAAACGGTACTCAATCATTAAGCGAGGTTTTTGCCAACCTGGGAAGTAGCATACTCAACACTGTTGGCAACAAACTATCAGAAATTGCCGCTAACTGGATAGCAGATCAGTTGATGATGGAAACGCAAAGCAAGGCTACCCAGGCAAGTACAACGGCTGGCGCTGTTGCTGCCCAGGGTGAGATCGCGGCGGCTGCGGCCCCGGCTGCGGCGGCAACGGCTGCGTCAACTGGTGGTAGCTGGGCGGCGGCTGGTGCTGCGGCACTTTCTGCGATCATGTCGCTGGCAACGTCAATTTTTGGCGGCGGGCGTTATAACGGTGGTTCTGTGAATGGTGGAAGCCTGTATCGCGTAGGGGAACACGGTATTCCTGAGCTATTCCAGACGAGCAACGGGCGTCAGTATATGATCCCTGGGGAAAATGGCAGGGTTATTCCCGGCCGCGATCTTTTCAGTGGTGGCGGCATTAATATGCCTGTTAACATTACCGTTCAGACCACAAACGGGTTTAGCGACGAGGACAGCCGCAGACTTGAACAGACGATGGAACGTGTAGCGATGAAAATGATGGCCAGGGAATCGCAACGACCTGGAGGAATGTTGCAACCGCGCCGCAAATAAACAAAACCCCGGCACAATGCCGGGGTTATATTTATTCAATTTCATCATTTTTAAATTCGCCGTTTGCATAAAGCTGTAATGCGCTTATAAGTTCGTCAGCTTGCTTTTTGTCTATTACAATCATCTCGCAGTCACTCACGATCCATAATCTTCCATCATCTTCAACACTAAGATCAATCCTTCTACATTCTTTTGTTTCATGAATAATCATTATAAACCTTCATTATATTATTGATTTAGTGAATAAATTTACTCAAAACTTGTATATCCTCTTTCAATTTTCCCGCCTCTTACACTTCTTGCAAATACTGCGTCTGTGTATCTGAAAAACGGTTCGGTATATGTATCCCCTTTGCTATCCATCCATTTTACGATCCACGCCATACGTTTTACATTGCTTTTATTTGCCGGGCTTTTCATTTTTATTTCCCTCCGCAAATCACAATCTTCCGTTTCTTGCTACATAGCTGCGAGCAAACATCACCTGCCAGATGTTCCATATCTCACGCCATGTGAATTTATCATCTTCCATATTTCACCTCATTTATGTGCCCCTTTTACGCCACAGTGGCGGTTGTATTCCAGATGGTCAATAATTAACCACATCTTTAGATCTTCGCTGAATAGCCGCCAATCGGGGTTGATGTCAAATTTATAACCGTAGCCATCGCGTAATTTTTTGGGGTTGGCCTCTTTTTTCAGGAAAGCATTTAATAAAGCCTTGCCCTTTTTGATGATCCGGTCCTGTGCGTTTTTCTGTGCTTTCAGGTTTTTACCAATCGCCACCAATTTCATAACTCACCCCGCAATCCATTAGTTGACCACTTTCAGGAAGAAATCACGGTATTCATCTTCTTTTGCATTCATCATGAATTGACCGTATTTGAATGCGTCATCGAAACCCTTAACGATTGCCACTTCCACTTGTTCGAATGCTTTGTTTAGCATTACCACTACATAGCGTTTCATCTTGGGCCTCCTTTGTTGGTACTGCTTTTCTTCTTGCTTTCTGTATACATCTTGTTGCGTCCTGTGTGAAGCCATTTTGTAAACTGGGTATAATTCTTGTGACGAAGTTCTCATTTTTCGCGTAGAAGCGCGTAAAGATGTATGCAATATGTAACTTATGTGGGGGGGGAATCATGCCAGAAGTTTTCAAATGGACGCCGCAAAGAAGCTATAGCGTAAATACTGAACCAAACGTGTCCGTCGTTAAACTTGGTGACGGTTATGAGCAGCGCCAGGCGAAAGGGATCAACACGTTACTTGATACTTATACCATGGTTTTCAAAGGAAGTAGTGCAGGATGCGGTGCAGCCGGAAATGTCGCGCTACAGGTTGACGCATTTTTAAGGGCGCGCGGCGCGGTCGAGGCGTTTTACTGGACCCCATCGACCGACGGGGTGCAAAGGCTTTTCGTTTGTCGTAGATGGAGTATGACCAAAGACGGGCCTGTATACACGCTAAACGCAACATTTGAGCAAGTTGTTGGTTAATGGGGGTTGTTATGTACGGGACTTGTGTAGTGGACAAAACTGACGCTTTTACATTATTTGACGACTATGAGATCAACGACCTTGCTGTAAAGGCTGACAATGGCGATACCTGGTATCTACATGATATGGGTGATGGGTATGTCGGGTGCAGATCCAGGGAAGGGAAGGAGGTTTTATTTTTGGTTGATGGCGTATAAACACAACCCCGCTTCGCGCGGGGTTTTCTTGTCAGTAGTTAATGTGCATTAAACTCATTGGGTGAGCGTGCGCCATGTTGTTGGCTATCGCCGCCCAGTCCCAATCGGCAGCATGAACACCAAATACTATCAGTCCCATTATCATTAGAGCCAAAACTTCTATTTTCATAATCTGTCACCTATAAGTTATCACGCAGATAATTAACGCCCTTATCAGTGACGAATGAATGATTGACCTGGTTTTCATCCGTCATGATGATGAATAACTTTTCTTGTAGGTATTTCGCTTTCGGGTACAGCGTTAAACAGACCTGGTACAGTATCCCGCGCTCAATCAGCAAATCAATAAATTCGTGTTCATGATAGCCAATAAGGCGGGCGGCTTGTTTCAACGTGTACACATAATCGCCATGATTGCGCCGCCCCATGTTGCCGCCTTATTTATCGAAAGCAGATAGATTGTCAATGCAGAAGTCTTTAGCGGCTTTTTCGTATTCGCGTTTTGCCACCGGATCGTCAGCCGGGAAGCCTTTTGCGTGTATTTCACCAGGGCAAGCCTGATCCATAGAATCAGCAAAATAAACATTGACGTTAAAGTTAATATCTTTCGGGTTCATCTCTTCCACCTTATCCGGCACTTGGACCGGAGTAATATCAAAATCACGAGCGTTAGACCAACAGCGGAGTAACTCACGACCTTCATCACGCGCTTCGACGTATGTGTCAAACAGTCCCATGCGCTCCCATTCACACTTATCAGTCCATATTTCTAAACTGTATTTTTGCATTTTGTTAACCTCTCATTTGACAGGTTCTAGTCTGTAGCCTAAAACGCGGTCATCCTCAGCAAGTAAAAGCGCGTCAGTAAGTGCCTCGCCTTCATCTTTATACAGGGCCACAGTCATTTCCCTGCCATCAGCCAGGAATACCGTCAACCTCCACACCTTGTCAGCCATATCACACCTCAGCGCCATTTTGTTAACCATGCTTACTTTTGAGTACAATATACATATTGTAAAAAACGCGATCAATCGTTTTGGCATGATTTAGCGTGACATAGATCACGAAATGACAAGGTGAAAAAATGCGCAGTATACCTACAGAAATGATTATCGATTCCGTGGATGCCGGAGTCGGCGCGGTAATTGACTTGTTTGAATTAGACCTCACGCCACTGGGTGGCGAGATTATCCGCTTCCATTCAGGCGCGAATGGCTATTACGGCCCGGTTATCTGGAAGGGGGTGGCTTACAACAGCTACCCTATCGAGGCGACTGGCTTCGAAATGAAAAACGAAGGCGTTTACTCACGCCCCCAAATGGTGGTAGCCAACATTGGCGGCCTAATCACTGGGATGAACAACGATTTCAACGACCTGCGAGGAATGAAGGTTACGCGCCGCCAGGTGGAAGTAAAATACCTGGACGCCGTAAACTTCCCCAACGGCAACCCTGATGCAGATCCGTCTATCGAGGCAGTATCTTTTTACGTCGTTGAGTCGATGAGCGAAGAAACAGCCGACCAGGTGCAGTATGAACTGTCAACGCCAATTGATGCTGACAAGGCGGTTATTCCTGGGCGCACAATCCTCGCTGACGTTTGCCAGTGGCAATACCGGGGCGACGGTTGCGGATACAGTGGCGGCCCTGTAGCTACTGATAAAGACGAATCGACCAGCGATCCAAAGCTGGACAAATGCAGCCACCGCCTGAGCGGTTGCCGTTTGCGTTTTCCGCGCCCGAATCCGTTACCAATTTCATGTTTCCCAGGATCGAGCAAGGTGGGTTAATCATGGCACTTGAAGATAAAATGATTCGCTATGCAGCAGGCCACCAGCGCGAGGAAGTGTGCGGGTTGGTGATAGATAACGATTATTTTTACCCGTGCTTAAACGTGTCTGAAACGCCGCACAACAGCTTTAAAATATCGCCTGACGATTATATCAAAGCTGACGAATTAGGCGTTATAACCGCCGTTTTTCACTCACATACTGACAATTCGTTGATATTGTCAGCACTGGATCGACAACAGCAGGTTATTTCCGGCCTGCCGTGGTATTTGTGTTCCGGCGGCAGGGTGAGAAAGTTCCGCCCGGTGGCGCACCTGTTGGGCCGTAAATTTGAACACGGGAAAACAGATTGTTACTCGCTTTTCCGTGACGCCTATCACCTTTGCGGAGTGGATCTGCCTGACTTCGAGCGCCTTGATGGGTGGTGGCTGCGTGGGGAAAACCTGTATTTAAAAAACTTGCCGCTAAACGGGTTTTATCAGGTTGACGCGCAAAGCATTCAGCCAGGTGATGTGATTATTCGCCAGCCGTTTAAAGGCTCTGACCCATGTCACGCGATGATTTACCTTGGCGATAACACCGTTTTGCATCATGACAATGCCGGACTGTTAAGCCGCCGCGAGCAAATGCGGCCCGCGTATGTTCGACAGACCAACTCAATATGGAGATCTGACAAATGCTCAAATTTAGATTTACGGGCAATCTTCGAAGATATTACGGCAAGGTGTGTTTAAACGTTGATACGCCAGCGCAAGGGCTTAACTTACTGGTTGCGCAGAATCATGAGTTCAAAAAGGCGTTTTTAAGTACCCCGTTGCGCTTACGAATTGCCGGGAAAGATTATGACGAAAAGACCGCGCCCGCAGCGGTTAATAGTAAATACCCGGATGGGACTACCGTCATTGTTGCGCCAGTGGTGGAAGGTGGTATTGCAGGAATTGGCGTTGTTGGCTGGATTTTGATCGGTGTTTCGGTTGTTAGCGTTGCGTTTTCAATCTTCATGTCTCGAAACATGAAGATAAAAACATCAGCAGAAAGCGCACAAGATAACACCATATCAAACAACACATACACCAGCGTTGAAAACAAGGTAGGCCAGGGTAGACCAGTGCCGATCCTGTTGGGTGAAATGAAAATAGGTTCAAACGTCGGATCGTTAGGCATAGACACAAGTAACAACAAAGACGCCTTAGACGTTGTAAGTTAACAGGAGAAAAGGCCATGAGTAGCGGCGGCGGCAAAGCCAAAACACCAACATTATTAAACGATAACCTGTATCATAAACAGTTTTATCGTGTTTTAGACATTCTCAGCGAGGGGCCAATATACGGCCCTGTAAACCAGAAAGCGCCATTAAACAGCGTAATGCTTAATGACACGCCTATCACTGACGCAAGCGGAAACACATCAGTTCCCGGCGTTAGCGTGGCGTGGCGCAATGGTACGGCTGACCAGTCACCAATCAACGGCTTCAACGCCATTGAATCAACCGTTATTGTCAACGCAAAAGTAACTCACGATACACCAATAATCAGGACCGTTTCAGATCCAAACGTTAACCGCGTAAGGCTTAATCTTGGCGTTGATGCTCTCGTTCAGTCAGATGATAAGGGCAATCAATATAACACGTCAGTCACGTTGATGGTTGACGTTAAGCCTTCATCTTCAACAACGTGGTCACTGGTTAAAGATATTCACATAGGCCCTGGTAAACAAAGCGGTGAGTACCTCGAAGCGCACATCATCAAAGCGCCGGATGAAAAACCGTTTGATATTCGCGTTCGTCGCGTAACGCCAGACAGCAAAAGCGATCTTCTTCGCAATGATACGCGGTGGAGCAGTTACAGCGAGATAATCGACGATAACTTGTCTTATCCTCATACCGCTGTCGCTGGTGCGGTAATTGACCATGACCAGTATACTGATACTCCTACCCGCACCTATCACCTGCGTGGGCTGATTGTTGATGTTCCTGATAACTACGACCCGGAAACGCGCACGTATTCAGGTTTATGGCTTGGTGGATTTAAAAAAGCGTACACCAATAACCCTGCGTGGCTTTTCCGGTATCTGGTTAAAAATGAACGTTTTGGGCTTGCTCGTCATGCTGGTTACATCGACGTTGATGACGGCGCATTATATACACTTTCTCAATACTGCGACCAGTTGGTAAACGACGGTTACGGCGGCCTTGAACCACGCATGACGCTTAATGCTTACATAACGGAGCAAATGAGCGCTCGCGACCTACTTGATAGCATTGCAGGTATGTTCCGTGGTATCGCGTTATGGGACGGGCAGCGCCTTACTGTGATGATTGATGCGCCGCAAGATCCAATTGCCACCATTACAAATGCTAACGTTGTTGATGGCGCGTTTACTCGTTCAAGCATTGCCCGCACAGAATCTTACAACTCCGTGATTGTGTCATGGACTGACCCGGAAAACGGCTGGGATCAGTCAAAAGAATACGTGGCAGATGATGAATTGATCGCCCGTGACGGTTACAACGAAACCACGTTAGAGGCTTTTGGTTGCACGTCACGCGGGCAAGCGTACCGCGCTGGTAAATGGTTGATAGAAACAGCAAAACGCGAGCCGTCAAAATTCACGTTTAAAATGGCCCGTGACGCCATTCACTTTACACCAGGGGACATCATCGAGATCCTAGATAATAACCGCGCTGGCGCTCGCTTAGGTGGTCGTATCGTGGCGAACAATGGCAAAGTGATAACTGTCGACAAGGTTGATTCTGAATATATCGCGGCTGGTGACACTATCAGCTTACTGGACAGCGACGGCAAGTTTAAAAAACATCAGATCACTGGGGTTAACGGAAACAATATTACCCTTGCGGCCGCGCCCGCATGGATTCGTAACGGAACCGTATTTGCCGTTTCAACTGAATCCGCAAAACCTGTTCTGTGCCGAATTACCAGCGTAGCGGAAACCGAAAATAACAGCGTGTACACCATCGAGGCTGCACAGCATGATCCGCACAAACAGGCCGTAGTTGATGAAGGAGCGATCTTTGAGGTAAACAACGACACGCTTAATCACTTCCGTGTGCCGAACATTGAAAACCTGAAGGTGTTAAATGTTGGTTCTGAAACTGTTCAATGCCGCGCAACATGGGAAACACAGACTACAACGCATCGCCTGACATTTGAGATCCGCGTATATAACGCGGAAGGTCGCGTGGTGGCAAGCTATGAAACAACGAATTACCGCCATGAATTTTATGGCCTTGATGCAGGAAGCTACACGCTTGGTATTCGCGGGCGTAATGACACTGGCATGAAGGGTGCGGAAAGTATTGTGGACCTGGTTATTGGTGCGCCAGCGGCCCCGATTGGAGTTAATTGGGTTCCAGGCGTCTTCCAGGCAACGGTATATCCGATCAGCAAAACAACCCTGACCACTGATACATCATATGAGTTCTACTACTCAGGTGAAAATCAGATCACTGACCCTTCAAAAGTAACAACTTTGGCACAGTTCACCGGGCGCGGATACCAATGGACTTTTGGCGGCATGAACACAGGTCATACCTATTACGTTTATGTGCGCACGCGTAATGCCTTTGGCGTGTCAGACTTCGTTGAAGCATCAGGAAAACCGACTGAAAACTTCGATGAAATCAGCGACTACGTCACAAAAGACGTGATTAATTCAGAACAGTTTAAGGGCATGATTGGCGACATCAAAGATCTTGGCGACCGTACTGATCTTATCGAAAGCGCTACAAATGACCTTAAAACTGCTACCGACAACCTCAAAACTGCAACTGACAATCTGACAAACATAACTGACGATTTAAGAACTGACACTGACAACCTGACCAATATAACCGAAGATTTAAGAACTGACACTGACAACCTGATCACAGAAACAGGGGCCATAAAAGCTGATACAGACACACTGAAAAAAGAAACGGAAGATCTCTATAAAAAGGTTGTGGAAAACGCCGACGATATTGGACAGCACGAGGTAAGAATCGACTCTCTAGAGGTATCCAGAGAAAGAATCGACAGCGAACTGGCGCAAGCAAAAGCAAGCCTGCAAAACGCATCTTTGGCGCTGATTAATAACTCGCTCGCACAGACCAACACTCGCGTTACGCTCACTGCACAGTACAAGAAAGGTCAATCAGAAACAAACGCGCAGATTGACCGTATTGACAATGTCATCGCTGAAGAGAAAAAGG